>WNFQ01005617.1_pt1 | contig 12926 bp, 11 predicted proteins | sample 5400171 | NCBI WGS metagenome assembly WNFQ01 (sample SAMN13153356, study PRJNA577476) | soil metagenome | isolation source: 20 cm soil under Madrone tree | place: USA:California | collected 2016-06-14
CGGCAACTCGAGGATCGCCGCAGCGGCCTCTACCTCATAGGCGAGGAGGTCGATCGCAACGTGCGTCGCATCGCTGAGTTCGCGAGCCGCAATCGGTTACCTTACGCATCGGTGCCCCTGCACAGCCCGGAAGCCGAGGCATCGGCTAAGAGTTGCGCAATCGATGCCAGAACTCCTGCGGTTATCTTTGGCAGCAAGATACCGATCACGGATGCGACGCCCGATAAGATAGCGCGGCTCCTCGGGCTCAACATCGACTTCAGCGGCGACGAGCTTTTCGATGTGCTCATCGTCGGTGGGGGGCCGGCCGGCGTGGCGGCAGCCGTTTACGCCGGCGCCGAGGGCCTACGCGCGCTGGTCGTCGAGGACATCGCTTTGGGAGGTCAGGCGGGAACGTCGAGCCGAATCGAGAACTACATGGGTTTTCCAACCGGGATCTCTGGCGCGGACCTCTTGTGGCGTGGCGTAGTGCAGGCCATGAAGTTCGGCGCCCGATTTGCGATACCGCTCCGAGTCACGACGCTGCAGGCGCAAGAGAACGGTGCCTTGTGCGCGACCTTCGAGAATGGCCAGCGCGTCCGTGCCGGTGCAATCGTAGTCGCGAGCGGGGTGCAGTATCGGCGACTTCCGCTGGAACGACTCGCCGATTTCGAGGGCTCGGGCGTGTACTATTCGGCCACCGAGATGGAGGCTCGATATTGCAAGGACACCGAGGCCGTAATCATTGGGGGCGGCAATTCTGCCGGTCAAGCTGCGATGTTCCTATGCCGCTATACGAAGTGCGTCCGTGTGCTGGTGCGAGGTTCCTCGCTCGCCGCTTCGATGTCGAGCTATCTCACCAGCCGCCTTGAGGCTGATCCGGGTATCACGATTGAGTACAACTCTGAGGTCACGGCACTGGGAGGCGGCGAGCATCTGGAAAGCGTCACCATCCGCAACGCCGAGACCGGGCAGTCGAGGAAGGTTGCGGCACGGGCGCTATTTATCATGGTGGGTGCCGCGCCAAACACCGAATGGTTATCGGGTTTGGTGAAGCTCGACGACAAAGGATTCGTCCTCACCGGCCTCGGCCTACCGGCTTCGCCGTTTGCGACTTCCCACCCTGGCATTTTTGCTGTCGGTGACGTGCGGGCAGGCTCGGTGAAGCGGGTGGCCTCGGCAGTGGGCGAAGGCTCCGTCGTGATCTCCAAGGTCTGGGAACACGTCAAACAGAACACCACTTGAGGTGCGCCACCAGCAGCACTATCCGCTGAGGGTAATGAGAGTCAGCGGCGCAGGAATCATCTATAGTTCCTGCGCAAAATCGAGTCACAAAGCGACTCGAAATCCGAAGAATCTTCTCGTTTGATTTCGTGAGTTACGAAATAGCGCCCCCTTTTTACCCACCAGATTACCCGCTGCCGAGGCCTGGTTGGACGCGCTTTTTGCGAAGGGACGCAGCGGGTAATAAACAAGCCTCCGGCGCACACCGCTGTCCTATTAGCAAGGGCGTTTTTTTGGCCCTAGGACCGAACCTAGACACAGGGACCTGCTTGGGGAGTCGGTAACCGTCTACCAAACCCTCGATCACGGGAACCGGACGCGCGTTCAATAGGGCGCAGCAGCTGAATTCGAGACGAGGAACTCGGCCGCTTGTCTCGTGAACGACTCGTGAAACTGAAATAGGGAGCCGTGTCCAGAGTCCGGGTAGGTCAAGAGGACGGCATTCGCGAGGTTCTCGCCTAGCCAGTAAGAATTCCGGACAGGAATCATTTCGTCTTGGACACCATTCACGACGAGCGTGGGTTGACGGATTATCTTAAGAGCTCCGAACCGCTCTCCCGTAATAGACTCCCATTCGCGAAAGGCCGCCATCTGCGCTTGTGCGATTGCGGGTCCAGAAACGGGCTCGCGATCGTGCGTGCGTTCCACGAGGCGCTTAATGAACGCACCGGCTGCGGCTTGGCTCGATTCCGTGGGTGCAAAGAAGATCTTGCCCAAGACAGCGTAACCACGAAGCTCTGGATCGCTGAGATGGACCTGTAAGCTCGGCTTTCCGAGATGCATGATGTCTTCGCCGCCCCGGGGCGCCGTGCCCACCAGGACCATTCTGCGAAAGACCGTGGGTCGATCCAGCGCCATCTGCTGGGCGATCATTCCTCCGAGCGAGAAACCGAGGACGTCGCAGCGGCCAAGCTTCAGCGCATCGAGAAATGCGAACGCATGCTGTGCCATGCCCGCAATCGTTGTCGGAACTGAACCGGTCGATCGCCCGACGCCCGCATTCTCAAAAAGGATTAGCTCTCGTCCCCGTGCCAACGGATCGGTCACAGCCGGGTCCCAGTTGTCGAGTGTGCCGGTGAAGTGCTGCAGGAAAAGGAGCGGGTGGCCGGGTCCGTCGCCGAAGCGGCGATAGGCATAACGCTGCTGGCCGACTTCGAGAAATCTCGTGGCTGCCGTGACGTTGCTGGATGTCATGAGGAACTCCGAATACGTGAATGTCAGACGATTACGGGTGCGTTTGTTGATCCCTTCGCCGTAGCTTGTCTGACGCTGGTTGGACCCGAATACGATCGCCTTTACTTGCCGAGCTGCTCCAACGCTCCGACCCAGTTCTCCACGTGATAGCCAGATGCAAGTTTTCCGCCCTTCACTGTGAACACATCGATCGACATGGTCTTAAAGCTCCTGCCGGTGGGCTTCGCTCCAAACAGCTCGCGCTCAGGGGTCCCGGTCGCTTCGCCCCGCACTACGATCTGATCGCCCGAAACCAGAATGTCCTTGATCGACCAGCGCAGATCCGGGACGGCGGCACCGACCATCTTGAAGACGTCGGCCAGCTGGTTGCGGTTAAGCCAGGTATCGTTAGTCGAATACGATTGATAGTCGGGGTTGGTCGCTCTAGCCAGGAGCGCTGCAACATCTTTCTTTGCGGGCTGATTCAGTGCGTCATAGAGAGGCGCGACAATCGTTCGCGCCTGTTCTGGCGTCAGTGGTGCGCCGGCGAGGGGCTCGGGAAATGAAGTGCCAAACATCGGTCGGCCACTCAATGACTCCTCTCGCGTCGCTTCATCCTGCAGGACATCCCAGTGCTCCATGAGCAATCCGTTCTTCATGATCAGAATGTCAGCGGCGACCCAGTTGTGCGACCGACCGTTGCCGGAAAAGCGGCCGTGCAGCATCACAAAGTCGTCTTGCGCGAAGATAAGGGAGTTGTCGTAATGGAGCGTGGGTGGGGCTGCCCGGACGAGGTTGAACAAACCGTCGCGGCCGGGAGGTATGTGGGCGCTGTGCTGGATGTAATCGGGTGACCAGAATTCTTTGGCTGCTTGATAGTCGCGTTTATTGAACAAGGTCTCAAACGCTTCCAGCACAATCCTCTTGTTCTGTTCAAGCGAATAGGCAGTCATCAAGGGCCTCCGTTCTGGCTCGTGCATCTAATGGCATTGCGCCGGTTAGAAGACCGGCCCCGAAAAGGTGTGCCGTGCGCAGGGCCATCTCCTGGCAAACGCAATGCTGTCTACGTACTCATTGATAATATGACCGGTCGTCTTGGATATGCAAGACCATTTCGGCCACATCGCTCGTTGAAGAAGCGCGAGCTTTAGGGCAGTCCTATGATAGTTCGCCTTGGAAGATGAACGCGAATAACTCAGGCGGTGATGCTCGAGAACACAACCTTCACGAAGTACTCGAGTGCCCTTGGCCTCTTTTCGAGTCGGGTTCGCAAAATCGCGCCCTCGTAAGAGTCGATCAGGAATGCAGCTAAGTCGTCCGCCGGCAGATCCTTACGTATGGAGCCTTGGCGCTGGCCCTCGGCGAGGGCGGAAGAAAGCTGCTGGCCCCAGAGGTTCAGCACCCGACGGAGACTCTCGCGAATTTGGGGGGTATCGACGGACACCTCGGCCATGAATTTGCCAACCAGGCAGCCGTCTTTGCAGGAAGAGAAATCCGCATTGAGAGCTGCGAAATGCCTCTTGAGGCGAGTAAGAGGCGCAATCGCGGGGTTGGTTAGAACACTTCGATCGGTCGTGCCCTTCCCGTATTCGGTAACGATCTCAGCCGCCAAAAGTTGTTTACTCTTGAAGTGATTGTAAAAAGAACCCTTGGGAACGCGGGCCGCCTTAGTGATGTCTTCGACACTGCACGCGCTGAAGCCCCGCTCGATGAACTGCTTCATGGCGGCTTCGAGAATGGCATTACGCGTGGAGCGGCGAGGCAACGTATTTCCTTTGGCAGCTTTTCTTGTCCGCAGCACATCGGAGCTCAGCGGCGGCTCCACTGCATTGCGACGCGGGCATAGGGCGCTAATCTTACCCGCTTTTGGAGGCGCGGCGGCTCAAACGATGGCGGGCAAGGAACTCGTCCGGCGCGGTTCGTTGCCGTGCGCCTGAGTGCGTTTTTGTAGATCTAAGCACCTGCCCGCGGAAGAATAATTCCTAGCGGACGTGACGGATGTGATTGCTGTCCGTTAGTCTTCGAGCTGAGGGCATGTTGTGGATTTAACGCGCATCGCTTAAGGAGGGCTAGTAATGATCAAGAATATAGTGCTCGTCCACGGTGGTTTCGTGGATGGTTCCGGTTGGCAACGCCTTCACAAAATTCTGACCGGGGAGGGCTTTAGTGTACGTATCGTTCAAAACCCTACGTTGTCGCTAGCCGATGATGTGGCAGTTACCAAGCGAGCAATCGCTGCCTCAGATGGAGAGGTTATTTTGGTTGGCCATTCGTATGGTGGCGTCGTGATTACGGAAGCGGGAACGGACCCAAAAGTGAAGGGCTTGGTCTATGTCGCGGCTTTCGCACCGGATCACGGGGAGTCCGTCTCGTCTCTGATCGCAAATCCCGTCCCAGGCGCTCCCGTGCCTCCGATTCTCCCGCCGCAGGGTGGCTTTCTGTTTCTCGATCGCTCCAAATTTGCCGCTTCGTTTGCCGCGGATGTTGAACCCGACCTTGCGGCATTCATGGCGGATTCGCAAGTGCCATGGGGGGTCGAAGCCTTGGCAGGTGCGGTCAGTAAACCGGCTTGGCGCGTCAAGCAGAGCTGGTACCTTGTGGCCACCGATGACAAGATGATTCCGCCGCCGGCCCAGCGTGCGATGGCGCAGCGCGCAGAGTCAAAGGTTGTCGAAACCGCCGGCAGTCATTCAGTCTATGTGTCAAAGCCAAAGGATGTGGCCGCTCTCATTTCGCAGGCGGCTCGAGAAGCTAGGTAGGTCAGCGCTCGCGAGACGGGAGGCTTGGACGTCTTGGCAGGTCGACTCGCCACCAAGAGCGAATCGATCGCCAGATCGCGAGGTGTGTTTTTATCGCTGCTCGGGCTGGTCTTGGGCCAGCCCGAGCAGCATTTCAACCGTCCGAGTTGCTTCCCGGTTCACCCTCGTGCCACCGGCCGAGGCCGTCGTTCAACGCTGTCGCACCGCTTCGGGCGAAGAGCAGGGCGGCAGCCCGTCCCTGACCGCCGCCCGTTCCGCCAATGGCCAGCCGCTTTCCCGCAAGTCGTCCGGCGACTGGACCCGAGGGCTGCGCTGGTACACGCTGCTGGCCGATGCGGAGTTGGAGAAGGCAGCCCTGAAGGATCTTCTAGGCCGAAAATGGTGAGCCCGCAGGCGAGGCGCGAAGCGGTGACCGTGCTGATGACGGAACGGGACGTCGGTGTGACGCGCGCGTGCGGGCTAGTGCATATCTCGCGCTCGCTGTATCGATACCGTAGCCGCCGACCGGACTGTAGCGGCGTACGTGCGCGGATCGAAGAGATCGCCGCCGTGAAGCGGCGATACGGCTACCGGCGCATCCGCGTGTTGCTGCGCTGCTCGTCACGCTGTGGGTCGCGACGCCTTACGCAGCCGTGGCCACCCTCGCCGTTGCTTTCTTCATGGTCGAGCTCAATGAGGGTGCCTATGGTGCCGCAATCATGCGCGTCGCCAGGGCCGATGTCGCCGCCGCGTGGGGGGGTAGCGAACACGGCTGGAAACGCCGGCGGCATCATCACGCAGCCGCTCGTCGGCTTCCTGACCAAACGGCGGCGCGTGGGGAGGCGCATTCATCACCGGGACTGTGTTCGCGTCGGCGGCGGCAGCTCTCTGGCTCCTGATCGACCCGGAACGCTCCGCCGAGGTCGACTAGCGGGCGGACCGTTGCGAACGACGCTATCGGGTGAGCAGCCTGCTTGGAGGTAGGGCCGGTTTTGGCCGATTCTGTTGAAAAACTCGTCGCGGCGGCCTAGTGGAAAATCACAGGGCGTTGCAAGGCTGCTTTTTTGAAGGACGCGAGGGGGGTAGTGCTTGGCGATCTCCCGCCACAGTCGCCCTCGTTCCGCCCGCCACGCCGATCGCTGCCGTTTGCAGACCACATGCTCTTTCGCCGGCAAATCATCGAGATCCGGATTTCGAGTTTTTCAACAGAATAGGCCGGAACCGGTCACTCCACTTAGTCAAGGTTTGCGCTTTCCCACCTCGCCACGCTCGCGCAGCACCCGATGCACGAACTGAACGCGGACCGATCCGACCGACAAGCGCTCAGCACACCCATCCCTGAGCGCGCAGCGTTGGGGGATCGACCCTTCCGGTCTACAGCACTTCGAACACACTGTAGACGGGTCCGTCGAGCCGTCGATGCCCGATGCCGACTGCTAGAACTCGATTGAGCCAGTCGTAAGTCGCCGCCGCGGTCTCGAACATGGGACTTATCCGGAAGTAATAACTCGACGGATCGACCGCCTCACCCTTTTCCATCCGCTTGATGACATCGGCCGGCCCATAACGCACACCGCGATAAGTCATCGCAATCAGCGCATCATCTTTGGTCTTTAGCACCAGGCGGACATCCAGCGTCGTGCTGCCATCGGCGCGAACAGCCTGCCAGTCACTTCCCCCGTCCATCACCTGACCCGACAGGCGCTCTCCCTCAAATGAGCCGCCTGGTACCAGGCCGATACGACGCTCGGCACCCGGGGTCGCGCCGACGACCACCAGAGGTCTTACCTGCAGGTGCATGACGAACAGCGGTCGCGTTCGCACATTCTTGAGAACCTCCGGCAGGCCGTCGTAGCGAGTCTCGGACATGGTCTTTCTCCTGTCGCGTCACCACCGTTGCGTCCACGCAGTGGTAGCGGGTCAGAATCATAAGGCGGTTTTGCCGCCGTTGATGCCGATGATTTGCCCAGTGATGAAGTCCGCCTTGTCGGACGCCAGAAAGACAATCGTCGCAGCGATGTCCTCGGGCGTACCCAGGCGCTGCGCGGGCACGCCGGCCGCTAGGGCGGCCTTCTTGTCCGCGCCGCCCGCGAAGCGGTTCAGCAGCTCAGTCTCCACGGGCCCGGGCGCGACTGCGTTTACACGTACGCCGGCAGCCGCGCCTTCGAGAGCCGCCGCTTTCGTGAGCCCCTCGACCGCGTGCTTGCTGGCGACGTACATCGACGCACCGGCAGCGCCGCGGCTACCAAAGGTCGAAGACAGATTAACGATGCTGCCATGGCCCTGCGCCAGCATGACGCGCATCTCGTGCTTCAGACTCAGGATTGTTCCTAGTACGTTAGTGTCAAAGGTTGCAGCGTAGCTCTCGGGAGCTTGCTCGGTTATCTGCCCGGGCTTGCCCTCTGTGCCAGCATTGTTCACCGCGACGTCGAGTCGGCCGAAGCGTTCAACGGTCTCCTGAACCAAGGCTTGCACGTCGTCTTCATGGCGCACGTCGGCGCGCACGAAGTCGGCTTCGGCGCCGAGCTCGCGCAGTTCCTTGGCGAAAGCTAGGCCGACGTCATCGCGTCGGCCGGAGACGAGGATTCGGGCGCCTTCGCGCGCGAATGCCAACGCGGTGGCGCGGCCGATGCCGGTCAGGGCGCCAGTGATGAGAACAACGGGAGCTGGCATATCGATACCCTTTGAGGTGGTAGCGGCGCTGTCGCCGCGGATGGAATATTGACGGGCGTGCAACAGGTTGACTGACTACGGGGCCGCGCGCCGCCTGACCCTGACATCACGCAATTTCCTCTGGCGCGCAGTTTCTCAATGCGTTCCGGTTGCGCACAAGCAAGAGGACGAGAGTCGACCCATTGCGAGACGTCACCCTCTAACCACGCCACAGAGTTCATGCCTAGACGTCTGCGCTGCGGAAAGTTGCCGGTTCGCTCCAGCCGATAAATGGTCATGCGAGACAATCCGGTAACTTGCATTACCTGTCTGATTCGTAGAAATCTCATGGTGCTCGTTCCTTCAGGCGCGTCGGCGAAGCGGGCACCTGGTTGGCTGGCTGTCACCGGGCCTTCGGGATGAAGAAGAGGGCGGCGGTTTCTCACGACTAACATGATCCGCTTGGGTGTCTCTGAGCGTCATCCAGATTATTTGGGGAATATGCGGCGGAAGTCACTCCCATAATTGGGTCCAAATCCTGCCTGAACTGAGAAAAGTCTCGTGTGTCGCTAAGTCGCATACGCGCGCGAGTCACGGGAGTTGGAGCAAGTCTCCTGCGAGAAGCCGTAAACCGTGGAACGGCCGCTCCGGATCGGAAAGTTCGCCGGGTCGTTGGCCGTTTCGACTCCGCTCGTCAACGCAGGATCATGCGTCTGGTCCAGAAGCGAGTTCACTGTCGGGAGAGTTCTTTCTGGTGCGCGAAAGCGGCGTGTTTGGGCGCACGTTTGGTACGCGACCACTCTTCCAACATGTCCCACTTAACGGCGTCGAGTTTGCGAATCAGTGCCTCCTCATCCGGATCCGGGCACGCCAGTTCGACACGATGACCGTTGGCATCGAAGAAGTAGATCGAATGAAAGACGCCATGGTCAGTGATGCCGAGCACTTCAACGCCGTTCTTCTCCAGGTGTTCCTTGAATTCCTGCAACTCCGCTCGGTCCTTCACCTTGAAGGCAATGTGCTGGACCCATGTCGGAGTATTGGGGTCGCATCCCATCTCCGGCTTGGTCGGCAGTTCAAAGAACGCGAGCACATTGCCGCTCCCCGCGTCGAGGAACAGATGCATGTAAGGATCTGGCTCATGCGTGGAGGGAACGTGATCCTCAGCAAACGCGAGCATAAAGTCCATGTTGAGCATGCGCTGATACCACAGCACGGTTTCCTTGGCGTCCTTGCAGCGGTAAGCGACGTGGTGAATTTTCTCAATTTTCATGGTGGATCCGTTCGAGGAAATCCCGCGTGGTCGTCTTCGCGCAGACCTATTTGGCTCACGCAATTCGAGACGACTAAGCTGCGCTCGGTACGGCTGGAAAGAACGGCAGCAGGCCCGTCCCCGGATGACAATTGAGGTATTCGAAGCGCGACGCCGCGGCGCGCAGGACAAACACTTCGTGCCAGAGCTTGAGATCAAGTTTGAAATCCCGCGCTTTAACCAACTCGTGGAACGACTGAAAGATTGCGAGATGCGTCGGGTGGCTCCAGGTCCAGTCCTCAAGATGCTTCATCGTGAGGAACAGCGCCGCGGCGAAGCTCTTCGAGATTGTGCGACCAGAGGCATCGGTTTCATCCATGAAACGGCATGACAGGCACCCAGTCTCAAGCGGGTTGTCGCGCAGGAAATCCATGCCTGCCTGCAGATTGGGCTGCACGACGTCCGCATAGGTCGCGAACTCATCGCGGGAGCAGTCTGACCAGTTCTGTCCGGATAGGATCAGACACAGATTGTCGGGCGGGACCACGCGCAGCCGTGCGCCGCGCGTCGTGGTTGTGCTAATTCGCCGCAACCGATCTTTGTGTGAAGTCTCAAACGCGTCGTGCGATGAGTCACGGATGCGCTCCCGCGCAGCGCCGGGGTAGGCGTGCTCCCTGATGGGCCCGCTCATCCGGTCGCCGATATGGGCAACACCTTCGGGTTCTGTCGACGAGAAAATCGTTTCCGCGCGGCACAGGGGAATGTCGAAGCCTTCCCACCACACACCAACGTCGCCCCTCAGGCGGACGGAAGAGTTCCACCAGGGCGCGAAGGCTGCGCCGCCAGTAAACGCACTGTATCGGGCCGGGTCGCTCCAATAGCAGATCGCCACCGAATTCTCATAGTTTGAGGCGTCCCGATAGTGCGCGGTGGTCACGTGTGCTGGTCCGGATTCAGATTTGGTGAGCTCTAAAACCGTCGCCCACTCTCGGCTGGCATCGCACGAGCGCGGATACTGCACACCGACATAGGCGACAGCGATGGTCTCCGTCGTTGTTCCGAGGTCGCAGATCCAGGACGGGTACGGCGGTTCCCAATTCTTCGGCATGCGTGACATACCGGTCTCCCCTTACGCCAGTCAGATCGCGATAATGCCAGTAGTACGAGGGTCCTGCTCCAAAGCACTGCCGCTTTCGGCGGCAACTGGCGGTTCGAGGCGAATCTGCCGTGTGCTTCCCGCCTTGGGTCGCTCAATGGTCTCCACTCGGGGCAAAGGGTTTGGATTGAAGAGCAATCGAAGGACGTCAGGGCGCGAGTAATGACCGACGGGATCAGCCGCGGACTTGGCGATGCTGATGAGCCCCAGGTCGATGTCGGCGTAGAGAAGTCCTTCCTGGTCTGCAGGCAGCGTCTGGCATAACGGTGTTCCGTCGGGGCCAAAAACCATCGCGGCGCCACCTCCCACTTTGAGCAAGGCGCGCTTGTCAGGCGTGTCGCACAGAAGTTCGACCATGTCGTGCGACACAACCCCGGATGCCGCGAGCACGAAGCATTGGCCTTCGGCTGCGTAAACCTGGCTAACCGCCGTGTTGAGCTGTGGTCCGAGGGCGTACGCCGCACCCTCGTACAAACTGAAACTCGGCCATGAGGCGATGTGAATCTGCTCGTTCTGCGCATACATCGCGTACTTGATCAGCGGATTCAAGTGCTCCCAGCAGCATAGGGCCCCGACGCGCCCGAGAGCGGTGTTGTGCACCCTGATATCGCTACCGTCGCCTTCGCCGTACACTGTCCGCTCCACGTGTGTGGCCTTCAGCTTACGGCGCGCGGCGACCAACGCACCGTCTTGGTCCATCAGCAGCTGTGCTATATACAAGCTGCCGCCGTCGCGCTCGCTATAACCCATCACCACAAAGATTTCATGCTCGCGGGCCGCGGCTTGCAGCGCCTGGCATTCCGGTCCGCCTGCGATCATCGAGTTTTCGTGGTAGCGGCGGACAAATTGCATCCCCCAGGCAGGCGAGCCGAGCCAGATCCACCATGGGTAACCGGGTATCCAACACTCAGGAAACGCGACGAGGCGCGCACCATTCGCGGCCGCCTCTTCGATGAGCCGAATGGCCTTGACGACGCCTGCCTGCATGTCGAGGAATGCCGGCGCGGCCTGCACGGTCGCCACTCGCAGCGTTTGTTCGGTCATGTCATCCCCTCGCCTCTGCGTTCAGAGGAGTCTAGAAGGCCTGTCCCCGCCGTCTTTTGCAGAAGTGAACGACCACTTGTCCCAGTCGGCACCGAGTCCATCCCGGGGGTTGCCGAGGCCGCCGGCCTGGAGCTTCCGAGTACCGAAGGCACCTACGACGATCTTGCAACTTTGCGTAAAACGCGTTATGAGACATGAACCGGGGGGCCGGCCTGCGCATGGCAGTGCTAGCAAATGCGAGAGTCCGATCATCACATCCTGAACACGTCGACGGTTGAGCGCGGCAGGCGGCTCGAGTACTGGCGCGACATGATCTCGTCGACATTCGTCGCTTTAGATTGCGAGACGCCGGATCGTGCGGATTTTTCGGGCGTGCTTGTGAACGATTCGCTCAACGACATCCAGTTTTCTCGTGTGACCTCAGATGCGCAACACGTAGAGCGCTCCTACCGCCGGATTCGCGAGGCACCCGAAGAATACTTTCTTATCAGCCTGCAGGCGGCTGGGCGTGGCCAGGTGGGCCAGGCGGACCGCGTTGCCAAACTCGGGCGCGGTGATTTCGTTCTGTACGACACGACGAAGCCATATGAGCTGCGCTTCGATGATCACTTCGAGCAGATCGTGCTGCGCATTCCGCGCCACTATCTTACGAGTCGGGTTGTCAATCCGGAGCGTCTTACGGGGATCGCGTTTTGCGGTGCGCACGGGGCAGGGGCAATCGTTTCACAGTTCATTCGCAATGTGCACGCGGAGTTAGGCTCCTTGGAGCCGCAGACACTTACAGCCGTACACGCCGGGCTCCTCGATCTGCTGGTTGCGAGTCTCGCCGGGGTAGTCACTGGCTCATCTCACCTGCCTACAGCGAATTGCTTGATAATGCGTCAGCGAATTAGAGATTTTGTGGAAGCGCGGCTGCAGGATCCGGAACTCAACTGCGATCGGATCGCGGCGGCGCACCGCATCTCGATACGTTATCTACACAGACTGTTCGAGGGTGCAGAGCACCCAATATCCGAATGGATTTGGCTACGCAGACTCGAGAAGGCAAAACTGGCAATCGAGTCCTCGCGTGCGACCGGTCAGTCGATTACGCAAATCGCCTACAGCTGGGGATTCAGTGATCCGGCGCATTTTAGCCGCGCATTCAAAGCACAGTTCCACGTCAGACCGTCGGCCGTTCGTGACTCTGCTGTCGGTACTGCTCCCTGACGTTCGGTCAGGACCTGTATCCGACGTCAAACGCTGAGTCTTGTGCGCCCGGTACGGCGCGCTTCCCGGACAATCAATGTTTTGTACCGCCTCGTGCAAGTGCACGAGAACTCCTCCTTCTAACATTTTCCTCCTAGACGCAATGTCGGGAGGGGTGAGCACGCATGAAGATCGGTGTCGGTGCAGCGCATTTCAGCGCGATCGAGCGTGCAGAGCTTGCTGTCAGGCGCGGCATACGTTGCTCCTTATTGGGCCCGGCGGGGCGTCTGGCGTTGCTCGCGGGGATTGCCGCGGCGGGTAATTGCGGTGTCGTTTGCGCGGACTCATCTGCTGCGCCAGAGGGGCAGGTCGTACTCGAAGAGATCACGGTGACGGCGCAAAAGCGCGAGGAGCGCCTGCAGGAAACTCCGATCTCAATCAGCGCCTTTAACCGTGCCGC
>WNFQ01003071.1_pt1 | contig 12922 bp, 8 predicted proteins | sample 5400171 | NCBI WGS metagenome assembly WNFQ01 (sample SAMN13153356, study PRJNA577476) | soil metagenome | isolation source: 20 cm soil under Madrone tree | place: USA:California | collected 2016-06-14
AACGTGGCGAGAAAGTTCGGCTTGCAGCGCGGGACGATGTGCTTCCAATCTATCAATTACACTCGCGCTGTTGGCCGATCCGAGAATGCTTACGAACACATGTGCGTTCTTCAGGTCGGGCGTTACATCAACAGCGTTAACGCTGACGAGCACGCCTTCGAAGTTTAATTCGCGCGCAATGATCGCGCTCAGCTCACGCTTTACGAGTTCGTTTACGCGCAATTGTCGATGTTTCATGGCCAAGCGGAGTTAAAAGTTAAAAGGGTTACAATGTTACAACCGGGAACGGCCTTTTAACCTTTGTGACGATGTAACTGCCTACAATTTCTGCGCAATCTGTTCGAGTTGGTAACACTCGATTATGTCGCCCACCTGGTATTCGTTGAAATCGCCCAGCTTGATCCCGCATTCCAGACCAGAGCGCACTTCTTTGACGTCATCCTGGAAACGTCGCAGCGTCGAAATGCCGCCATCGTAAACCGGCTGGCGCTTTCGCAGGACACGAGCGCGCCCAGCGCGGGCGATGCGACCGTTCGTGACCAGGCAACCGGCAACAATGCCTCTGCTCAGCTGGAAAACTTGTTTCACCTCCGCATGCCCGATCACTGTTTCGCGCAGCTCCGGCTCAAGCAGCCCTGCCATGGCGTCTTTGATCTGGTCGAGTAATTCGTAAATGATGCTGTAAAGCTTGATCTGCACGCCTTCGCGTTTCGCAGCAGGCACAGCCATCGCTTCGACTTTGATGTTAAAGCCGATCACAACCGCGTCGGACGCGCTTGCCAGCAGAATGTCCGATTCCGAAATCGGTCCCACGGCCGAGTGAATAATTTCGAGAATGACCTTTTTGGTTTCGATCTGTTTCAGCGCGCCGACGAGCGCTTCGAGCGAGCCTTGCGTATCGCATTTCAACACGATGCGCAGGACCTTTTGGCCGCCCGCCGTTTCAAGCAGCGTTTCCAGCGTAGCGCGTTGCGGAACGAACAGCTTGCTGGCGCGTTTTGCTTCAACTCGTTCATCGCTCAATTGTTTCGCCTCGCGCTCCGATCCCACGCTCCGATCCCATCACAAGAAATTCGTCACCGGCATTCGGCAGCCCAGTAAACCCAAGCACTTTCACTGGCGTTGAAGGTCCGGCTTCCCTGACGGGTTGGCCGCGATCGTCCCGCAGCGATTTTACCTTGCCGTTGTAATCGCCGCAGATGAACGGATCTCCGACTTTTAACGTGCCCATCTGCACGATGAGTGTGGCAGTCGGGCCGCGTCCCGCTTCCACTTGCGCTTCAATGACGGTGGCGCGCGGTCTGGCCGTGGGCGATGCCTTGAGCTCCATTACCTCCGCCTGCAACGTGATCATCTCGAGCAAGTGATCGATTCCGGTTCCTCTCGTCGCTGAGACTGGACAAACAATCGTTTCGCCTCCCCAATCTTCCGGAGCGAGCCCGTGTTCCTGAAGTTGTTTCTTCACCCGGTCAATGTTCGCTGAGGGAAGATCAATTTTGTTGATCGCGACCATGATCTTCACGTGTGGCGCAGCCTTGGCGTGATTGATGGCTTCAAGCGTTTGCGGCATGATGCCGTCATCGGCTGCGACAACGAGCACGACGATATCCGTCACATTGGCCCCTCGCGCACGCATCGCGGTAAAGGCGGCGTGACCCGGTGTGTCAATGAACGTGAGTGTCGATTCATTGTGATTTACGGTGTAAGCGCCGATGTGCTGGGTAATTCCGCCTGCTTCACCAGCCGCCACACGCGTCTTGCGAATCGCATCCATCAACGTCGTCTTACCGTGATCGACGTGGCCCATGAAGGTGATGATCGGACCGCGCGGTTTGAGTTCCTCTTCTTTTTCAATAACCGGCGGAGGCGGCGCGACAACTACCTGTTCCACCTTGTGAACACCGGCCCCTTTTTCACGGCGTTCCTTTTCGAGAACAAACCCGTGGTTCTCCGCGATTTTCGACGCGATGTCGGGTTCGATTGTTTGATTGATGTTGGCGAAGATGTTGTACGTCATCAACTCTGCGATGAGCTGATGCGGCTTCAGGCGAAGCTCAGTTGCCAACTGCTTAACAATAATCGGAGGCTTAATAAGGATGACATTCTGCGGCACGGCTTCCGCTTCAGCAGACGATGGCGCCGCTTCGGCCGGCGCTTCCGTTGGAGGCGGCTGCGCGGGTGCAGGTTCGACGGGCGCAGCAGGTTTTGGCGGAGCGGCAGTTGTCTCCAGTGAGGCGCGGATGCGCGAAATCGGAGGTAAAACGGCGCGTCTGGTCTTTGGCTCGCCCTCTTCGGTCTTCTTGCGCGGCCTTTTTCTATCAATGAGGGAGACACTCTCTACTTCGTGGCCATGCGACGACGTAGATCGCGGCTCGGGTTCTTGCGGCGCGATTCCACGCGATTTAGCGGCTGCGCTCGCCGGCGCGGCATCGCTTTCTAATTCTTGCTTCGGAACCTTTGATTTCGCTGCGGCGACCGGCTTGTGAGCAGTAGTCTTGCGCGCGGCCGCCTGCGCGGCTGGCTTGCGGTTTGCAGTTTTACTGCTCGTCTTCGTTGCCATAACACTTCCTTCGAAATTTCACTCATGGCTCAAGCTCCCTAAACGAGAGCCATGCTATTGTACGAGTTCCTGCCGGTGCACTGCTTCGTAAATCTCGCGCGCCTTTGTTTCATCGACTGCCAGAATATCCACCAAATCCTGCACGTCCGCATCGCGCAATCCTTCCAGATTCGTAAACCCGGATTTTACGAGCTTGAGCGCCTGCTCTTCGGTCACCGGTAGCGCGCCGGCAAGGGTCTGTGCAGCTTGCGCTACCTTCTGTTCAACTACGGTTGTCGCCGATGTGTCCTTGCCGATGTTGATTTCCCAACCGGTCAAGCGTGAAGTCAATCGCGCGTTCTGTCCTTTTTTTCCGATCGCGAGCGAAAGCTGATCTTCGTCGACAGCAATCCGCACGCTCTTTTTCTCAGTATCGAAAGTCAGATTCTTCACTTTCGCGGGCTTCAGCGCTTCCAGGATGTACTCTTTTGGGTCTGAGCTCCAACGGATGATATCGACCTTCTCATTGTTGAGCTCGCGCACAATGTTTTTGACACGCGAGCCGCGCATTCCGACGCACGCTCCTACCGGATCTACTTTTTCATTTGCGCTCCACACCGCGATCTTGGTGCGGTAACCGGCTTCTCGCGCGATGCCGCGGATCTCTACCGTGCCGTCGGCGATTTCGCTCACTTCCAGCTCGAAAAGCCGGCGCACGAAATTGGGATGGCTTCGCGAAACGATGATCTCAGGGCCGCGGGCACCGTTGTCGACCGCGACGACGTAGGCGCGGAGACGATCGCCCACATTGTAATCTTCCACGACCACTCGTTCCCGTTGCGGCATGATGGCTTCAAATTTCCCAAGATCAAGAATGACGTCGGAACGATCGAAGCGGCGCACCGTTCCACTGACAATCTCGCCCGCGCGGTCCTTGAACTCCTCGTAAATCATTTCTTTCTCCGCCTGGCGGATCCGCTGCATCATGGCTTGTTTGGCCGTCTGCGCCGCGATGCGTCCGAAGTTTTTCGGCGTGACTTCTACTTCTACAATGTCACCGATATTCGCATCCGATTTGATCTTCCGCGCTTTGGAGAGTTCGATCTCATCTTGTGAATTGGTGACGCGATCGACCACTACGAGATTGGCCAGTGCCCGGATTTCGCCGCTTTTCGGATTAATATCAATGCGCAGATCGCGCGACGCGCCGACACTCTTCTTCGAGGCGGAGAGCAGAGCGTTCGAAACCGCCTCGAGAAGGATGTCGCGTTTGATCCCGCGCTCCCGCTCCAGGTAATCGAGCATGGCAATAAATTCTGCGTTCATAAAACAGGCAGCCCGCAGACAAAAAAGAGTGGGACGCCAGTTCCCACTCCGATCAGCGCGCGGACTAGACGCTAAGATTAACCGCGCGCGGCCTTCGCGTCAAGGTGTGGCGCGGTTTGATTTGACGTTCAAAGCTCAATGTCCAACATCGAGCATTCAATGAATTCGCGCCTCGTAGCCGTCGCTGTTGTTGTTGTGATATGGGCCGCAATTTATTTGCCGGCGCTGGGTTCTATCGCGATCAAAGGAGAGGAGGGCAGACGGATTTTGCCAGCGATCCGCATGCTCGACACGGGCAACTACATCGTCCCACAAGTCGGAGGTAATCCGTACTTCCGAAAGCCGCCTTTAATAAACTGGCTGGTGGCCGGCTCCTTTAAAGCTTTTGGAGTGCGTAACGAATGGACAGCGCGTCTTCCGTCGGCGATTGCCGTGCTGGCTGTGGCGATGGCGTTTGTCACCGTGGCGCGCGCCAGTCTCGGCTCGATGGGATCAATGATCGCCGCCCTCATCTGGATGACGAATATCGGCATGATCGAAAAAGGCCGATTGATTGAAATCGAAGCGCTCTACGTCTCGCTCTGCGGCCTGGCGATTATTTTTTGGCTGAGCTTTTGGGAACAAAAAAAATCGCCATGGCTGGTCTGGATTCCGTCATCGGTTTTTCTTGGACTCGGTCTACTGGCAAAAGGCCCCGTCCACCTAATTTTTTTCTATGGCATCGTTTTAGCAGTCCTTTGGCAGGGAAAAGATTGGCGGCTTCTCGTTCATCCTGCGCATTTCGTTGGCGTCGCGCTCATTTTAGCAATCCCGGCGGCCTGGGCCATTCCCTTCGTCCACCGCACGACGACTGAAGTAGCGGCAAACAAATGGTCGGGTCAATTCACCGGGCGGCTGGAAGGCATTAATTTCAAGTTCTTGAGTTGGATTCAAAATATCCCACGCAGCCTGATGTATTTTCTGCCGTGGCTTCTTTTGTTTCCGTTTGCCCGGTTTTCAAAATTTCACGACGAATCGCAGCGACGTTTCGCACGCGCGCTGACGTGGGGCATTGCGCTGCCATTCCTGGGAATCAATCTGGTTCCCGGCGCGGTCGCCCGATACAGTATGCCGGCCATAGTCCCGGCCTGTTGGTTGCTGGCGCTCACGTTCGTCGGGAATGCATTGCAGTGGCCTGGGAAGTTGACAACGAATGATCGGAATTGGACAAGAGTTGTCGCGATTTTCGTAAGCCTGGGCATCGTGATCGGTGCAATTGGCTATCCGTTCACGGCAATCATTTTGAAAAACAGGCAGCAGATCAAAAAGGCCGCCGCGGAAATCAATGCGGTGGTATCTCCGAATGAGATGCTTTATGCGGTGGATCCAGATTATCAGCCGGTATTCTTTTACATAAACGCGCCCTTGAATTACGTCAGCGACATCAAGAAACTACCGGCTGATACGCATTACTTTCTCGTACGAACCGGGAACGAAGCTGAGGCGACAAATGCCCCGAACTGGTCGCCGATGCGCGCGCATCCAGTGGCTCGTGTGCGGGATTACAGCAAGCGTGAACTGATTCTCTTCAAAGTCGCGCCCTAAAAGGAGCATTGACAGCCTCGTAGATTGGAATTGGTTAGCATACTAACCAATTTGGTCCAGCGCTATGTCCAAGGGTGAAATAATTGGTCAACTGCTGCACGGCACCGCCCGCGCCTGGCGGCAAAAGCTGGATCAGCGTCTCAAACCGATGGGCCTCAGCCAGGCAAAGTGGCGCACCCTGATGCATTTGTCTCTCTCCGAGGACGCGCTTACCCAAGCTGAAATTGCAGCACGTCTGGGGGTCGAGGAGCCTACTGTGGTAAACTTGTTACACCGTCTTGAAAAGGAGGGCTGGATCACACGGAATAGCTCGCCGAATGATCGCCGCTGCAAGATGGTGCTCCTCGGCCGACGAGCCGAGCGGGTGATCGCGCAGATTAAGGCAACCGCCGACGAACTTCGACACGAACTGTTGGCCGGTATCCCGGAGGCGGATCTCCAGACGTGCATGAATGTGCTGGTCCGCATTGGAGAGCGGGCGGAGAAAAGCGATCGACATCAGGAGATCATCCGCCAGCCCGGCGCTCGCGGTTTCGCCGAGCAGAACGGCCAGACGAGACAGGGACGTTCGATTCCAAGAAAGAGCGCAATTTCGCGACGCAACGGGAGGTCCAAATAAAACTTAACACCGAACTAAGCGATGTTAAGACGTTAGAGCACGACGCTCCCCGTCGTCCGCAAGTTCAAGTGAAAGCCGCCCGTGCCAGTAATCAGAGGGTTCCGAAATGGGCGTACTTGCTTTTTATTATTCTGGCTCCCCTTGTCTGTTACCGGATTCTTCAACGCAGGGCCATCGAGGTTAAAGCCGCTCAGGCGCCGGCGCGACCGGCTCTCGTTGCCAGGGTGGTGACAAAAGATGTGCCTGTGTATCTCGACGAAATCGGCACGTGCGCAGCGTACGAGACCGTACTGGTGCAGGCACAGGTGAGCGGGCAAATTATGACACGCCATTTTCAGGACGGCTCCGACGTGAAGAAGGGCGACCCGCTTTTCACAATCGACCCGCGTCCATATCAGGCCACTTTGGATCAGGCGAAGGCGCAAGCGGCGTTAGACCAGGTGACGCTGAAGCGACAGGAGGACTTGCGCGCGAGAAAGGTTATAGCGCAGCAGGACTACGACATTGCTGTGGCGAACGCAAAAAAGTCTCAAGCGGCGTCGGAGGCTGCCCAGGTGAACCTCGATTATTGCTATATCAAATCGCCCATCAACGGACGAGTAGGTCTTCGCAATGTTGACGTTGGCAACCTGGTTGGCCCGTCCACTGCGCCGCTCGTCACCATTAACGGCCTCGACCCGATTTACACGGATTTCACAGTCGCCGAGAACGATCTTCCGCTTGTGCGAAAATATCTCGGCGGGCCAAACGTGAAAGTGCAAACGTACCTTTCCGATGCCTCGACCGCGCCGCGCACAGGAGATCTTTACTTCATCGACAATGCGGTGCAGCCCGGCTCCGGAACCGTGAAAGCCCGCGGAGTCACGCCGAATCCTGATCGCGCGCTGTGGCCGTCGGAATTTGTGCGCGTCCGTTTCATTCTGGACATGCTGAAAGACGCGACGCTAGTGCCGTCGCAGGCCGTTCAAGTTAGCCAGAGTGGGCCGTTCGTTTTCGTGGTGAAACCGGACAACACTGTCGATCTTCGCCCTGTAAAGCCAGGCCAACGCCAGGAAGGCGACCTTACGGTGATCGAAAGCGGCGTGAAACCCGATGAGACCGTTGTTGTCACCGGCCAGCTCGCGCTCGCGCCGGGAGCAAAAGTCGCGCCGCAGCCATACACTGCTCAAGGCGCCACCAACGCTGAGCAGTCTCCCTCTTCAAAAAGCAAAATGTGATATGAACGACGGAGAGCAGCACGACGGCGAACGCGAAGTAAGAGATAAGGATCGCCGCAGCTCCACGTCCTCCGCGGATCGCGCGGAGCCCGAATTAGTTCAAGTCGAAGGCTCCGGACTTTCCGGGCCGTTTATTCGCCGGCCGGTGATGACCGTGTTGCTGACGTTGTCCGTCATCGTCGCTGGCCTCGCGACTTACGGAAAGCTCGCGGTCAACGATTTGCCCGCCGTCGATTATCCGGTCATTCAGGTTACCTGCTCGTATCCCGGGGCAGACCCGACGACGATGGCCAACAACATTGCCACCCCGCTGGAGAAACAATTTCTGCAAATCCCCGGCCTCGACATCATCACCAGCACCAGCACGCAGAGCAACACGTCGCTCGTTTTACAGTTCGTGCTCAGCAAAAGCATCACCGACGCCGCGACCGATGTGCAGGCTGCCATCCAGCGCGCGACGGGTAGATTGCCAATCGATCTTCCCAGTCCGCCTACGTTCACGAAAACGAACCCAAACGACCAGGCGGTTTACTTGTTAGGCCTGTTGTCAGACACGATGACAGACTGGGATCTCTACAAATACGCGTCCACCGTTGTCGCGCAGCGTATCAACATCCTGCCGGGCGTTTCGCAGGTGAACATTTACGGCGTCCAGGGCGCGATTCGAATCAAGGCCGACCCTTCGGCGCTGGCCGCGCGCGGGCTGACAATGGATGATCTCTCCAGCGCGATCAAAGCGGGCACCGTCTATTCCGGCGCGGGGCAATTCGATGGCACCCATCGCACTTTTGTCCTGCAACCCAACGGCCAGATCGATAAGGCCGAAGGCTATCGGAATTTGATCGTGGCGCGCAACCCAAACGGCTCCCCGGTTTACTTGCGCGATGTTTCCGACGTTAAGCAAAGTGTGCAGGACGAGCGCATCTCGCGTTTTTTCTGGATGCGCGGCTATAATCCGCCTGGTTCGGTAGTCGTGCTTGCAGTTTCGCGGCAGGCAGGCGCAAACGCTGTGGAAGTGGCCAATTCGGTGAGGCGGCTTTTCCCAGAGCTGCGCGCAAGCTTGCCTGGTTCGATCATGTTCACGCCGATATTCGATCGGTCGCAAACGATCGTAAATTCTGCCAACGAAGTGAAATGGACGCTGATCATCGCGTTCGTGCTGGTGGTAATCGTGATCTATGTTTTTCTCGGCCGGGCTACGGATACACTCATTCCCGCTGTGGCGTTGCCGATGTCGCTGCTGCTCACCGTGGCGGTGATGTACATGCTCGATTTTTCCATCAACAACCTGACGTTGATGGCGCTAACGCTGGCCATCGGTTTCCTTGTGGATGATGCCATCGTGTTTTTGGAAAACGTTGTGCGTCGCGCCGAGCACGGTGAGTCGATCCTGAAAGCTACATTCAACAGCGCCGGCGAGATTTCTCTCACCATTATGTCGATGACGCTTTCACTGGCCGCGGTGTTCATTCCATTGGTTTTCATTCCCGGGCTGCTAGGCCGCATCTTTCGCGAGTTTTCCGTTACGATCATCGTGGCTATTCTGGCATCGGGTCTTGTATCGTTGACGCTCACTCCGCTGATGTGCGCGCGTATCCTGGGTGAGCGCAAAGCCGGACACAAGCGCGCCTGGATGGAGCGGCACACGACCAATTTCATCCAACGCGTGATTGCTGCCTACGGTCGGTTGCTCGACAAATTTCTCGACCGCGCATGGCTCACGGTGCCGATCCTGCTCGCTTGCATTCTTGGTCTCTGGTTCTTTTTCACCCATCTGCCATTCACGTTAATCCCGCCAGGTGATAGCGGCTTTATTCGCGGCATTTTCATCGCGCAGGAAGGATCATCGCCGGCCCAGATGCACGCATATCAAGCGCTGGTTAATGAAAAACTTCAGGCGGACCCCGCCGTCGGGCAGTTCTTTACCCTCGCCGGCTTCGCCTCGCGCAGCGCATTGTCGCAGGGACTGATGTTTCTTTTTCTGAAGCCACGAAGTGAGCGCCCACCCATCGATCAAGTCATTTTGCGATTACAAAAATCGATTGGGTCGATTCCCGGCATTAACGTGGTGTTAACGCCGCAGCCTGTACTGCAAATCAGCGTCGGTGCCACCAGTCAGACCCAGGGACAGTATGCCTACACGATTAGCGGCATCGTCCCGCAGGATGTTTATGCCGTAGCCGACCAACTGATGAAAAAACTTCAACAGTTCAAAGGCTTCGCCAGTGTCCGCTCCGATTACTACCACGACACGCCCAATCTCAAGATCGACATCAACCGCGATCGTGCCGCAACCTATGGCGTTTCGACTTCTGCAATCCAAAGTCTTTTGCGCAACGCCTACTCGCAAAACTACGTCTATCTCATCAAGGAACCAGACGACCAATATCAGGTCATCCTCGAAGTTAAAGACAAGGAGCGCGCGCACCCGGACGACTTGGACGATCTCTACGTCCGCAGCAACACAGGGGGTAACTTCAGCGCGGGCAGCGGGGGCGGAGGAACCATCGCTACGACCACAGGTAACATGTCGAATCTCATCCCGATGCGTGTTGTAACATCGACCAGGGAAGTCATTGGACCGCAAGCTGTGAACCATTTGAATCAGTTCACCAGCGTCACGTTCAACTTCAACCTGTTGCCGAACGTCGCCATTGGCGATGCCACGAAGTACATTGAGGAGGCCTTCGATCAAATCCATCCGCGTTATCCAACCGTGCAGGGAATCTTCCAGGGCGAAACGCTTGTATTTCGGCAGTTGTTCCAATCTTTGCCCCTGTTGCTGCTCGCTGCCATCTTTGTCATGTATGTGATCCTCGGAATTCTCTACGAGAGCTATGTGCACCCATTCACCGTCTTATTCCCCGCGATTGTGCCCGCAGTTGTCGGTGGCCTCGCCACGTTATATCTCTTCCATTCAGTCCTTTCCCTGTACAGCGTCATCGGACTTTTCCTCTTGTTAGGCATCGTGAAGAAGAACGGAATCATGGTCGTCGATTTTGCGCTGCAACGAATTGACGAAGGCTGGGATCTGCGGTCGGCGATTCACGAAGCCAGCGTGGAACGGTTTCGACCGATCATGATGACAACTCTCGCCGCGCTCATGGGCGCAATCCCCATTGCGCTCGGATTCGGCCAGGACGCTGCATCGCGCCGGCCACTGGGTCTTGTAATCGTCGGCGGCCTGATTTTCTCGCAGTTGATCACGCTGTTTGTGACGCCGGTGATTTACCTGTGGCTTGAATGGTTCCAAGAGCACGTGCTCGACAGGGTGCCTTTCCTGCGTAGCTCGCATACCCATCACGAGGGCGAACCCGCGCGAGGCGACAGGGATGTTCAACCGGCGCCGGCTGCGGTTCACTGACCGCTGCATGTTTTTCGTCATTCGAGCTTTGTCATTAATTCGACAACCGTCATTCGTGCTTCGGCATTTATGCTAGATCATGCGCGCGATGGTTCTGGATAAACCACGACGGCCCCTGCAGCTGCGTGACGTACCAAAACCAGCGTCTGGTAGAGGACAATTGCTGGTGCGCATTAGTGCATGCGCTGTTTGCCGCACTGACCTCCACGTGGTCGATGGCGAATTGCCCAATCCGAAGCTGCCCCTGATTCCGGGTCATCAGATTGTTGGGCGCGTGGAAGAGATAGGCCAAGAAGCAAATTCAAAATTCCACATTGGCGATCGCGTAGGCATCCCATGGCTGGGGTGGACGGATGGCGAATGTGGCTACTGCCGGTCGCATCGGGAGAACCTCTGTGATAATGCGCGTTTCACCGGCTACACCATCGACGGCGGTTATGCCGACTTCACAGTCGCTGATGCAAGATTCTGTTTCCATCTGCCCGATCGCTACAATGATGTTGAAGTTGCGCCGCTGCTTTGCGCCGGGCTGATCGGTTATCGTTCCTATCGCAAAACGGGGGACGCGCGCCGTGTCGGCATTTACGGGTTTGGCAACGCCGCGCACTTGATCGCCCAGGTTGCGCTTTACGAAGGGCGCGACCTCTTCGTTTTCACGAGGCCAGGCGACGTCGCAACGCAGCAAGCTGCAAAGGAACTCGGCGCGGTCTGGGCCGGCGGTTCGGACGAGATGCCGCCGGAAAAACTCGATGCGGCAATTATCTTTGCATCCGTAGGTCCGCTGGTCCCGGCAGCGCTGCGCGCGCTCGCCAAAGGCGGCATCGTAGTGTGCGGCGGAATTCACATGACCGACATCCCGTCATTTCCGTATGCCGATCTTTGGGAAGAACGGGTCATCACTTCAGTTGCAAACCTGACCCGGCGCGATGGCGACGAATTTTTCGAGCTCGTGCCGCGTGTTCCGGTGCAAACGAAGACAGAAACATTCTCCTTGGAACAAGCGAACACTGCGCTTGATCGATTCCGCGCTGGCGAACTCAAGGGAACGGCGGTGCTCACCATTGCCGAATGACGAAGCACAACCTCGAACGCGGCCTAAATCCTGCACGGCGGTGCTGTCCTCAGCGAACAAATTTAGTTTATGGAGCGTTTGATTTGCTCGCTCCGGCGATTTGCACCCTTCGGGCTTCCCGTCTGTGTCGCTCGGCCCCCGCCGGCTCCGCTCTGTGAAACGCTGATCCGGGGATTGCCGTCTGTGGCACAGGCGTCCTACAGATTTACGGCTTGCTAACTATTTGCGTCGTCGATTTCTTCATCTCTACCCTGTCACTCACCTTTTGAATGAGAGATCGCTGTTCTTTAAGTTCCGCTTTCAGCGCATCAATTTCGGTTTGTTGTTGCGCTACTTTGCGCTGCTCTTCCACAAACGCCCGATGCTCTTTTAGGAACTCGTTGAGCAACATCGCGTTTACCTGGTCGTAGCGCACGCTGTAGGGTTTTCCTTCCTTGTCGCGCACCACAAGGTCAGGATTTACCTTTTCCACTTCTTCGGCTACAAGGCCCAACTGCGGGGTGCCGGCCGGATCAATCTCCTTCTTGTAATGGAACGTAACCGGCTTAAGTGCAAAGAGCGCTTCGCTCGCTGTGCCGATCGGCTGGATATCTTCCTTGAAGCGCTTTGAAGAAGTCATCGTGCCGAGCTTATGATTTGCGTTTATGAGAACCGGGATTCCAGCGGAGGAGGTTTGGCCAAAAATGCTGGCGATGTAGCAGGCGTTGCTCTGGCCGGCGGTGCCCGCTATTTGGTAGCCGATATAAACGTTGTTGCTGCCGGTGGTTTGGTTGAAGCCGGCTTGATAGCCCAATGCCACGTTGTTGCTGCCAGTGCTATTAGTGAGTGCACCAAGGCCGACAGCGACGCTCCGATTGCTATCGATGTTGTTAGCGAGCGCGCCGGCACCGATCGCCGTGTTATCGTTGCCTCCTCTGTTACTAAAGAGGGCGCCCTCACCGACCGCAGTGTTGAAAAAGCCCGTAGTGTTGTGAAAAAGTGCAGGACCAAGGAGTCCTCCACCACCAACTGCGACGTTGTGGTAGCCACTCGTATTGTTAAAGAGGACCCTGGAACCAATCGCCGTGTTGAAGCCGCCGGTGTCGTTAAAGACGAGAGCATCAGTTCCAACGGCCACGTTCTCTGGGCCGGTGGTGTTGAGCAAAAGCGCTGCGGCGCCCACCGCGGTATTGGAATCCCCGGTGTTGAGGACCAGCGTCCC
>WNFQ01003266.1_pt1 | contig 12921 bp, 9 predicted proteins | sample 5400171 | NCBI WGS metagenome assembly WNFQ01 (sample SAMN13153356, study PRJNA577476) | soil metagenome | isolation source: 20 cm soil under Madrone tree | place: USA:California | collected 2016-06-14
TCAGCAAAACATTCGGCTTCGGCCAGAAAAAAGAGCCGGTGAACACCGGCGCGGGCGGCCCCGGAGCAGGCGGCACGTTTGGCCGTGGCCCCGGAGGCCCTGGCGGACCCGGTGGCGGGCGCGGCGGTTTCGGCGGCGGTCGGGGCGGTGGCGGAATGGACGGCGGAGCGAGCAACAACCGGTACAATTTGACGTTCAGCGCTTCAGCGCGGAACATTTTCAACAACGTGAACCTTGCCACGCCCATCGGCAATTTGAGTTCGCCGCTCTTCGGCCAGGCCAACGGGCTTGCGGGTGGTCCGTACTCCTCATCCACCGCGAACCGGCGCATCGACTTGCAGGTGTCGTTCAGTTTCTAGTCTCTCGGAGTAAACATATGCCAGCATTTTGTCAAATCTACTTTGGCTATTGCTATCGCATCTGAGGTCAGGGGAGCGCGGGCATGTTTCCTGGGCACTCTTCTTAAGCTAAGCTCTATCAAGAAATGATCCAGTGCTCGCCGGCAGGCCACTTCCTTTCGAGCCACGGCAGAACATCCAGGAGCGGCCTTGCGGCAGAACATCCAGGAGCGGCCTTGAGCAAGAATAAGCGCGACCTCGAGCTGGGAATGAAGCGCCCCATCGCGCGACGCGATTTTCTAAATGGTTTCGGTTTGGCTGTCGGCGCTTCGCTCGCACTGCCTCACGAAATATGGGGAGACGCGTTCGGGTTGCCGGGTCCGCCTTCGAATCCGCAACAAAAGGAAACCAACTATCCACCCGCCAAGACCGGTCTGCGCGGCAGCCACGATGGCTCATGGGAGGTAGCGCACGCTCTGCGAGACGGCAAGAAGTGGGGAAACGCGGCGCCTGATGCCGAGTCCTACGACCTGATCATTATAGGCGCCGGCATCAGCGGTCTTTCTGCAGCCTATTTCTATCGCCAAGAGGCCGGGCCGAAAGCCCGGATTTTAATTCTCGATAATCACGATGATTTCGGCGGCCACGCCAAACGCAATGAATTTAGGCCCGGCGGCCGCTTGCTCCTCGGCTACGGTGGGACTCAGTCGATTGCCGGTCCAGATTTATATAGTGCGGAATCAAAGAATCTATTCCGCCAGCTGGGAATTGAACCCAGGAAGTTTGACACTTTCTATGACCAGACATTCTTTGCTTCCCGGGGAATCACGAGCGGTGTTTTCTTTGACAAAGAGACGTTTGGCAGAGATCTTCTTGTGCCCGGTGTCGGAAAACCCTCCTGGCCTGAATTTGCCGCACGAACGCCGCTTTCGGAAACGGCGCATAAAGATCTCGCGCGTCTGTATACGGAAAAGGTCGACTATCTCCCGGCGAAAAACGCGGCAGAGAAGAAAAACTATCTTGCACGCGGGATCGATGCGGTTCCCGCGGGCGATCTTGCTGGTCTCCATTTTCATCCAGGATTTCAGGGCATGGATCTCTCTGGGCCGCCCGGGCCGGGCATCGGGCTGGAGGTTACGCGCCAGGATGATGAGCCGTACATCTATCATTTCCCTGACGGCAACGCCTCCATCGCGCGGTTGCTGGTCCGCAAATTAATTCCCGGTTCCGCTTCCGGCCACACCATGGAGGACATCGTCCTCGCGAAGATGGATTATTCGAAACTAAATTCCCCCGATTCTGCCGTTCGAATTCGTCTGAATTCGACTGCCGTCAGTGTTCGAAACTCCGGCGACTCTTCCGCGAACGGCGTTGAAGTTATCTATGTGCGCGACGGGGAAGCGCGTTCCGTGCGCGGCTCTGCGTGCATTCTCGCCTGCTGGAACACGGTCATTCCCTATCTCTGTCCGGAAATGAGCGACAAGCAGAAGGAAGCCCTCGCATACGGCGTGAAAGTTCCGCTGGTTTACACCAATGTGCAGCTTCGAAACCGTGCTGCATTCGAAAAACTGAAAATTCGCGGCGTTTCGTGTCCTGGCAGCTATTTCAGCAACGTCGAGCTCGACTTTCCGGTCAGCATGGGAGGTTACCGGTACTCCGAGAAAGCCGAAGAACCCTGCCTCGTTCACATGCAGCACGTTCCTTGCTCACCGGGGTTGCCCGCCCGCGATCAACAGCGCGCCGGCCGTATGAAACTCTACACCACGAAATTTGAAACTTTCGAATACAGCGCGCGTGATCAACTTACGCGGATTCTTTCCACCGGCGGATTCGATCCGGCGCGTGACATTCAGGCCATTACCGTCAATCGCTGGCCCCACGGCTACGCTTATGAATACAATTCGCTGTACGACCCGGAGTGGCCTGCGGGGCAATCACCCTGCGAAATCGGCCGCCAGCCGTTTGGCCGTATCCACATTGCGAATTCGGATGCCGGCGCGTTTGCTTACACGAATGAAGCAATCGATCAAGCCTGGCGCGCCGTTCGGGAATTGACCACGAAATAGGCTCTCCATGAAACGGAAACGAAAAGCAGTCATCGACAAGGGCGTGGAAGCGCGGCGCGCGGCGCGGAAGTCCGGGCTGGCGCCGGCCGTTACGCGTGTGATTCCAGACAAGCGGAAACGGCCCGCGAAACACAAGAAGCAATCGCTGGACGCCGACCTCGAATAATCCTGGATCGAATTTTTGCTGCGGCTCCTTACTCGTCAAAAGCGGGAGCGGGGCTCCGGCACTCCAAACTTTTCAGGTCCGACCGGACCTAGTTTTTGGAGCCTCATCCGGGTTTGTTGATAGGAACGACTTCGTCCGGACGGAAGAGCGGCGCGAGCGCAATTTTGCGGCGCTGGGCCAGTTCCGCGGCGATAGTTTCCAAATCTTTCTTGTCGAAACCCGTGGAGCTGACTTTCACGGTCCCTTCCGTATCGATTAGAAAAATCGTGGGGACACTGGTGAGGCCGTAGGCATTCGAGACAATGTAGCCGTCCTCGTCGTCGAGGAGCATCGGGAACGTGACGCTGAATTCCTTGGCAAAATCCCTGGTGTCGCGCGCGTCATCCTGGGAGATGCCCAGGAAGGAGACGCCGTCGCCGCCGTAACGTTTGTAGAGGCGCTCGAGAAAGGGAAACGTGAACTGGCAGACAGGGCAGGAGATCTTGAAGAAGGCGGCGACGACGGGGCCGCGTTGAAAGAGGTCGTGAAGCGAGTACTCCTTGCCGTCGAGAGATTTGAGCGAAAATCCAGGAGCCATGTTCCCGGCAACAATGTGCGTCATTGGTTGGTCTGTTCCCATCCAGCGTCTAAGCCGCCGCAGAAATCCCATCGGTTGAGTGTAACGTAAGAACGGTGAGTGGTGAATGGTGACGGTTGACTGGTGACTTGTGAATCGTGACTGAGGACCAGCGACCAGTCGCCTGGGAGCGAGGATGGGCCCAGGAGTGGGCCGAGGGATGCGCTGATGGATGGATGAGCTGGCATGATCAACCGCTCCCTTAAAACCGAAGAGTGCAGCACCCTGCAGGTTCCGAACGCACCGCGATTCAGAGTTATTTCTTGCGTTTGTCTTGCGCGATTCGCAGCTTTACCATTTTTTTCAAGAGAGCGGCCGGGAGAGGCTTGTCAACAGGGAATTGGATGGTTCCTTTGGAGATGGAGAAGCCCTTAAGTTCGTTCTTGATTGCCTCGATCACGGACGCAGTAGGAAACAAACTGCAATGATTCGAAAACGCGGCGAACCAGAGCAGTTGTCGTCCTTTGTACTTGAACGCCGGCATCTGATAGCTGATGGCCTCGGTGGCTTCCGCCGGCACCGCGGACCGAATGGCGGCCCGCACCTTGATCAAAGTGCTGCGGGCGGGCTCCGGGACGCCAGCAAGGTATTCGTCGACGTTCTTCGGAGCGCCATTGCTTTTCGCGACAGAACTGCGCTTGGCAGTTTTCACTTTTTTCATGCGTGCCATGCTACAAAAAGCTCCAGTTCAAGTCTATGCCTCAGCCCGGCGTGCAACTGCGCGACATCAAAAATGCGATAGCGTCTACCGACACGCGCGCACTCGCGCGTGTCTCGGACATGTGCGAGACGTTCCTCACAGGCGCCGCATGGAGTGTTGCAAGCTTCTCTCACCCCTCCGCCATTTCTTCCGGGGCGCCAACTAGTAAGTACCCCTGCTCTTAAACTGGCCTTTTGGACAGATGGCGGTTTCCCTTTTGGAGGGTAGCCTGCCAAGTACAGCCCAGATTCAAGACGTTCCGTTGGGGAGGCACTATGCGTACCCTGAAGATGCTGCCCGTGGCGCTGGCACTGGTGGTGTGGGCGATCCCACTGGCTGCGGCCGCCCAGCAGCAGACGACCTTGGTGCAAGTGGTGGACAAGATTGTGGCGCAAGAGCAGGCGGAAGTGCAGTCGCTCCGCCAGTATTCACCAATCGTGGAAACCTACATCCAGATACTCCGCCCTACCAAGGCAGGGGGCGCCGTGCCCAACGGCGACAAATATTTTCTCGGGCGCGCCGGGCTAGCGAAGGGCGTAGAGCTCGAACCTCTGATCAGCGGCACTCGCAACAAACACAACCCATTCGGCGGTTTGGGGAGCATCTTCTCGATGGAGTTTCTCCCGCGCGGCTTCCTTCAAATGATCTATCTGGACATGAACGGGTTCGACCGCCAGCATTACAATTTTAAGTATGTGGGCCGCGAGTTCCTGGGCGATATTCGCTGTCTGATTTTCGACGTTGATCCATCATCAAAGCCTGACAAAGGGCGCTTTGTCGGGCGCATTTGGGTGGAAGACCAGGATTACCACATTGTGCGCTTCAACGGCGGCTATAGCGGCAGGTCCCAGTCCAGCTTCTACTTCAATTTCGACAGTTGGCGTACGAATGCGGGGAAGAACGAATGGCTTCCCGCGTTCATCTACAGCGAAGAAGTGGACAACCAGGCAGTCGCGACATTCAGGGCGCAGACGCGGCTTTGGAGTTACGCTCCCGACCACGCACGGGAAGAGCAAGAGCTGAGCAAAGTCCTGGTAGAGACGCCGGCGCCAGTGAAAGATCAGACGGAAATCGCCAACGACTATTCGCCGCTTCAAGCGAAGCGCGCCTGGGGCCGGCAAGCCGAAGACAACGTCGCGACGAAGATGGAGCAGTTGGGCTTGATGGCGCCATATGGGGACGTGGATAAAGTGCTGGAGACGGTGATCAACAACCTCGAGGTTACCAATAACCTCGATATCGAACCTGCGGTCCGCTGCCGCATTCTGATGACTTCAACGTTGGAGTCGTTCACGATGGGTCACACCATCGTTCTGAGCCGCGGCTTGGTGGATGTGCTTCCGGACGAAGCCAGCCTTGCGGCCATCCTGGCGCATGAGCTCGGTCACGTCGTGCTCGGACATCGCATGGGGACGCAATTTGCGTTCTTCAATCGCCTGCGCTTCGAGGAAAAGGAGACGTTCCGCCACTTTGGTTTTACGCGCACACCGGAAGAGGAACAGGCGGCCACCCAGCAGGGAATCGAACTCCTGAAGAAATCGCCCTACAAAGATCAGTCCGGAAACACGCAGCTCTTCCTCGAAGCGCTGAAAAACCGTTCAAAGGAAATCCCCAACCTGGTCAGTCCGCACCTGGGCAACAGTGTCGCGACAGGCTGGACCATCGCTTCCGCGCAGCCGTCCGCGGAAAAGCCGGCGGGCAACGTCATTGCCGCGCTGCCGCTGGGCGGCCGCATCAAGGTCGAGCCATGGAACAATCAGTTGCAGATGCTCAAGTCCAAGCCGGCAGGCGGGGTAGCCAAAGACGAGAAGATGGCGTTCGAGGTGACTCCGTTTTTTCTCTATCTCACGCGGCAGGGAAATAACTTAGCGAAGGAAGCTCCGAGCGCAGTATCTGTGAAGTCAGATACAGACGCGAGCATACCGGACACAAAACCGTAAGCGATGCAAAAACAAGCGCCGATCAGGCTCCGTTTACGTTCCAGACGTAAAGGAAGCTCGCGTCCGTGGCTGTCGCGACATTTCGTTTGGATTTTCGAGTAGCGCGGTTCAACGCGGAACGGACGTTTTCCTTGGTGTCTTTCAGTTCGGCCAAAGGCACCCTAAGGGCCGCACCGTCCTTGAGCTGGTCGAGGTCGCGCAGAATCATGGAAACAATCAGCTTGTGTTTGCCATTGCGCGAATGAGGAACGTCCCCCAAGTCCAGGGTCCTGAAATGAGCTGCCACGCGGTTCATTTTCAAGGTGCGCCTCCCACTTCGCAAACGTAAAACTAACGCCACGCATTACTATCACAGACGTAGTGCCGCGTGCAACAGAGAAATGCAGAGCTAAAAATACCCTCTCTGGCCAATGCCATCCACGGGAAACTGACTGAGCCGTGCTAACACCACCTGACTTCTCCTTAGGAGACGCTGCGCTAATGCGAAGACATTTAGAAGATTTTACCCGTATGAATGGAGGACTGCTACGTTGCAGTCAGACAAAGGAGCGGCTGCGATGCGAAACAGAGAAACGTATTTCGAGCAAGTTCCTATTGAGATGGTCGAGACAGTTCTCCGACAGGCTGCAACGCTTGCAGAAGAGCTGGAGAAGGCGCCTGCGCCAATCTCGGCGCCTGGGCGCCAAGCGGTGGAGGAATTATTGGAGCAACAGGAGAGTACTCCGTCCAAGGGACAACCATGAGGAAGATGACTTGGGTCAAATCCGCACTGAGCGAGTCCTGGGCTTGCTCTCGTTGCGCATGGGTGTTCAAACCTTCGGGCCCGCCGCGTGGCGCCACTCTAGACGAGATGAAGCAGAACTTCGAACGCCATCGCGATCAAGAGTTTGCGTCTCACCTTTGCGCAGAGCACCCGCGGACCAAAGGCCAAGAGCGCCAAAATGAACCCAGAGTCCGCGGCAGATCCGACGATCAAGCATGAGTGGTGAGCCGCATTAAAGGGGCCATAGCTTCGTGCGCCCAAGCAATATTCGCTTGGTGTTTTGCTAGGCGGCCCGGCATAGCTGCTCTATAATCCGCCTCGGAATGCCGCTATCTCCAGAGACAAAGTGATGCGACACGAAATCCTGCACGCGACCGGCGCAGGAAGGATTCGTGTTGTGTAGCAGGAAGACCATGAGTTCGGGCAAGGAGATCCTTGTGAGCATGGAGAGTAGTCAGAGACGAGCGCTCTTGCTGTATGTTCTTGTGGCAATGACGATGACCGCGATGGGAGCGAATGCGCAGGACCGTTCGCAGGGGCGGTCGATGGTGATTTCGCGGGGCGGGATCGTGGCGGCGGAATCGCCGCTGGCGGCGCAGGCGGGCGTGCGGATCTTGGAGCGCGGTGGGAATGCCGTGGACGCGGCGATTGCGACGAACGCGATGATGGGCGTTGTGGAGCCGATGATGAACGGTATCGGCGGAGATTTGTTCGTGATCGTGTATGACGCGAAGGCGAACAAATTGTATGGCTTGAACGCCAGCGGATGGGCGCCAAAAGGACTGACGATCGAATATTTGCAGAAGCAGGGAATTCGCAGCATGCCGCAGCAAGGCGTGAATGCGATTACGGTGCCGGGAGCCGTGGATGGATGGCAGAAGCTGGCGGACAAATTTGGAAGGAAAACACTGGCGGCGGATTTGGCGGCGGCGATTCGAACGGCGCAGGACGGATTTCCGTTACCGGAATGGACGGCGGGGTATTGGGCCGCAGAAGTGGATTATCTGCGCAGAGACGAAGCGGCGGCGCAGACGTATCTTCCGGGCGACCGCGCGCCGAGAGTGGGCGAGGTGTTTCGCAATCCGGATTTGGCGTGGTCGCTGCAGCAGATTGCGCAGCATGGCCGGGATACGTTTTACAAAGGCGAAATTGCCGCGAAGATTCTGGAGTCGATGAAACGCCATGGCGGGCCGATGAATAGCGAGGACCTGGCGGAATATTCGAGCGAGTTTGTAGAGCCGATTTCGACGACGTACCGCGACTGGACGGTCTACGAATTGCCGCCGAACGTGCAGGGGATGGCGGCACTGGAAATGCTAAACATCATGGAGACGTTTCCGCTGGGGCAGAAGGATTGGGGCTTCGGCTCGGCGAATGCGCTGCACGCGATGATCGAGGCGAAGAAGCTGGCGTACGCGGATTTGGTGAAATACATCGGTGATCCGAGGAAGCAGAAACTGCCGGTGGCGACGCTGATTTCGAAAGAGTGGGCGGCGCAAAGAGCGAAGCGAATCGATTCGAATCATGCGAACTGCGATGCGAGGGCGGGAGAAATACCGGCAGGAAACGACACGACGTACTTGAGCGTGGTGGACCGCGACGGAAATATGGTTTCGATGATTCAAAGCAACTACGAATCGTTTGGTTCCGGAATCGTCGCGCCGGGCACGGGGTTTGCGCTGCACGATCGCGGCGGACTGTTCAGCATGGATGCGTCGTCGCCGAACGCGCTGGCGGGAAGGAAGCGGCCGCTGCACACGATTATTCCTGCGTTTGCGCAGAAGGGCGACACGCGGGTGGCGTTTGGGATAATGGGCGGGTGGAACCAGTCGCAGGCGCACGCGCAATTCATCGCGGATCTCGCGGACTTCAAGATGAACATTCAAGGGGCGCTGGAAGCCCCGCGCTTCAGCAAGCAGACGTTCAGCGGGTGCGACGTGATGATGGAAAACCGATTCTCGCAGAAGGTGCGCGAAGAACTTGGCGGCAAGGGACATAAGATTGACCTGAAGGGCGCGTTCACCAGCGCGGTGGGCGGGGGCCAGGCGGTGCTGCGGGATTTTGGCGCAGGGGTGAACTACGGGGCTTCGGACCCGCGCAAAGACGGGCAGGCGGCGGCGGAATTACCCTTTGAATAGTATATGGCTATTGAGGCAACAGGAGGTTTTGGCGGCCAAAACGTTGCAAGAATCTTCCCTAATTGAGTGACAGACGGCATAATTTTGCTCTTTGAGCCGTCTCGACTGGCGGCTATAACTAAGTAAAGCCTTATTTTTGAATAACTTGAAAGCTGGTCACATGGCCAGTGAGTTGCACCTGTACGAATGGCCAGGGACCGCCGCCCGCAGCTACGCGACCTGGATGTGGAGATCCCGATGGGGTACGTTCGGGTGGCTTTGAGGCTCTTGCACTGCCTGCCGCTGGCAGTCCTCCTGCTGACGGCGATTCCTTCCAGCTATGCGCAGAAGGTTGACCTTTCTGGGCGTTATCAATGCGCGCAGGCGAAGATGCATGGGAAAGTGATTCCGTGCAATGCGGCGCCGCTCATCTTGAAAAACGACGGGCGATTCGAATTACGTGGCTGGGAAGGAAGCTACCTGGTGAACGGGGAATGGGTGGAGCTTTCGGATTCGCTGATTAAGGCGAAAGCCAGGATTGAGCCGGGCCACAAGATCGTGCTGCGCTACTACGGGAAGCACGGGCTGGTGGAAATGACCTATGAGCGTCGTGTGGCGGAGCTGGGGAAAACGGCGCTGAGCTAAAAGCGTTGTGGCAGCCGAAGCCGATTGCCGATGGATGAACTTCCGCAAGTCCTCGTTTGATTCAATCCCGAATTTCAATTTGCCGGAGGTTGCCAGCCGCGTCCACGCAAGACGCGGCCCGCGGTGACGCCTGTCAGCTTCCCGTGATCATATTCGATCTGACCATTCACAATAGTGAAATCGATGCCTTCGGAGAGGAGGTCGGGCTTGGTGAAGGTGGCGTGGTCGTTGATCGCTGCAGGATCGAAGATGGTAATGTCCGCAAAATAGCCGGGCTTGAGAAGGCCGCGGCCGTCGAGATGCTCGCGTTGGGCGGGGAGAGAAGTGATCTTGCGGATGGCGGCTTCGAGGGGCATGAGGTGTTCGTCGCGAACATAGTGTCCGAGGAACCGCGGCATGGAACCCATAGCACGCGGATGCGTGTGCGGCTCGTAAGTCGGGCCGTCGAGAGACATCTCGCCTGCGTCGAGGCCGATGCTGGTCCAGGGCTGGCTGAGTCCGGTGCGCAGGTCTTCTTCGCTGGCCATGAAATAGATCGCGCCGGTTTGCGCGCTGTCGGCGAGGACGAAATCCATGAGCGTGTCTTCGGGGGATTTCTTCCAGGTTTTTGCAACTTCGTCGAGCGTCTTTCCCTCGAATCGCTTTAGTTCCGGTATCTCGGCGGAGGCGATGAGAACGCCGGGAGCTCCTCCACAATCGTAAAAGAGGTTTTCCCAATCCGGGTGATCGCCAGCGAGTTCTTTTTTGATTCGCGCGCGAACCTCGGGGTCTTTCAAGCGCGCGAGTAATTTTTGTACACCGCCATCGGCAACCCAGGGCGGAAGCGCGGAAGCGAGCGCGGTAGCGCCGGCCGGGTAGGGATACATGTCCGCGGCGATGTCGAGACCGGAATCACGCGCAAGTTGAATGGCGGCAACGACGTTCTTCATGTTACCCCAGCGGGGCTTGCCGCTGACTTTGAGGTGAAAGATTTCTATGGGAAGTTTTGCTTCGCGGCCGATGCGGATGGCCTCGGCTAGTGCGGGCATTTCCGAAGCGCCTTCGCTGCGCATGTGCGTGGCATAAAGGCCGCCGTATTTTGCGGCGACTTGCGCCAGGGCGATGAGTTCGTCGGTTTTGGCGAAGATGTTCGGTGGATAAATAAGAGCGCTGGAAACCCCGAGAGCGCCGTCCTTCATCGCTTGCTCGACGAGAGATTTCATTTCATCGAGTTCGGCGGGTGTGGGAGCGCGATTGTCGTCGCCAATCACCGCCTGGCGGACTTGCGCGGAGCCGACGTAAGTGCCGATGTTGAGCGGGGTGCCTTGCTTTTCGAGGCGGCGGAAGTAGCCGTCCAGGGTGGTCCAGTCGACTGAAAGTTTGTAGCGCTCGAGGAAGGGTTTCATCGGGGCGAGGGTTTTTTCGTTTTGCGGAGCGATGGAGCCGCCTTCACCGGTAATTTCCGTGGTGATGCCCTGGGAGAGCTTGCTCAGAGAGCGATTGTCGAGGAGGAGCGAAACTTCGGACTGGCCGAGCATGTCAATAAAGCCGGGAGAAACGATGCGGCCTTTGGCATCGATTTCGCGCTTGGCGTGAGCTTCGTGCAAATCGCCAATCGCCGCGATGCGATCGCCGCTGGCGGCGACATCGGCCGAGTACCAGGGATTGCCGGCGCCGTCGATGATGTGGCCATTGCGAATGATCAAATCATATTCGCCAGACGCGGAGCTTGCGGAAGTACTCAGATCGGCGTCGTAAGCGGCTGCGGCGATTTCGCCGAGCGCCTGGCCAGCGACCTGCTGGGGGGCGTCTGTATCGGGGGCGAGCGAAACGTGATTGACATAGGCCGCAAAGGCCAGTTTCTTTCCGTCCTTGGTGATCACATAGCCGGCGAGGCCTTTTCCATTGAGCATCATTCTGCCGTTGAGCTTGTCTTCGGACCCGAAAGTGCCGGTTTTTGCGTGGACGTGCCCGGCGCCTGGAGAATTGGGTTGAATTTTCGCGAGGGTACCATCCTTGCCAAGAATCGGAAGCGCTTTGAAAAAGACTTCGTAGTCCGGGCGCGTGGTCCAGTAGGCGAGGTAGTGCACCATGAAGTCTGGGCTGAAGAGATCGGCCCAATCGCCTCCGGCGCCGTCGCCCTGCGCGGCCCCGGAAAGATTGAGCTTCGCGGATTGCAGAAATTCGCGTTCGACTTTGAATCCCGCGTCGAGCGGCGCTTTGGTGTCTTTCGCGACAAGCGTTCCGAGGAGATAGGGCCCCATGCCGGCGTGGAGATTCTGGCTGACCTTCAATGTGACTTTGATTTCCTCCGAGAGGGGAGGAGAAACATGTTCCGCGACTTGATTCTCTGGTGTATAGGAGCGCGCTGCGGAAGAAAAATCAGTGGAGGCGGAATTGGACGGGGACTTGATTTGGATGCCTGCAGCGATGAGAGCTTCACGAAAGACCGTTTCTGCGAACTTTGTCGGCGACGGTATCGCTATTGACGCAGGTTGCGCGGCGATACCCAGCGGCAGGTTGCCGGAGAGCGTGACCCCGACCGAGCCGTCAGGATTTGCAGAGAAAATTGGGGATTCAAATGATGGCTTGGAGTCGACCGGAGAGGTGATTACGTGATTTACGAATCGAATGTAGGAAGTTTTGGGCAGTGAGTCGAGCCCGATGGGGTCGCCGACTTTGGCGCCGGGTTTGGCAACGAGATCGATGACGTTATCGTTGATCATAACGGAAGACATGACGACTTCGGTGCCGCCTTCGCGAGGGCCATCCGGGAAGAGCGTTGCGTCAATAAGTACGCGGCCTTCGATTTTGCGAATCCCTTTTGCGGCGACGTCCTTGGCAAGCTGCTTGATGACCAAGAGCGGATCGCCCGGCAGGGCGGGGCCCTGGTAGGAGTGATCCTGGTCGACAAAGGCGAGAGTGCCGTCGGGCTGAATACGATTCGAAAGATTGGGATCGCCGCTGGCGACGAGGATGAGATCGCCCTTCAACTTTCCTTTCGAATCGATTGGGCCGGTCCGAAAGACGCGCGTATGGAAGCGGTAGTCGGCGCCCAGTTTGGCGAGGAGGGTACCTTCGGTGAGGATTTTCGTGGTGGAGGCGGGGACGAAGAGTTTGTCAGCGTTAAGCGCGTAGATGACTTTGCCGGTATCGAGCGCATAGAACTCGATGCCGAAATTGGCGTGGGCGAATTCTGGCCGGGAGATGACTTTCTGTATGCGCTGGGCGAGAGAGGCTTCGGACTGCGCATGGGCCTGTGGGATTGGCAGACAGAATAAGAACAAGAAGATCGCTGCACAGGAAAGGGCCGCGACGCGCGATTTATTTTTCAAGAGAGAATCCTCCCAGAAATAATTTGACTGCGTGTTAGTGCACCAAGCCGATCGCACCAACGGAGTCGAGCTTCTCGAAGGGAACATTTAGGATCGGGTATTCCTTCCAGTCCTTGTAGTCGAAGTGCCACCATTCGGATTCGTATATAGAGAAGCCTTCGGATTCCATGGCGCGGCGAAGCAAGTCGCGGTGCCAGCGCTGGAGCGAGGTGCCGCCGGGATAGCTGGGGAACGATCGCGGCGACATTTCATCATA
>WNFQ01002654.1_pt1 | contig 12920 bp, 10 predicted proteins | sample 5400171 | NCBI WGS metagenome assembly WNFQ01 (sample SAMN13153356, study PRJNA577476) | soil metagenome | isolation source: 20 cm soil under Madrone tree | place: USA:California | collected 2016-06-14
TCACCGCTTGCACAATCAGATCCGAGTCATCCAGTACCTGTTCGAATACTTCCTCATCGCACTCGATCTGCCCGCGATCGCCTTCGAGTAGCGCTGAGCGCCGCGCGCGGATCGCACGTGCCGCGAGCGCGTCCACCAGCCCCGGGGCGGTGAGGCGCGCCCAGCGTCCGAGCCGGCCACGCGCGCAGGTGATCAGCATCCGCCGCCGCCGCATGGCCGCCAAAGATCAGCTGCGCGCAGTCCTGCGCCGTCATGATATGCGCCTCCTGCATCGGGCTTTGGCCGAGCGGCCGGCCATCCGCGCCCACGGCGCGGCGGTGAGTCTCACTCACCACGAAATCCGGGGCGATGATGCTGACGTCGTCGAGCGCGACGCCGCGGTGCGCGTGTGGCGCTCGACATACAGTTTGTCCGGGCAGCGCAGCTGCGCCACCTTTGGTGCTGATAATGCACGTGGAAACGGCTTGCCGCACCGAGTGGCCGAGTAATAGACTCACCGCACGCGGGCTTTGTGTTGCCGCAACAAACAAGAATGTGACGTAGCTTCGCAGGCACGGTGCAGACCGAGGCAATCAGACATTTCAGGCGTACTTCAGGGCGTTGAGCCCGCGGGCTTGACCGACGTGCGCGTCCTTAAGGCCTTAAGGGAAGCAGGGGGGACACATGAGGAAAGTTCACACCGGGCGCCGTCCGCCCCTCGCCGTCATGGCGCTCGCCGCCGTGCTGGCCGCGGGCAGCTGGCCGAGCGCGCAGGCCGTCAGCTTCCAGAGCGAATCGGGCAACTGGACCGGCAGCTGGGATACCACCATCGGCTATGGCCAGGCGTGGCGCGTCTCGGGCCTCGACTGTCGGCTCGTCGCGATCGCCAACGGCGGCTGCGGGTACTCCCCCAACATCGATGACGGCGACCTCAACTACCGCAAGAACGCCGCCTTCAGCGAGGCGCTCACCGGTACCAGCGAGCTCGCCCTTAACTACCGGGACAAGGGCGGCATCTTCGTGCGTGGCTCCGGCCTCTACGACTGGAAGGTCATGGACGACACCACCAGTCACGTCCAGTTCACCCATGACGCCAAGGGCGTGATCGGCAGCTACACGCGACTGCTGGATGCGTTTGGGTTCTTGCGCTTCGATCTGGGCACCATGCCCTCGGAGATGCGCCTCGGCCGGCAGGTCGTCGACTGGGGCGAGAGCACCTTCATTCCCAACGGCCTCAACGAGGTCAATCACTTCGACGTCACGGCACTGCAGGTGCCGGGGGCGGAGCTCAAACAGGCGCTGCTGCCCGATGAGATGGCGGTGTTCAACCTGCAGCTATCGAAGAACTTGAGCACCCAGTTGCTGTATCTGTTTGACTGGCACGAGGACATCATCGAGCCCGACGGGGCGTACTTCAGCACCAACGACATTGCTGGCCCCGGCGGTAATCACGTGTTCCTGGGCTTTGGCGCGATTTCCGACCAGGGCGTGGATTTCCGTCCGCTGGGGGGGCCCCTGATCAGCGACTTCCAGGCGGTGAACCGCCTGGCCGATCACAAGCCGCTGCAGTCCGGCCAGTTCGGCATCAACTTCAAGCTCTATCTGCCGAACTTCAGCCAGGGCACGCAGCTCGGGGTGTACTTCCTGAACTACACCAGCCGCCTGCCGGTGGTATCCGCCCAAACCGGAACGCAGGCGGGCCTCGGCAACGCGTTTGGCGCGGTGAACGCCGTCGGCGCCGCCGCCCAGGCGCTCGCCGCCGGCCTGCCGTTCCAGGCCGCCGTCGCCACCGGGGCCGCCGTCGGCCAGCAGCGCGCCGCCGCGAACGGGGGCAACCTGAGCGCCGCGACCGCGCAGCAGTACGCCACCATCGGCGCCAACACCCTGCTCGCGGGCGGCAATGTCAACAACCAGGCGAGCAACATCGCGACCTACGAGTACGGCAAGACGGCCGGCCTTTACGAGTCGTTCCCGCAGGACATCAAGATGCTCGGCGTGTCCTTCAACACGCAGATCCAGAAGACCGGCACCGCGTTTCAGGGCGAGGTCACCTTCCGTCACAACGTGCCGCTGCAGCTCGGCTCGGTGGAGCTGCTGTACGCCACGCTAGCCCCGTTCGAGGCAGGGGTCACGAAGCTCCTCGGAGCCCCGGTGACGCCCCCCGGAACCTGCGTGCCGACCTCGCCTACTCCCATCACCGGGTGCAACCAGTTCGGGCTCTATGGCCTCGGGCAGACTATCCGCGGTTACGAGCTCAAGAACACCTGGCACGCCGACTTCACCGCTACACAGGTGTTCGCCAACGTGCTGAAGGCCTCCCAGGCAGTGGTGGTTCTCGAGGCCGGGGCCGACTACGTTCCGGGGCTCGAGAGTCTGACCAGCGGCGGACCGGTGGGCCGCGGTTTGGAGTACGACGCACCCGGGGCGGCCCTCAGCGGGCAGCCGGCGCTCGGCGGGTATCCGGAGTTTCCCGGCCTCACGACGCCGCTTTCCGAGTTTCCGACGAAGTTCTCCTGGGGCTACGTGGTCGCCGGCCGTCTTGAGTACAACAATGTCATCGGCGCGCTGAACCTGCTGCCCCATGCTACCTGGGTGCATGACGTGACGGGCGTATCGCCCGGTCCGGGCGGCAACTTCATCTCCGGACGGCATGCCGTCACCGCCGGTCTCGGTGCGAGCCTGCGCTCCAAGTGGGACTTCGACGTGTCGTATACACAGTACGGTGGTGCCGGCCAGTACAACCTCGTCAACGATCGCGATTTCGTTGCGGCCAGTATCAAATACTCGTTCTGAAGCCGCGCGGGCCGGCGCGGGCGCGAATTATGGAGGGGGCTGCAATGAAAACTCTGATCCGGTTGGCTGCGGCAGGACTGCTGTCCGCACCCGCGGCCTGGGGGGCGGTGAGCCCGGAGGAGGCCGCGCGTCTGGGTACGGAACTCACGCCACTCGGCGGCGAGAAGGCCGCTAACGCCGACGGCAGCATTCCAGCCTGGACCGGCGGCCTGAAATCCGCGGCCGAAGCGGGCTTTCCCGGCTATCACGCCGGCGATCACTACCCCGACCCGTACGCCGGCGACAAGCCGCTGTTGACCATCACCGCGGCCAACGCGGCGCAGTACGCCGCCAAGCTCACCGAGGGTCACAAGGCGCTGTTCAAGACGTACTCCGACTATAAGATGATCGTCTACCCGACGCATCGCAGCGGCGCCGCCCCGGAGCGGGTCTACGAAGCCACCAAGCGCAACGCCACCACCGCCAGGCTGGTCCCGGAGGGCAACGGTTTCACCGGTGCGCTCGGCGGCACGCCGTTCCCGATTCCGAAGGCGGGGCTGGAGGTGTTCTGGAACCACATCACGCGCTATCGCGGCATCGCCGCCGGATTGCAGGTCGGGCAGGCGCCGATGACCGCCGGCGGCGGCTACACGCTGGTGAATTTCAAGGAGGAGTTCTACTTTCAGTTCTACGAGCCCGGCATGACCGAGCCCGCGCTCAACAACATCCTGCTGTTCTTTACGCAGGAGACCACCGCGCCAGCGCGGCTTGCGGGCGAGGTGCTGCTGGTGCAGGAAACCCTCGACCAGGCCAAGGAAGCGCGGCGCGCGTGGGTGTACAACCCCGGTCAGCGCCGCGTGCGCCGCGCGCCCAACGTCGCCTTCGACAACCCCGGGACCAATGCCGACAACCTGCGCACCTCGGATCAGTTCGACATGTACAACGGCAGCCCGCAGCGCTATGACTGGAAGCTCATCGGGAAGAAGGAGATCTACGTTCCCTACAACGCGTACCGCCTGCAGGACGGCAAGCTCAAGTACGGCGAGCTGCTGCACAAGAACCACATCAACCAGGATCTCGCCCGCTACGAGCTGCATCGGGTGTGGGTCGTGGACTCCACGCTCAAGCCCGGCCTGAGCCACATCTACAGCCGCCGCACGCTCTACGTCGACGAAGACTCCTGGCAGATCCTTGCCGTGGACTGCTACGACACGCGCGGGCAGCTGTACCGCGTGCAGGAAGGGCACGCCATGAACTACTACAACCTGCCCTCGCTCTGGACCGATCTGGAGCTCATCATGGACCTGTCCAATGGGCGTTATCTTGCGCTCGGCCTGCAGAGCGAGGAGTCGAAGTCGTACGATTTCAACATCAAGCGTACGCCTGGCGACTATCAGCCGAGCGTGCTGGAGCGGCGCGGAATCCGCTAGGGGCGCGGCGTGAGCGCGCGCAGGACGGTTCCTGGCGCGGCTGCGTTCGGTGCCGGCAGTCGCGCCGTGCTGCTGCTTGCGGCGCTCGCGCTCGCCCCGGCGACGCGCTCCTCCGCGGATGATCGGGTGCGCGCGGCAGAGCCGGCGCGCCTTGCTGCACAGTCCCTGCTGATCGCGATCGCCGCCGCAGGCGAGCGCCTGGTTGCGGTCGGCGACCGCGGCATCATCGTGTTGTCCGACGACCGGGCCGCGAGCTGGGTGCAGGCCGCTGCAGTTCCGACCCAGGCGCTGCTCACCGGCGTGTGCTTTCTTGATGCACGGCACGGCGTGGCGGTGGGACACGATGAAGTCATCCTCACCACGGCCGACGGCGGGCGAACCTGGCAGCGCACGCACTACGCCCCCGAAGCGCAGCGTCCGCTGCTCGACGTGTGGTGCGGCGCCGGCAACCGCGTGATAGCGGTCGGCGCCTACAGCACCTACCTGACGAGCGCCGATGGCGGCGCGACCTGGCATGACGTCAGCTTCACGCCGGCGCCGCGACCCAGGGCCCCCACGCCCAGGCGCGCCGCCGCGACAGCCTCAGCCGCGGACCCGGGCGGGGGGGAGGCGGGCGCGGCCGGCGGAGGCTATCACCTGAACCGTATCGTGTCGGGCGCTGGCGCACGGCTGTACATCGCCGCCGAGGCCGGGCATCTGTACCGCTCGGACGACAGCGGCGCCATCTGGCAGGAGCTCGCCTCACCCTACGAGGGGTCGTTTTTCGACGTGTTGCCGCTCAGCGGTGGCGCCGTGCTCGCCTTGGGCCTGCGCGGCAATCTCTATCGCTCCGAGGATGCCGGCGCGAGCTGGCAGAAAATCGCCACCGGCACCGTGGAGATGCTGGACGGCGGGGCGAGTTTTGCCGGCGCGGGTGTCGCGATCGTAGGCCTTTCGGGAGTGGTGCTCATCAGCCGCGACGGCGGGCGCACCTTCACCCTGGTGCAGCAGAGCGACCGCAGCGGGCTGTCGGCGGCGCTGTCCGTGGGCGATGAGAGGCTCGCCGCGGTGGGGGAGCACGGCGCACAGCTTATCGCGCTCGCGAACGCCTCCGTGGGCGCCGGAGCGGCACACTGATGCCCGGCGCCGCCGACACCCGCGCGGCCCCTGCGGCCCTGGTGAGCCGCCTCGAGCGGCTGATCTTCGGTCACCGCCGGCTCATCCTCGTCGCGTTTGCGCTCGGCACAGCGCTGCTCGCGACGATTGCGCTGTACGGGCTGCGCATCGACACCTCGTTCAACAAGACGCTCCCGGTCCAACATGAGTACATGCGGACCTATCTCGACCCGAAGGTGGCGGAGTTCCGCGGCGCCAACCGGGTGCTGATCGCGCTCATCGCGCGCGACGGCAACATGTTCACCTCCGCGTTCTTTGCGGCGCTGCGCAAGGCAACCGACGAGGTGATCGTCATGGATGGCATCGACCGCACTCGCGTGCAGTCGATCTTCACCCCGAACGTGCGCTACCTCGAGGTGGTCGAGGAGGGCATCGAGGCGGGCAATGTGATCCCGGCGGACTTCACGCCCACGCCCGAGAACATGGCGCGCGTGCGCGATAACATCAGGAAGGCGGGCATCATCGGCCGACTGGTCGCCAACGACTTCTCCGGCGCCCTGGTGAGCGCGATCGTGCTCGACACCGACGCACAGGGCAAGCCGGTCGATCCGATCGGGATCGCCCACCAGCTCGAGCGACGCGTGCGCCAGCCCATCGAGCAGCCCGCGGCGGGGGTGTCCGCCGCCGGCGTCGAGGTGCACTCGAGCGTGAGCGGCGGCGCCCAGCCGGCCGCGTTTCCGCGCCGGGGGATCGACGTGCGCATGATTGGCTTCGCCAAGGTGATGGGTGACATCGCCGATGGAGCGGGCGTGGTGGTCATGTTCGCCGTCACCACGCTGCTGTTGACGCTGCTCGCGGTGCGCATCTACTGCCAGTCCTGGCGCGTGGCCTTCGTCCCGGTGCTGTGCTCGTGTATCGCGGTGATCTGGCAACTCGGCGCCCTGGTGCTGCTGCGCTACGGCATCGACCCCATTGGCCTGCTGGTGCCATTCCTGATATTCGCGATCGGCGTCAGCCACGGCGTGCAGAAGATCAGCGCCGTGAGCGATGCCGCCTTTGCCGGACTCGACAGCATGGAGGCGGCGCGCCGCACGTTCCGCCAGCTGCTCGCGCCGGCGGTGATAGCGCTGCTTGCCGACCTGGTCGGTTTCGTCACCATCCTCATGATCCCGGTGCAGGTGATCCGCGAGATGGCCATCACCGCGAGCATCGGCGTGGCGATCGTCATTCTCACCGACCTGGTGCTGCTGCCAGTGCTGGTCTCGTACGTGCATTTCGACGCCGGCTACCACGCGCGCGTGGAGCGGCGCCAGCGCTGGCTGGCGGTGCTGTGGCGGCGGCTGTCGGGAATCACCCGGCGCGGACCGGCGCTGGTGATCATCGTGTTTGCCGCGCTGCTCGCGGTGCTCGGCTGGTGGAAAGGCCGCGAGACGCCGATCGGCGACACCCAGGCCGGTGTGCCGGAGCTGCGTCCCGACTCGCGCTACAACCGCGACAACGACGTCATCACCTCCAGGTTCGGCATCGGCGTCGACGTGCTCACCGCGATCGTCGAGTCGACCGAGCCGGTGTGCGTCAGTCACGAGCTGATGAGCGCGGTCGAACGATTCGGCTGGCACATGCGCAACGTTGCGGGCGTGCAGGACGTCATCACGTTGCCGTTCATCGCCAAGATCGCGATCGCCGGCTGGAACGAGGGGAGCCTGAAGTGGCGCAGCATCCCGCGTGAGCAGACCCAGCTCACGCAGTCGACGCGTTACATCGAGACCAGCACCGGACTGCTCAGCGACAACTGCGACGTCGTGCCGGTGATGTTGTTCCTCGCCGACCACCGCGCCAGCACGGTCGAGCGCGTCGTGGGGGAGGTGAAGCGCTGGCGCGCCGCGAACCCGGTCGCAGGCGCACAGGTGCGCCTCGCCGCCGGCAACGTCGGTGTCATGGCCGCGACCAACGAGACCGTGGAGGCCAAGCAGCTGCGCATCCTCGCCGGCGTTTTCGCCGCGGTGATTGTGATGTGCCTGTTCACCTTCCGCTCGGTGGTCGGCACCCTAGTGGTGGTGGTGCCGCTGGCGCTGGTGTCGGTGCTGGTGTACGCCGTCATGGCCCTGGTCGGCATCGGGCTCAAGGTGTCGACGCTGCCGATGGTGGCACTGGGGGCCGGCATCGGCGTCGACTACGGCATCTATCTGTTCAGCCGCATACAGGAATTCCTGCACCAGGGCCTGCCGGTGCGCGAGTGCTACGAGCGCACGCTGCGCGTCACCGGCGCCAGCATCATCTTCACCGGTATCACCCTCGCCATCGGGGTCGCCACCTGGGTATTCTCGCCGCTGCAGTTCCAGGCCGACATCGGCATCATGCTGACCTTCATGTTCCTGGTGAACATGCTCGCCGCGATTATCCTGCTGCCGGCACTCACCGCATGGCTGATCCACCCCGAGGGACTCAAGGCGCGCCAGGCGCGCTAGCGCAGGTAGCCGAAGCCGCGCGCCATCAGCGCCGCACAGGCGAGAATCACCACGATCGCGGTGAGCTCGAGCATCAGGCACAGCCGCACGCGCCGGGCGCGCGCCTCCGGCACCTCGGGCGCCACGCCGGCCTTCACGCCCCTGTTCCACGACAGGAACGTCATGGTCGGATGGATCGAGATCAGCGCCGCGGCGATGAACGCGCCGAACTTGATGAGAAAGTACAGGTCGTGCCAGTAGTACTCGCGTCCTTTCTCGAAGAAAGCGACCCGCAGCATTCCCACCACCAACACCACGGTGGCAGCCACTCCGAAAATCAAGTCGGTGCGCAGCAGCCGTCGCGCCTGCAGCAGCGACAACGGCGGCTTGAACAGGGCGACTTCCACCGCCAGCGCCGCGACCAACGTGAAGGCGGCGAGGTGGTGCAGGAAGGCCATCGCGGTGGATGCGTACATGTCGACACTCCTTGGCGTGACAGGCGCTTCGGCGCCCGTTCCTCAGTCCTCGAGGGCGGGCCTGGCGCGCAGGCGCTTGGTGCGCTGCAGCCGCGTCTTGTGCTCGAGGCGGCGCTCGCGCGCCGCGCGCGTGGGTTTGGTGGCCTTGCGCGGTTTCGGGGCCGTGAGCGCGCGGCGGATGAGGTCGCTGAGGCGCTCCTGCGCGTCGCGGCGGTTGCCCTCCTGGGTGCGGTGGTTGCGGGCGATGATGAGGATCGCGCCCTCGGCGGTGAGCCGCCGCCCGCTCAGGGCCCTGAGGCGCGCCTTGACGGCGTCCGGGAGCACCTCGCTGCGCGCGAGATCAAAGCGCAGCTGCGCCGCGGTTGCGACCTTGTTGACGTTCTGGCCACCCGGGCCGCCAGCGCGCACGAATGACAGCGACAGCTCCCTGTCCGGAATCTCGATACCAGCGGCGACCTGCAGTGACACTGCGCTGAGCGAAGCCTCAGTCGGCCGCCTGGTCGAGGCCGCTCGGCCCCTGCGCCAGCGCATCGGGCAGGGCGCGCGGCGGGCGTCGCGGCAGAATGCGCATTTCCTGTTGCGGCACCGGAATGGTCACTCCATGGGCGCGGAAAATGCGCCAGATCGCGCGATTCACGTCCGAGCGCACGTTGTTGACGCCGTTCACCGGGTCGGCGATCCAGAAGCGCACTTCCAGCAGCATGCCGTAAGCCTCGAAGCTGATGAGACGCGACACCGCCGGCGGATCACGCAGGATGCGCGGATGGTTCTCGGCCGCCTGCAGCAGCAGCTGCAGCGCGACTTCCGGATCGTCGTCGTAACTCACGGTCACCGGCAGCTTCAGGCGCACGCGCTGATCGGAGTAGCTCCAGTTGATGAACGGGCTCGTGATCAGGTTCTGATTCGGTACCAGGGTGTCGACGCCGTCGCGGTCGCGCACCACCACGTAGCGTCCGCGCAGCTCCTGCACCCAGCCGAAATTACCGGTGCTCGCGCCGGTGAGTCCGGTGAAGCTGATGACGTCGCCGGGCTTGATGGACTTGTCCATCAGCAGGACGAAGCCGCTGACGAAATTGCTCGCCACCGACTGCAGACCGAAGCCCAACCCCAGGCCGATGGCGCCGGTGAGCACGTTGAGCGTGGTCACATCAACGCCGGCGGCGTTGATCCCCAGCAGCATGCCCAGCCCCAGCAACAGGAAGTAGGCGAACTTCGAGACTCCGACCCGGGTCGACACGGCCAGCTGGTCGAGCCGCATGACGTGACGCTCGATCGCGCGCGCGATCAGGCTGGTCACGACCAGGAAGGCGGTGACTATCACCAGGCCCTTGAGCAGGCTCCACAGGCTCAACTGCGTTCGTCCCGGAAGCAGGCTGACGCGGTTGAGGGCGGCCTCGAGCTCATCCAGCCAGCCGAGCAGCGCCACCGAGGCGATCACCCACAGAACCAGCGTGATGCGCTCTTCCCGGGTGCCGACCCAGGAACCCGGGCCGAGCATCAGGCCGAGCAGGTACACGCCGAAGCGCAGCAGCGCCAGCGCGGCCACGATCCTGACCGCGCCGTCGATGACTGCCGTGGGCGTCGCGAACGCGGCCAGCGCCGCGTGCCCGGCCAGCAATATGGCGAGCGCCGCCACCAGCGGCGCCAGGATCAGCGCGCCCGCCAGCGTGTGGTCCAGCCAGTGTGGCGGGTGCTGCGCGGCCGCCGTGGCGCCACGAGCCCGCCGCAAGCGCAGCGCCCGCGCGACCAGCAGCGCGATCACAGCGGCGATCAGGAGTGCGAGCACCGCACCGAGCACTTGAGGGGATGTCAGCCGCAGCAGCAACGCGCTTGCGGCGCTGTCGGCACTATTCATCAGGCGTTGAGATCCGGGATCAGCTGGCTCTCCAGGCGCGCGATCTGATCCTTGAGCATGAGCTTGCGCTTCTTCAGGCGCTTCAGCTGCAACTCATCCACATGCAGGTCGAGCGACAGACGGGAAATGACCTCATCGAGATCACGATGCTCGATGCGCAGCTGACGCAGCTTCTCGACGTTGCGGAACAACTCGCGGTCGACGTTGTCTTCGATTTCCGCCATACGGGAACGGCCCACGATGATCGGACGCTGAATGGGCTTTGGACGGCCTGGGGCTGCTGGCGGCGGCCACCAAAGGGGTGAGCTTAGCTCAAGCGACGCCCCGAGTGCCACGGCGGCGCGGTCCGCGCCCGCGGCCGTGCCGGCCGGTTGCCTCAGCGACCACGTCCGCGGTGCGAGCGGCCCGTGTGGGAGCCCTTGTGGCTGCGCGAGCCGCCGCCGCGGGAACCGCCGCCGCGGGGACCGCCGCCGCGGGGACCGGCGTGCGAGCCACCGCCGTGCGAGCGGCCGCCCAGGCGCTGGGGCCGGTGTGAATGCACCGGTGCACCGGCCACCACGCCGGTGGCGAGCAGCTCCGGGGCGATAGGCGCGAACGGGATCTTATGTCCGAGATAACTTTCGATGTCCGGGAGCGATACCGCGTACTCCTCGCACGCGAAACTGATGGCATCGCCCTCGGCGCCGGCGCGGGCGGTGCGGCCGATACGGTGCACGTAGTCGGGCGCGTCCTGCGGCAGGTCGAAGTTGAACACGTGACTCACGTCCGGGATGTGCAGGCCGCGTGAGGCCACATCGGTGGCGATCAGGACTGCGAGCTTTCCCTCGTGGAAGTCGCGCAGGAAGCGCAGGCGCTTGTTCTGCGGCACGTCCCCGGAGAGCGCCTGGGCACTGAAACCGTTGGCCTTGAGCGTGCTCTCGAGCCGCTCGGCCATGCGCTTGGTGTTCACGAACACCATGGTGCGCACGGCCTCGCTCTGGTGCAGCAGCCCGATGAGCAGCGGCACCTTCTCCTCCATGGACGGGTAGTACATGAGCTGGCGCACCTGATCGACCGTCATCTTGTCCGGCTCGATGCGCACAGCTTCCGGATTGTTCATGTGCTCGTAGGCGAGCTCGAGCACGCGGTGCGAGAGCGTGGCCGAGAACAGCATCGACTGGCGCCGCTGCGGATGTGGCAGGCGGCGCAGGATGTAGCGGATGTCGGCGATGAAGCCCAGATCGAACATGCGGTCGGCCTCATCGAGCACCAGCACCTGGGCGTGTCGCAGCTCGTACACGTGCTGCTTGAAGTAATCGATCAGCCGCCCCGGCGTGCCGATCAGCACATCGCAGCCTTGGCCGAGCTCCAGGCGCTGCTTCTCGTAGTCGATGCCGCCGAACACCACCAGGTGCCTGAGTCCGGTGTGGGCGCCGAGCGTGAGCGCATCGTGATGAATCTGTACCGCGAGCTCGCGGGTGGGTGCCACGATGAGTGCGCGCACCGCGCTGGGGCTGCGATTCGCAGCCGCCGGACGCGTGAGCAACGCCTGGTACAGCGCGACGAGGAACGCAGCCGTCTTGCCGGTGCCGGTCTGTGCCTGGCCGGCAACATCGCGGCCCGCGAGCGCAATCGGCAGCGTCTGCGCCTGGATGGGCGTGCACTGAGTGAAGCCTGCCTGCCGGATGCCGGCCATGACCGCAGGATGCAGGCCCAGCGAGGCGAATTCGACGGAACCGGAATGTGAGTCAGTCATCAAATAGGTCTGGAGTGTGAACGGAAAATGCGCCTGAGGCTTGCAAATGCGGCCCGGAAGCGCTACAAAGTGTGTCAGTCAGTGGGCCAACTTCGGTCCGCACCTGCCGACCCGGTTTCCTTAATTCCCTTAAGGTCCATACTCAATCACGAGTTATTAGTGTAACCGTTTGGCGGGTGTTTCTGGCATCGCTTTTCGGGCGACTATTGCCGACCCGCTCGTGGATTCCCAATTTCCAAGCGATTTATTGCGCTCTGCATTGACGGAGGTTGAAACCGCGTGAGTAGCCCGCACATTGTGCATACTACAGACGCCACTTTTTCGCAGGACGTCCTGAAGTCCGACAAGCCGGTGCTGCTGGACTTCTGGGCCGAGTGGTGCGGCCCGTGCAAGATGATCGCCCCGATCCTGGATGAGATCGCCAGCGAGTACGGCGATCGAGTCAAGGTCGCCAAGATCAACATCGACGAGAACCCGCAGACACCGCCCAAGTTCGGCATCCGCGGCATCCCGACGCTGATTCTGTTCAAGAACGGCACGGTCGAGGCGCAGAAGATCGGCGCCGTATCCAAATCCCAACTTTCAGCATTTCTGGACAGCAACCTGTGAGAGGCTATCTCGGCAATCAGGGCCGCAACCGGCCCAACAAGGGCCCGCGCCACAATCGTGACGGCAACCGCGGCAACAACGGCGGACGTCCCGATGAGGTGATGCACGAGCCCGAGCCCTTCGACGTCGACGACTCCGAAATCATCAGTCCGGCGGAGCTGACGCAGTCGCGCAGCTCGATGAACCTGACGGAGCTCAAGTCCAAGCCCATCCATGAGCTGGTGAAGCAAGCCGAGTCAATGGGGCTCGAGAACCTCGCCCGTTCGCGCAAGCAGGACATCATTTTCTCGATCCTGAAGGCGCACGCCCGCAATGGCGAGAACATCTACGGCGACGGCGTGCTCGAGATCCTGCAGGACGGCTTCGGCTTCCTGCGCTCCGCCGACGGTTCCTACTTGGCCGGTCCCGACGATATCTACGTCAGCCCGAGCCAGATCCGCCGCTTCAACCTGCGCACCGGCGACACCATCTCCGGCCTGATCCGCCCGCCGAAGGATGGCGAGCGCTATTTCGCGCTGCTGA
>WNFQ01005229.1_pt1 | contig 12919 bp, 14 predicted proteins | sample 5400171 | NCBI WGS metagenome assembly WNFQ01 (sample SAMN13153356, study PRJNA577476) | soil metagenome | isolation source: 20 cm soil under Madrone tree | place: USA:California | collected 2016-06-14
ACTCTTTTTTCGAGAATTGCTATGCTTCTTCAAGGTCGATCTCCTTAGCCGTTTTGATTGCACCTTAGAGTGCGTTGATCATCGGTAGCTTAACGCCATCCGTGATCGGGGGTCGACCTTCTCATCCCATCTATGGCGATACAGCCTCAGCTATCGTTTTTCCTCGGTCCGCGTCTATGCTGCATGAGTGTATTGCGATAACGTCCATGAATACGGCTCTGTTGAGGCAACTTTTTTTCATAGTTTCACTTGCCTCAAACTGTCTCGCGCAGGCAGACGCTAAGGCAACGAAGAATCAAAGCGATTCGATGGTCTTAGTCCGTGGTGGCACGATCCAGATCGGGATCGATGCTTCCGAAATCTCGCGGTTTGAGAAAGTCTTCGACATCCCCACGGCGCAACTATTCCAAGATGAGGTTCCAAAGCACTCGGTTACTCTCGACGGCTTTTATATTGACAAGTACCTCGTGACAAACGGCCAGTTCAAAAGCTTTACCGATGCCAACGCCGAATGGCGGCCTGGCCGTATTGCTCGCAAACTGGACAATGGCAATTACCTCCGCCATTGGACGACAGCAGCCGAGCTCACCATGAGGGCAGATCATCCCGTAGTGAACGTGAATTGGTACGCAGCTGTGGCCTATTGCAGGTGGCGCGGAAAGCGCCTGCCGTCTGAAGCAGAGTGGGAATATGCCGCTCGTGGTGGCCTGAACGCGCTCTTCCCGTGGGGCGATGATCCCGTGGACAAAACGCACGCCAACTCTGCCACGAGCCGGCTGGGGACCACGTCCCCGGTCGGCACTTATCCCGCCAATCGATATGGCCTTTTCGATATGGCTGGGAACGTTTGGGAATTTCTTGTAGACGAGTGGACACCGTATTCTTCAATGCCGCAGAAGAACCCAGTTGCAGGTGATAGTCGGTTCCTCGACGCGACGGCATTTCTGAAGGTGAAGACCCGCCGGGTAATTCGAGGCGGCAGTTTTGATGGAGCACCGGTGAACCTTTGGGTCGAATATCGGGACAGCCATCCTCCGACCGGCTCGCGTGAGTTTGTCGGCTTCCGCTGTGCGAAGTAGCTGGTGCTTATAATTAATGAGAAGCTGACGCCATGGAATCTCACGCCCTGCAGCGTCGGCCTCGAGTGAGCGCGCCAGAACGCGCGCAGTGGATTTCTCAATATCGCTCCAGTCAGTTGTCCGCACGTCAGTTTGCCCAACAGCATGGTCTGAATGAAGGAACTTTCCACCGATGGACTCGGGAAGAGCGCCAGCGCAGTAATTCGTCGAATGGGACTCCAGGTTTTGAAGAAGTGCGGTTGCCCTCGTTCGCTCCGGCAGGTGCTTGGGTAGCGGAGGTCGTGCTGCCAAGCGGGACCGTGGTGCGTTTGGGAGCGACGGCTGCGGGGGCCTGGATGCGGTCCCTGTGGGAGAGCCTGCAGTCGGCATGTTGAGTTTATCCCCGGCCACGCGCATCTTCATTGCCCTCGAGCCGGTGGATCTGCGGCAAAGCTTTAATGGACTGCAAGCCCGGGTGCAAAGTGTACTGGAACAGGATCCACTCTCGGGTCACGTTTTTTTGTTCACCAATCGCCATCGCAATCGGCTCAAGCTTCTTCTCTTTGATGGTTCGGGACTGTGGATCTGTGCCAAGCGATTAGAGAAGGATATTTCACGGGCTTGCGGAAACGGCACAGTGCAAATGCCCCTCCAGAAAACCTTCTGGTCCGTCCGCTTTGGCGTGCTTGTCGATCAATTCGGCAAACCCTGGGCGATCAACTGCGAGCAAGCGCCCAGCGTAGAGAGTAGAGAGAGGAAGGGCTCAAGGAAAACGCCGCCCGACTCACGCCGTCATCGACAACGTTTGAGAATAAATCATCAACATCCATGTTGTCAGAAAGACGATCTGCGGTTCGGCACGCTTCTGGCAAGGCCCGTCTACATCGCGCTCGTGTGTCTCATCCAAGCTCTCTTGAAGGAGGTCCACAGGAGGGTGGGGGCAGCGGCCAATTTAGCGACAGTAGTGGGCCTACTCGACTCGGGAGTAGTGGATGTCCTCAACATGGCGAAAAGCGCCTCGGCTGTGTTTTCGCAAACACTTTCGGGGTTGTCTCGGTCGACATCCGACTGAGCTAGGGGGCCGTCTTGACTGAAGGTTTCATTGATTCCGGACGCATCCGACAGCGGTTCTGTTGCCGGTTGCTCGTCCCGGCACGATCGGAGCGATATCATTCGTGGAAATCCGTACGGCAGCAAGACGGCCACGCCCAAAGAACGGATTATTTGTTGGTGCGATTCTATATGGGCGTAAAGCGTACGTGGAGACTGGGGCCACAAGCCGTTGCTAACATCAACTCTGGTTCTTACCGCGGCAAGCAATTCAGCCGCGGTTCCAGACCAGACGCCTCCGCGTAGGGCGAACCACGCCACTAGTTCTTTGTCAAATCGATCATCCGGTTCCGGCAGCACTATTGCACTCGTTTGGCACTCTGTTAGAATCTGCAGCCCATTGTTCCTCTTCATTGGCAAGTTCTGCGGTCAGATGATCATGGCGTAAGTAATCACGCAGTTGCAGGCAGCACTTCAAGAGCTACTCTAGCAAAGAGAGAGGCTTACGAGCCCCACGAGAAACACGCTGCAGCCTCCCGCGCTTCCACCCGCACTGCTAGTTTTATGGCCAGTGCTTGACGCGCGGCCCTGACTCGTCGTTCGCCGGAAAATTCGCCATGCTAAGCGAAGCTCTTCTATCAGATTCTTTGGAAGTTCATGTACGGTTCTTACCAGCCTCTTGGCGGCGAGTATGTTCGCAAAACATTCCCTCACTTCTTCATCGCCGATACCGGCAAGATCGTTTTCGGTTTTTGCGACTTCCACCAGCGTCAGAAATCCGCCTCCTTGCTCTATGCGTTCCGCAATTGTGGCCAGGGTCTTGTCCATCGGGTCGAAATTTGTCCAGCCCTTAATTTGAAAGCTAAAGTATTTCTCCTTGTGTTCATCAGTCTGGCTTTTTTGTGGCGCACCGAGTGTGTCGGGCATGGGAAATGATCTCCTTTAGAAATCGGTATGCAATTGGACCTAGTTAAATCAGTCTAGAAACGCCAATCGTTCTGCAGTTAATGTCGCCAGAAAACACGATATAGACAGCGCTACATGAGGTCGGGCCCTCCCTTTGGGCCCCTAGAGACGGCGCCATTGTACACCCGGTTGCCTTCTTTGGGGCCGCTTGGCATCCGACCGTCTCCAAGTCTTGTAATGCACCCATTTCTAAGCGGGGCGGGAAAGCGGACAACAAATTTGCGGTCAGTGTGCAAGGTCTTGCCCACGTAGTTTTGGCCGCCGACCCACGTCGGCAGCGGTCTTGCCTGGCTTGATCTGCGCAGGCGTCCTGGCGGGAGCAAGCCTCGACAATGACGATCCAACGCTGCTCCTGCAGTCTATGTCAGCGGTTCTTCAAATTCCTTCCTGGCGAACCACGGCAGGCTTTTCTGCCTGAAGTAACCGAGAAGGCCTCGTGAACCGGATTCTCCCCCAACAGCCCCGCGTGCGCCTCGATCCCGAGTTGTACGAACGGCTTCGGGAGCAGGTGCGGCGCCGGGACGGCTGGAGATGCCAAGGTTGTGGGACCAGGTCAAATCTGGAGGTTCACCACCAGCTTCGCAGCCAGGTCGGTCACGATTCCGAAGAGAACCTGATTACTCTGTGCGCACGATGCCATTCCCTTGTTCATCATTGTGGATGAGGCGAAGTGCACGGCCGTCAAAGGTAGAGTGCCTGCTATCGTTTTAGATCCTGTCGCAAGCGTCCGACAACTTCTCCCCAGCGCCCAGCCCCAGGCACGGTTACTCCTTCGGCTCTTGCTGTACGTGCTCAAAGAGCGAGGGCGGTGCCTAGAGCTGCACCGACCAAGGTGACCTCTGACGTACGCGCCCATTTTTCCAAACACTCGGTGGGCAAGGAGCCGCCTGGCCTCGGGTTTGTGATTGGGCATTCCCGCAATGCGCGGGTCCACATGACTCTGTAGCCCTCTTGATCAAAACCCTCTCCCTAATGCTCGGGCCAATAAATGCCGATAAGAGGTTTTCGTAGGCAGGGGACGAGGGTTCAGGCGCAAGTCCCTCTGCTTTCTAACGTTAACTCTCGACTCGGCGGTCCGGCTTTGATGCGCCGGTGGCTCCGGTTCCTGAAGGCTGGCACTGCCGTGACGCGCGGGAGAAGAACCAACAAAGGACAAGATGAAACCGTGGCGTCAAGGTGGTGTCGTTTTCCTTTTGCTCATGGCGACGGGATGTGGGTCATCTAACGAGAGATCATCGTCAGCAAACCAAGGGGCCACGGCCGGCTGGAGGATTCAGTACAGTCCCAGCATGCCTCCCGATCCGACACTCGGCGGCCCGGGCACTTGGTACTTCGACTTTCCCTCAGACCCGAACTATCCAGCATGCATTCCCAGCCAGAACTGCAATTCTGTAGGCTACGTTACAAATTCCTACAGCGGACCGGTGACGCACAGTGTCAGTATGACATTCCAAATCGTGACCACGGGGGCGCCCTCCTTCAACTACGTTATGGAGAGTGATAACACCTGTACTACGCCGGCGAGTGTCCGCCTTTTCTTGGAGCGCAAGAATGACGACTTCACCGGGGAGTTCTACCGTTGGTGGGCAAACCCAGTCGGATACGAACTGCAGCCGATTTCGAGAAACGTCACCTTGACCGTAGCGCTCACGCCGGATCAATGGTCGAGCGTGTATGGCAAAGTCGGAAACTACGATGCCACCACACTTGCCGGATTCCACGACGTCCTTACAAACTTGGGCCGCGCCGGTATGACTTTCGGTGGAGGATGTTTCTTCGGCCACGGCGTAAATGTCTCCGATGGGACTGCGCGCTTTGTCCTCATAAACTACACGATCTCGTGAAATCGCTGATTGGCGGCCCTCGAATCACGCAGAGAGGGTGGCTCGCTCGTTTCCAGATCCCGGCCCGAGAGTGGCGGTCTGAAGTCGAACGGGCTTTAGTGCCGGCAGCCGGAGAAACTGAAGTCCTTTGATGAGGTTCTGGCGAGGCGGTTGCCGGAGTCCCGGTGGAAGGCCTACTGAAGGATCTGGGATCGACGAGGGGACTAGGAGGCGAAGCTGGCCAGGAGGGTGGGCAGGAGTTCGATTGTGAACCTGGCTGCCCAAGGCGCGCGCACTGCCGAAGGATCAATTCAAGCGGGAAGGTGAAGAGGGAACTGACGGGGCGGGAATCGGAACCGTGGGAGATTATCTACTGCAAGCCGTACAAGACCCAGATTCCGATCATCGAGCAGGCAATTGAGACGGTGGCTTTGATGCCGGGCACGAACAAGTCGCGAGGCTACTGTCTGGAGATGATCTGCGCAGACTTCCTGGCAGGCGCGAGTCTTGAAGGTGAGGTTCTGTCCATTCCTCGGTGTAAACGGCCAAGGCTTTTTTGGGATTGGGATTAAACTCCGCTTCAAATCGCAGTAGAAACCCATTGCCTAGCCTAGTCGAGCTGATTGCCAAGCACGAGAACATTCAGTCATTGAAAGACCGAGCGTTGGCAGACGCGGTTTCAATGCGCAGGTTTGATTTCGTGCAGTCGCTCGGAGAGGACGGAGCCGATGTCTCCTCCGGCTCTCTTGTTGAGGAAGTGCTGCGATAGATCCGATAACCGTTCTGAGCGACCTGCAACCTAAGTTGAGGTGTTCTGTCGGCGAGATGGGCGCAGCACGGATCGTGCAGTACGACCCAAACGTCCCGGAAACAGCGGTCGAGCGAAGCGATTAATTTCCTAAGAACTTTTGCCATCACCTCGCTCGCGAACGGATTGAAGAAGAATAGAACCAACTTCTCGTTCGGACATTCATAGTCCGCGGCATCCATATTGAGGGACTCAAAACTGCAGGTCTCGACGTTATGGCAGTGACGAAAGTTTCGGCATGCTTGATCGTGGAGTTCCTTCCGCAATTCGATCCCACACAGCCGTCTAAACCCGCACTGGGCGGCTATCAACAGCATTCTGCCCTTGCCCGAACCGAAATCAACGAATGTATACTCGCCACGGCTCTTCAAAGGCAGTTCTCGCAGAACTCGGCGGGCGCATTTCGGACGTATCGGCAGGTAGTGGAAGTTAACATTGTCCGTCGGCCAGCCTAGGATCTTTTGGTCGCTGATCTGAGACGAAGTGTCCACGTTGTGATAGAAATCGAACCACCAATCTTCTACCACAACGCTCAGATCAATGACGCGTTGCACGCCAGGCGTTCTCTTAATTGCAGGCCGCCACGCTGCTGAATTCAGAAAAGTTGGCACTGTTTCCTCCGATTTGTTAGTAAAAGTAGTTCTCCGGCGCAAATGGCAATTTCAGTTCATTTATTACTCTCGCCAACACGCGGGCCCGCACAGCGACGTACCGTGCACTGATCGAAGCACCGAACCCTGAGTAGAACAAGACGCTCCCCTTGCCGCCTAAGCCGGCAAAATCAAAGACCAACCCTCTGCGTGCTGAATCCTTTATCGCTTCCCAGAGGAGCAAACTGCTTGCGCCGTTGCCAGAATTGGCGCCTCGGGTTGACAGAAGATAAAAGGACGACACCTCATCCCAGACACAAAAGTTCGCAGCAACGATTTGGTTGTCCTTATCATGTGCTGCAAGAATTCTGCCGCGTTGCCGCTCGAGCGATGCGGAAACTATTTTTCTACAGAGCGTACTATCGATACCGTTATCGAGCCCTCGCAACGCAAGATTGCGCTCATACAGGTGCGCGAACTCAAGGGGATCGGTCAATTCTCTGATGGAGAGTCGCTCGTCCGCTCGGCGGACGACATTTCTAGTCTTGTCACGCATTTGCTGCCAGAGAACCTCAGCCGGGGCAGGCCGGATCTCGTGAGTGAATTGGACATAGGTTCGAAAGCCGAGTTCTTGAAACGCAATCACGTCGGTAACGCCGCCGTGGCATTTCACGTATTGCCAGGAGGCACGCGGCAATCTCTCAAGCAACTCCCGAGTTATCTCCAGGCGTTTCAGAAAGCGATTGGTCGCACTCCCTTTGCCGTCCTCGATGGCCGGACCCAAGAAGTAGGTCAGCTCAGGCATGCGAATCATTCTTAGCCCGAAGCGTTTCGTTAGGTGAAAGGGAAGGCGGCCCACGGTTCGCCCCCCAGTCGTTACTTCAGCGACGTCGAAATGCCCGCCCGTAGCCGCATCAAGCCACCATTCCTCATGGAATATGGTTGGAGCCAGTGGATCGTAGCGACAGGCATTGCTACGGTGATCCTTCGGACCCTTGCCGCGGGAGCCGCCCGACGTGACTAGAACGCTCATGTTCATGATTGTTGATTCATCCATTGGGGAGAACCCATCCGTTCATCGCGTCCGCAAGTCACGGTGCTTTACAAACTGTGCGGGGTTGCCGGCATGAACTTCCATATCCGGAAGATCCTTAGTCACCACACTGCCGGCGGTGACAATGGCGCCAGCACCAACAACAACTCCAGGACAAAGCATGGCTTTGGCGCCGATCCAAGAACCCCGTCTGCAAGTAATTGGCCGGCGAAACAGCCGCATGTTGAAGGAAGACCAGTCATGATTGCCAGTGCAGAGATATACGCCTTGGGACAAGCAGCAGTGTGCCTCTATTGTTACCTGCGCTAGATTGTCGATCCACAGATCCTCACCCAACCACGAATAGTCCCCTATCTCGAGATACCACGGAAATTTGACTCGGAGGCCGGGCTTTATGTACACGCCCCTGCCAACCTTTGCCCCGAAGATGCGCAACAATCTGCACCGAAATGCAGACGATGTGACGAGGTGAGATCGAACGATCGGTAGGGCAAAGAAATACCAGAGCGCTTCGACCCAAAGCGGGACGCCGCGGACCAGTTCCGTATTGTCCGGACAGCGCAGGTCCACTGAATTGGCGTCTAGCAGCTGACCCTGCACATTTTCCATTCGCTGGTTAATGACATCCATTTAAGTGCTTGGAGCCCAGGAGAATTTCATGCAGCGCCAAGTAATGGCTGATCATGCCCGAAGTACTGAACCGCTCGACGTTGTTCAGGCTCTTTTCGCATGGTTGGTGTCGCCTGCAAACCTTACGAGCGATGGCAGAAGCCGCGGCATCAATATCGTCAGGGTCGATGTAGGTCGCAGCCTGACCGCCGACTTCTGTCATGGGCACGCGATCCGAAGTCACAACCGGGCAGCCACAGGCCTGGGCTTCGATAATGGGCCATCCGAAACCCTCCTGAAGTGACGGGAAAAGCATCAGGTCAGCGCACGAATACAGTGCCCTCAATTCTTCGTTGCTAGGGTTGATCAGCTCGAACACGTCCCGGCCACTCACGCTGTTGCGCAAAAAGCGACGCATCTCCCTGGTGAATGGCTGGCCCGCCATTACCAGGGACAAGGGCCTCCCTTCCGGGTGTGACTTCAGCGCGGCGAAGATCTTGAGAACACCAAGACGGTTTTTGTACCAGCTATTTCCGCCCACATGGACAATAAATCGTTGGTTCGAACCGATTCCGAACTTCTCGATTACTCGTCGTGCTTGCGTCGGGTTCAAAGGAGTGTAAGGAAAATTCAAGCCGTTATAAATTTGGGAAACGTTGTCTTGTGGGACTCGCGCAACGCGCAACATATCCGAGCGTGTCGCCTCAGAAACGCAGGCAATATGTCCTGAGCGCCCTGCAGCCCGGAGTCCTCTGAGGATCATGCTTTGCAATCGGCGGCCAGTCCAAGATGTGCGATGACAGGCAAATTCGCCAAGGGCGCTTCGAATTGCGAGCATGTCATGGCAGGTAACAACGTGGGGGCGATGCTGGACATACTTGATATAGAACGCATTGGAGTGATCACAGATGTGGACGACGTCTGCCCACTCTGCTGCTTTCTTTAGCAAAGTGGGGAAAACGAAGAACTTATCTGCGTACCCAAGCCATTTACCGGCTGTGCCGCGGAGCGGCAATTTCCCCGCAATCACGGGCGGGCGTATCAGTCGAGTCTCATGTCCGAGGGCTCTGAAGCCGCTGCTTAGCAGCGCAGCGAAACGCTGCATACTTTTTTGCCCGCTGGGCTGATAGTTTCCTACCAGAAGGATATTCATTCTTCGATTTACGCTTTAGATCGGAAGGGTCGTGACGGATGAAATCTGGACGGTCGTGGCTTTGCTGCTGGCACGGATAGACCTTCGCCTGGTCAATTCACAAGCTTCCGCAGAATCCGACATTTATTGTCCATTTCAGGACTCGGGGTCGGGCCGTGCTGGCCCTCAATGATGCTCTGGTATGCCAGCGCGTCATCTCCGGTATAGCTCTGCGACCGCTTGATCGTGATGTCGATCGTGGTGTCACTACTTCCAGACTGAATTAACGCGGCATAGTTCTGCCGATGCGAGGTCGCGTCGCTGGGAATCAGCGGAGTGTATCTAATATCCCGCAGGTGAGTGGCGACGGTGCGCAGCGTGATAATGCCTCGTGGGGACTCTTGTTTGGACTCGAATCCTGGGTCGCATTCAATCCTGAGTCCATCCACGCTGATATCCCGACTCAACGGTAAGTGCCCACTCTCTTCCGAGATCTTGAAGATGGCCGGCCGACGCGAGCTTTGCAGTGTGATGTTCCTGAACTGCACCCGGCTGTTGAATTGGCTGTCGGAGTCTGCGGGTCCGGGCTCAAGCGCGATGACCGGAACACCGCAATTTGACCGGGAGCCTAGCTCAGCGCAGATATCGCGATCCGACGACCAGCTTAGATTGTCGAGCTGCACGTCATGCGCATCGATCATGCTCTGTATGAGTCCTGCGGGGTGTTGAGAAACGACGTTTGCAACCAGCCCATGCTCAATGTCTTTGAGGGCCAATGTGCCGAGGGAGTTCAAATTTGACAAGGTCTCGGGGCCTTCCTTAACATTTCGGAGGGTCACATCCCTATTCCTGGTCGTGCTATGAAACACCGCGCGGCCGGCGGGTGCGTCTTGATAACCCTGCACATCGTAAGCATTTTGGAACGTAAGGTAAATCAGATGTCCTGGGGGACCGATATGTTTTATGTCAGGGCCGGTTTCGTGTAAGGGATCGAACGAGCGATACCAGGAACCACGATAGTTCCCCTCAATATTCTCAAAAACTGCACTGCACTGTCCGCTCGCAAGGATGCCCATGACATAGTCCTGGAATCGCAGCGACCGAAAAACGTTGCTTGACACACAGTCCGACAAGCCGCCACCCGGTATTTTGCTTCCCCACGAAAGGGTATTGACAGAGTTTGTTTCCGGCTGGGGTACCGGACCCTTTCCTTTGGAAACGATACCGAACGCGAAAGTATGTCCATTATCAGCGGGCATCTTGCTGGAGTGAAAAGAGATATTCTCAAATCGCAGACTGCTGGATCCTATGGTATAGATCACAGTTGAGAGTTCATATGGTCCTCCTAGCCATCTGCCCTTGTAGCCGACCCGTTCCAAGAATTCCTCTTGGGGCCACGGGAAGAACTGCGGCTGCACGCCGTCGAAGACGAACGCTATGTCCCGAATACCCGAGCCATCGGAGTTAACAAATGAGAGCAGTGGAAAGCTCGTGGCGCGCCAGTGGATCCGTGTACTCGGGTTGCCTGCCTTATCTACAGCTCCTTGCACCATAGTGCCCGGCGGAGCCAGGATTAACTTTTCCCTCTTTAAATTCTTCTCCTTGAGTAGTGCTGCATTCCGGGTGTCGTCCGGATCAACATCGCTAGCAATGTCAGGAAAAGCCAGATAGTAGTCGCCGGCGGGAATCGACAAGATGCCCCCGCCTGAGCGTCGGAGGGTGTCAAGCGCCTGCTGAAACGGAAGCCGACTGTTAAATGTGGGGTCGTTCGGCCGCGCGCCGAATGACAAGAGATTGACCACGGCGTGCGACGAACCGGCCAAGCTGGTACGTTCGTCGGACGCAGCGTACCCGAGACCTGACATGAACAGGTAGAGAACCGCTAGTAATATCCTAATCATCGAGGGTTTGCGAAGCGGCGGTCAGCAACGGCCACACTCAAAGGTCGGGGTGCAAATCTCATCCGACGAAGTCTCCGGTATCCTCCTCCGAGGAAAAAGGCCACAAAAACAGCTAAAGCAGCGGCTCTGGTCACGTTAATCGCGGCATAACCGACGTCGGATTCAAGGGAATGAATAATTTCTGGAAACAAAGCTGCGTACAGAAACAGCCCCGTGCTGTTCTCTCGAGATGGCGAGCAGAACAGATAAAAGCAGCGCAAAGTCACCCCGAACACAAACATCCCGCAGAAGACCCCGGGGAGAGAGAAATTCCGATACAGGTCGGAAATCAGGTGCATGGAACTGAATCCGTTATAGCTGCTCGGCAGACCCATGTAGGTGGATTCGAACTCTGCGCTTGGCATGTTGACAGGCTTGTCCTTCCAGATCTGTCGCGGGACGAACGTAAGCGGTATCTCAAGCCAGTGCAGCCCATATACATAGGGAAACGGACGCGGTGTGTACTTCATGACTAATGCTAAGGCATCCACGCCCGCATCCCGGTCCACCATTTGCTCGAGCGCAGGTCGCTGCGCCGCTTCATTGTGCTTTGAATTCAACAAATCGGAAGTCGAGGAAATGCGAGAAATCACATCCCCTAAGCTTTTGGGCGAACCTAGATGCCCAACCACAACGAAGCGATAAAAGTTCACAACGCCGAATGCCAGCATCAGTACCGGAACGCCAATGGCCAACATCTCCCAGATCCGAAACCGCCGTTTGCCGTAGTGAACAACGATTGCCGCTTCTATAAGGGGCTGAATAAGGGCGACTTTCCCCCCTGAGGTGGCGAGCTTAATACAGAGCATGCCCAGGGAGGTTCCCAGGAGCAGCCGTGTCAGGGAAGGATCCGACTTTCGTCCCGGCGCTACCAGGAAGACGCAGATCGCCACCCAGGACAAATCGATCATGTTTTCAAGAAGCACGATCAGGCCCGGCGGCGGATGTTGCTGGAATTCCCGGTTTCCATAATTGCCCACTGCCAGCCCGGTTTTGAACAGGTATATCAGGCACGCCAGGCCCACCAGCATCATCGCGAGAAGTCGGAAAGTGGGTACTGATTTTGACCAATACACATAGGCCGCGCAGGCGCACCACAAAGCGGTAGGCAGGTAATCGTCATATGAATTCCGGCCTAATCGGGCAAAAAATGGGACGGTACAGAGATAAAACGATCTGAGCGCAAAGTATATGGCGAAGTAGCCAGCTACCAGAGTAGTGGGAGAAAAGACATCACCGTCCGGGCTGAATATCAGCCGAAACAGGTGTTGGCTCGTCAACCCTATGAGTAGCGAAAGCGGCGCTGCGATGGCAAGATTAATATCGAAATAAAGGAAGGTAGGAACCAACACTAAGGCAAGCGACGCACTCGCCAACTGATCCAAAATGGCTCGCGACCCGGTACCTGGCCTTCGGCCGACCGATTCTCGGACGGGAGCAATCGCAACTGGAACCATCTGCATCTCTGGAACTCTCATCGGGAAACAGGCGTTCCGGCCTGCGCGCCCTTAAACACTTGGGAGACGATCTGCTCGATTACAGCCTCATTGGTGGTTCTGTTTCGGATGCTTCGGAGTTGGCCATTTCGGGCCACCTTTTTCCTCCAGGTCTTATCGCTTAGAAGGCGTCCGCATTTTTCCGCGGCCTCGTCCGGGCCACTCCAGAACACGGCCTCGACATTTTCCGTGTATAGAGCGAGGTGTTCGGAGGTACGCTCGGCACACAGGAGTCCGCCCAGATGTGGGATCTCGAATGAGCGCTGGGTGCACAAATCGCGGTTACCTTTCGACAGCATGCCTAGGCAAACTTTCGCGCCTTGCACGGCCATCGCGTAGTGGTCTTCGTTGTACAGGCCGGGACCACGCCAATACGGCTTTAGAAACTGCCAT
>WNFQ01002655.1_pt1 | contig 12915 bp, 11 predicted proteins | sample 5400171 | NCBI WGS metagenome assembly WNFQ01 (sample SAMN13153356, study PRJNA577476) | soil metagenome | isolation source: 20 cm soil under Madrone tree | place: USA:California | collected 2016-06-14
CGTCAAGTAATGGAACGGGAACGTGAAGGACGGTTGCACCATGGGCACAATCGTTCCATCATGCCCCAATGAAAACGGAGAAAGCGACATTCGGTGCGGGATGTTTTTGGGGAGTCGAAGCGACGTTCCGGCAAATCAAGGGCGTAACGAACGTAACGGCCGGCTACGCGGGCGGAGCGAAAGATAATCCGACCTATGAAGATGTTTGCACAGACGAGACCGGACACGCTGAGGTGGTCGAAGTGGAATTCGATCCGTCGCAAGTCAACTACGACCAACTCCTTGATGTTTTTTGGTCGAACCACAATCCGACGACTTTGAATCGGCAAGGCCCCGATGTTGGAACGCAATATCGTTCAGTGATTTTTTATCATTCACCCGAGCAAAAGTTGGCAGCGGAAACATCGAAGGAAACCATCAACAAAAGCGGGCGGTTTCGTCAGCCGGTGGTAACGCAAATTGAGCCCGCGCCAAGATTTTGGCGCGCGGAGGAATATCATCAGCGTTATCTGGAAAAGCGCGGGCAAACACACTGCGCGATTTGATCCAATCGCGGATGGGTCGCCACGTAATTCGAACGAAGAATTTTGCCGCGGACGCGGCGGATTTTATCGTCGATCAAGCGCGCCAGGCGCTTGGCGAGCGCAACGAATTTCGCATTGCGCTCTCGGGTGGGAATACGCCGCGGCCGATTTATGCACGGCTCGCGGCGATCGCACGCGATCTGCCATGGAAGTTGATTCAAATCAGTTTCAGCGACGAACGCTGCGTGCCACCGGATGACCCACAGAGCAACTTCAGGATGGCCCATGAAAGTCTCTTCGTGCCCGCAGCTGTCCCGGAAAAATCGATTGCGCGCATGCGCGGTGAAATCGACCCGCAGATTGCAGCCCGTGAATATGAAGATCATCTCGATGCTTTGGCAGCGCAACGCGGCGAAACCATCTATCGACACGACCTGATTTTGCTCGGCTTGGGTGATGATGGCCATACCGCCTCTTTATTTCCGAACACGGCTGGTCTCGAAGAAAAGAGACGAAAAGTAATTGCGAATTTTGTGCCAAAATTGAATTCCTGGCGGTTGACCTTCACTTTTCCGCTCATCAATGATGCACGTCACGTTTGTTTTTTCGTGAACGCTACGAAAAACGCCGAGTTGATCGAGCGCGTGCTGGAAGGCGATCAGCAATTGCCCGCCGCGCGAGTGAATCCTCCGGCTGGAGAATTAACATGGATTCTCGGAGAATGAGTGGCACAGCCGTCTCGGCTGTGGGGACCACGGGCGTCTTGCCTGTCGTTGCGTCCGTCGGCAGGCGAGACGCCCACCGGCCCCGCAGGCAAGATGCCTGCGCTCCCACTTGCGCGTTACTCTTGCGGCACGAATAGCACCAGGATCGACATCATGCGCACGATCATCGTTACAGGCTCGGCGGGATTGATCGGCTCGGAAACGGTAAAGCGATTCGCGAATGTCGGCGCGCGTGTGGTTGGGATCGACAACGATATGCGCGCGCAGTTTTTTGGGGCGGAAGCTTCTACGAAGAAGATACGTGACGATCTGATCGCAACGGTTCGCGGTTACGAGCATTACGATCTGGACATTCGAGACGCCTCCGCCGTCCTCGGATTATTCAAACAGCAGCGTGGCGCTATCGATGCGATTGTGCATACGGCTTCGCAACCGTCGCATGATTGGGCGGCTCGCGATCCGCAGACCGATTTTGCGGTCAACGCAAATGGCACTCTGAATCTGCTGGAGGCGGCGCGGCAATTTTCTCCCGAGGCCCCTTTTATTTTTACATCAACAAACAAAGTCTATGGCGATACGCCAAATCGACTGCCACTGCGTGAATTGCCTAAGCGCTGGGAAATTGAGCCGGGACATGAATACGAGCAGGGGATTTCCGAAACGATGAGCATCGACTATTGCAAGCACTCTCTCTTCGGCGCATCCAAAGCTGCGGCCGATCTTCTGGTGCAGGAATATGGACGTTATTTCGGAATGCCGACCGTTTCTTTTCGTGGTGGGTGTCTCACCGGCCCGGCGCATGCCGGCACGGAACTGCACGGTTTTCTTTCTTACCTGATGATCTGCACGGTGAGCGGGCGGCCTTATCGCGTGTTCGGCTACAAGGGTAAACAGGTTCGCGACAACATACACAGCTTCGATCTGGTCGAAGCGTTCGCCGAATTCATCCGGGCGCCGCGCGTCGGGGAGGTGTATAACATCGGCGGCAGCCGCCATAGCAACTGTTCCATGCTGGAGGCTATCGACATCTGCGAAGAAATCAGCGGCCGAAAACTAAGGTGGAGTTATGAAGAGACTCACCGCGCGGGCGATCATATCTGGTGGATCAGCGATGTGCGAAAGTTTCAGCAACATTATCCAGGATGGAAATTTCGTTACGGATTGCGCGAAATTCTGGACGAAATTCACACAGCGGTGCGACGTTCTTAATATTCTTCGCCCTCGTCTTCTTTCGGCGGCACGACCCGATCGTCAACTGCGTATGCATGAAGCATTACCGCGATCAGATAAAAGAAAAAGAGACCGATCCCGAATCCTGCGGAGGCGATGGCGGCTAAAAACACGAAAATCCCGACGGGAACCGCACCAGCCATCCACAAAAAACCTGCCAGTCTATGACCCTTGTAAATATGCCCCAAACCGGGGATCACACTTAATATAACCGCGACTGCATCGCTCGCCTTGCCTTCCGCCGTTTCAGTCGCGCTGCGCGTCCAATCACATCGGTCGCAGCTCTTCGCATCTTTTGGTAACAAATGTCCGCAGTAAGGGCATGGCTCTTTGTCGGCCTCAGTCGATGCGGGCTGAGTGCCCGGTGCGTCGGTGTAATCCACGTTCATTTGAATTGGTGACTCAAGGTCACAAGCCGCGCGGAATTCGTCAAGTAAACTCGACATACCATGCACGCTGTGATCCTGAGCGGAGTCGAAGGATCCCGCGATATTACTGAGGGTAGCGCATCGGGGGATTGCTCGGCCCATTCGGCTTTGCTCAAGGCAGGCTTTTCGCTCGAAATGACGAGCGTCGGTTTAGCGCTTCCAATCCTTAAAAGGTAGGCTCATAAGTTCGTGCTCGCATGAGACACGTCCTTTTTTGTCTCCTCATCACCGTGCAGACACTTTACGCCGGGCTGGAGCGATACTCACACCTGGTCGCTGCTGACATTTCGCCTGCCGGGCCGGCGCGCGGTGAGGTGCGCGTGACTTATCTCGGAACGAATGGATTCCAGTTTGAATCGGGAAGACACGCGCTGCTTGTTGATCCCTATTTTTCGCGCATTAATTTTTCGCGTGTGGTTCTGGGTTTGCCTGTGCAACCGGATTTGCATCGCATTGATGAGGCGATGACGCATCTGGCGCGGAAAGTCGATGCCATTGTTGTGACCCATGGGCACATCGATCATTTGCTCGATGCTCCGCTCCTCATGCGCAAAACAGAGGCGCGCCTGATCGCGTCGCGGACGGCCATAGAGTTGGCGGAACGCGCAGGCGCGCCCGGATCGCGATGTGACACGGTCACTGCTGGAGACGTTCGTCATATCGGCCCGTGGAAAATTCGCGTGCTCCCCGCGACACACGATCGCCTTTTCTGGGTCGTGCCGTTTGCCGGTGAAGCGCGGGGAACTGGTCGCCCACGGCGGGCCGCCGACTGGGTTTGTGGTGAACCGCTCGCTTATCTAATTGAAGTTGCCGGCGAGCGCATTTTTATCGATTCGGGCGGAACACCTGCCATATTGCCGCCAGCCGATATCGCACCTGTCGATCTTGCAATTTTGGGTGTGGCATTGCCGGATTCACGCGCACGATTTTCGGCAGCGGTCCGGCGTTTGCGCCCGGGTTATGTGTTTCCAAGCCATCAAGACAATTTTTTTCGCCCGTTAAGCGCTGGATTCGAGTTCGGCCCGCTCACAGACTTCCCGGGTCTGCTCCGTAATTACGAGCGGGATGCGCTTCCTGGGCATTTGATTTTGTTAGATTATTTTCGACCATGGACCCTCCGGCGAGAGTGAACCGGGGATGGGAACCCCGAAAGGTTTCGGGGCTGCTCCTTGTCGCGTTCGCGCCCGTCGTTCCGCAACTGCTTGGAAGCGCGTTTAACATTTGGTACAATGTGGCTGTTATCGGTCCGCTTTTGGCGACAACCGCTCTCACGCATCGCTTTTTCCTGACTGTCATCATTTACAATGGCGTTATTTATCCAATTGGGATTTGGTTGTGGTTGAAGTGCGTTTTTTCTCTGCGACCCGTATTCGATAAGCTGCGTCGCGGATCGGTGATCGATTCCGAAACGCTTGCGCGAGCGCGTCGCCGTGTCATCGATCTGCCATGGTTTGCCGCAGCTATTTCCGCAGCTGCGTGGTTACTTTGCGTTCCGATATTTCTTGGCTCGCTCTGGCACGTGCAAGGCGCCCTCGACGCGCGTTTGTTCTGGCACTTGCCAATTTCGTTTTGCATCTCGGCGTTCATCGCAATCACGCAAACTTTTTTCCTGGTCGAGCTCGCCAGTCACTGGGGGTTGTTCCCTGTTTTTTTTCACGATGCCCGCGCCGACCTCATACCCGGCGTGCGCACACTTTCGCTGCGCGGCAGAGGCGTAATGTGGGCGATCTCGGCAGCAATTTGTCCAATCGCTTCGCTGCTGTTGCTTTCCTTCGCCCCTGGGACAACTGGACACAACTGGCAATGGTCCGCACTGTTTGTTGGCACAGTGGGAATTGCATTCGGTCTGTGCAGTTCAATTATGATTAGCGAGCTGGTTGCGAAGCCAGTCGATCAGCTTCGTGCAGCCGCGCAGAGCGTCGCACGCGGAGAGTTCGATTTTCATTTACCGAGTGCCCGTGCCGATGAGTTCGGACTGTTAATCGGCGAATTCAACCACATGCTTCAGGAACTAAAGGACAAGGAAAAATTGCGCCAGACCTTCGGCTTGCATGTGGGGAAGCGTGCCGCTGAGCAAATTCTTGCGCGTGATCCAGGCTTGAGCGGCGTGGAAGAAGAGATAACCGTCATGTTTGTGGACATCCGCTCGGCAACGGCGCGGGCCGGCGCATCTCCTCCCGCAGAGATGATCGAGATCTTGAATGATTTCTTTCGCGTTACCGTCCGCGTTGTCGAAGAAGCGCATGGCGGAATGGTCAACAAATATTTGGGAGACGGGTTCATGGCAATTTTTGGCGCAGGCGATTCGAAGTCGAAGCATGCTCAGGATGCAGTGACCGCTGGCCGGGAAATCTTACTCGCCGTGGACGCGCTCAATCGCGACCTGATCGCTCGAAGTCGCGAGCCCCTCCGAATCGGCATTGGAATTCATTCCGGCCCGGCAATCGTCGGCAGCATCGGCTCGCCACAGCGGCTCGAGTTTACGGCAATTGGCAATACCGTGAACATCGCCTCACGCGTCGAGGGCCTCACTAAAACTGTAGCAAAGTCGATGCTCATCACTGAGGCCGTGCGTGATCGTCTGCGCGACCGATCGGGTCTCGAACAATTGCCGCCGCAAGAAGTACGCGGTGTTCGGGGCTCAGTTTTGGTTTTCGCTCCGCAACGCCAGTCTGATCAATAAGGAAACGCATCCATTCCTCTCATCCCGCGCAAAATTTAGCATGCCTCTTGTTTCTAAGATTGCTCGGTACATTGACGAATACCTGCGTATTCATGAAATCGACGATTGGCCGAATGCGCTTAACGGTCTGCAAATCGAAAATTCCGGGCGCGTGACGAAAATTGGTGCAGCCGTCGATGTTTCGACGCGTGTCTTGATCCAGGCCGCAAGAGAACAGGTCAATTTTTTGATCGTGCATCACGGATTGTTCTGGCCGGGATTGCAGCCGGTCACCGGTTCATTGCGACGGCAACTGAAACTTGCCCTCGAAAATGATATCGCACTTTACAGCGCGCACTTACCGCTCGATGTCCATCCAAGGGTTGGCAACAACGCTCAGCTTTCTGCGACGCTTGGGCTCAAATCGACGAAGCCATTCCTCGAAGAAAAAGGACGACTCATTGGACTGAAAGCACGCGCGTCGTTGTCGCAAAAAGAGCTCGTGCAAAAATTGCGGAAAGCGTTAGACGGCCCGGTGAACGTATTCAACTTTGGCCCAAAAAGGACGAATACGATTGGTATCGTCACAGGCGGTGCAGGGTCTGAAATCTACAGAGTCGCCCAGGAAAAGATCGACACATTTATCACGGGGGAAGCGCCACATTGGGCTGCAGTCGCGGCGGACGAGCTTGGTATGAATCTCTTGCTTGGAGGACATTACGCCACCGAAGTCTTCGGCGTAAAAGCGCTCGCGGCCCATTTGTCCCGGCGCTTTGGTATTTCATGGACGTTTATCGACTGCCCCACGGGAATGTAATGAGTTTGCCCAGTGGGCGCCGTATCGATTTTAGAATGCGAAGGTCAGTGTCGAGCTTGAAAATTCGCAGGGTTCGCATTCGGCGTCTCGGGATTCTCTTTGGCGTCCTTACGATGGTGCCGGTCGCGATTTGTGGCGCGGCCAGCATTCGGTCGACGCAATTAAGCGGATACAAGGCTGTTCCAGTGCATTACGGGCCTCTGAACAAAATGATAATGTCTGTCAACATCGATGGACAGCCCGCGAATTTGCTTGTTGATACCGGTGCCAATCAAACAATCCTGGACGCGAGCGCGGCTGAGTCGTTAGGCGTTAGGCCGTCGCAACACAGATTGACTTACCTCGGGCTAACCGAAATTAATGGCCAGCTACTCCCCATGGCGTTCGTGAGGAGTCTCACCGCCGGTAGCATGAGTTTTGGCAGCAGCCTGGTTGCACTGCTTCCCTCCGGCGCCCGCAGCAACCTTTCGAGTCGTTGGGGAGATAGCCGCTCTCGCGTTAATGGAGTCCTGGGCGCCGATATTCTTGTCCGTCACAAAGCGGTAATTAATTGTCGAACGCAATTCATTTTCTTGAAAACCGATCAGTCTCGACCGTCCCAAATTACCGCTTTTGCGTTGTCCGAAAAATTTACGAAGATTCCTTTGCGACGTGAGGAAAATGGCGCTTTTACAGTGCCCTGTTCGATTCATAGGCAAGCTGGGCGGCTTGTCGTGGATACCGGCGGATTTGTGACGACTTTCAACGAAGCAACGGTCAAGTCGCTTGGCATCTCGCTGCAATCAACACGCGCATCTGCGCGCTTCACGAGTGGCGTGGGGCGCCCGATTAGTATCGGCCAGTTCAATGACCTTATGATCGGTGACTTTAAAGTGCCTGCGGCAAAATTTGGCGTGGCGATGTTGCCAAACTTCGTGCTGGCGCAGGGCAATACCAGGAGTATTGGGATCCTCGGGATGGATCTACTCTACAAGGCTCGTGCCATCATCGATTTTGATAGCATGAGTTTATTTTTGAAATAGCGAGGTAGGCACAGCACCGCGCGGCGGCTCCTTACAGTTGTAGCTAGGGCCGGCTTGTCACGCCGTAGCCGTAACCGAAGGCGGATGGCCCCGGCCGGACGTAAAGTATAATGAAGAGATAGTTTTATGGATTGTTGAGAACTACTCGCAGCGCCGGTTTGTTCACCTCAAACCGGGCGTTCACTTTCTGAATTTGCGCGGCCTGCTCTTTGAGCTGCGTCGTGAGAATCTCCATTCCTTTCTGTTGCTGCGCGACCGTTGACTTTAACTCTGCAATGGTCGCTTCTTGTTCCAGAGTTTTACGATTTTGCTCGTCAACCATCCGATGCTCTTTGAGGAATTCATTGAGCAGCATCGCGTTCACCTGGTCGTAGCGCACGCTGTAAGGTTTTCCTTCTTTGTCGTGCACAACCAGGTCAGGGTTCACCTTTTCCACCTCTTCGGCAACAAGCCCAAACTGCGTTATACCTGCCGGGTCAATCTCTTTCTTGTAGCGGAAGGTAACCGGTTTAAGCGCCAGGAGCGCTTCGCTGGCCTTGTCCATTGGTTTGATCTCATCCTTAAAACGCTTTGAGGAGACCGCCGTACCAAGCCTATTGGACGAGTTAATGAGAACCGGGACCCCGCCGGCAACGGTTCGGCCGAAAATGCTCTTTATGTAGCAGGTGTCGCTCTCGCCGGGGATACCAACCATCTCTGCGCCGATATAGACATTGCCGCTGCCCGTTGTTTGATTAAATCCGGCGGAGTCGCCGACGGCGGTGTTGCCAGCACCCGTAGTATCGTTCTGGAGCGCTTGATAACCGAACGCGTTGTTGAAGAATCCGGTTGTGTTGAGCTGAAGGGCCTGCTCGCCCAGTGCATTGTTGCCCCCGCCGCTACTGTTGCCAGGGCCGTTAGTATTCTGAAGCGCTTGAAAACCGACAGCCACATTTGCGCCGTCCTTCGTGTTAACTCCGTTGGCGATGCTGCTCAACAGTGCTTGATAACCGACAGCCACGTTACCGTCGCCGTCCGTGTTATTGAAGAGCGCGGAAGCGCCGTTGGCAGTGTTGGACATGCCGACGGTGTTGTTCTGGAGCGCTCCAACACCGTTGGCCATATTGGCGTCGCCGGTGGTGTTGCTATAGAGCGCCAGAGAACCACCGGCTGTGTTGTTCTCGCCGGTGGTGTTGTGAAAGAGCGCAGCATAACCGTTGGCAGTGTTGTCACCGGCAGTGTTGTAATAGAGCGCGGCGTAACCGTTGGCAGTGTTGTAGAAGCCTTCGGTGTTGTTCGCCAGCGCAAAAGCGCCCACGGCATTGTTGTACCACCCGGTGGTGTTGCTGTAGAGCGCATAAACGCCAGTGCCGGTGTTGTTGCTGCCGCCGGTATCGCTGAACAGGGACCGAAGACCCGTCGCCGTATTGCTCTGGCCGGCAGTGTCCTGATTGAGCGCCTGGAAACCAAAGCCGCTGTTCCAGACGCCTGTGGTCGGATTGACCAGGGCCCCGCTGCCATAGGCCGTATTAGTTTGCGCCTGCGCTTGTTGCGAAAACGCAAAGCAGACTAACAGAAGTAGGATGAGAAGGGGACCGGGCCATAAAGGCGAGAGAATTTCTCGTTTTGAGGTTGAATAGTGCTTGAAGAGTTTGTGAGATATCATCGTAGTTTTTTCTTTTCTCCCGGCGGGTTTGGTTATGTGACTGCTCTGAAAGAGGCAGAGAGAAGCTGCCGAGGGAATAAGCCTTCTCTATCTCATCCAGCTCCAATTTGCCCTGAGTCGCCCTAAGCGAAGGCCTCCCCGTTGCAGTGTTCTGCCAAAAATCCCCACTATCTGTCAAGCAAACGCGAAAACGCCGCCCCGCTCAGAGGGTCCAGATCAAACAGAAGGAAACGAAGCAGTGAAGAATACTTTTCGCCCTTCGCAGGACCTGTTTGCTTGTTGTGTTGTCTTGTGTTTGACGTTCCGGAAGTTTTTTCTTTCGTAAAGCCTGAGACGCTGTTCTTTGTTCGCCGATGATTGCGGCGGAAGATCGACGGATGAGTACGCGCGCGACGGGAGTCGTCGGCATGGCGATTCTGTGCAGTCGTGTACTCGGTTTGATTCGCGAAATGGTGTTTGCCGGTCTGTTCGGCGCAGGGAAAAATCTCGACGCGTTCCTAATGGCGTTTCGGTTGCCGAATTTACTGCGCGATTTGTTTGCTGAGGGTGCGCTGTCAACGGCCTTCATCACGACGTTTTCGAAAAAGATCGCGGTTGACGGGGACGAGTCTGCGTGGCGACTGGCGAACAAAGTTGCGACGCTCACGGCCGTGTTCATGAGCGCAGTGACGCTGCTTGGGATCGTGTTCGCGCCACAGCTTGTCGATCTTTTGACGTGGGGCAGTTGGTCGCCAGACAAAACCGCGCTGACGATTTTGCTCACGCGAATCATGTGGCCCTTCATGTTGCTCGTATCACTTGCAGCGCTGGTGATGGGAATCCTCAACGCGAAGCACGTTTTCGGCCCACCGGCCATGGCGTCGAGTTATTTTAATCTCGGTTCGATTATTGGCGGCGTGGCAATCGGCTGGTGGCTCGATCCGCATTTCGGCGCGCGTTCGCTCGTGGGATTGGCAATCGGGACGCTTATCGGTGGCGCGTGGCAATTGATGGGGCAATTCCCTTCCCTGAGGCGCGTTGGCTACAAGTACCGCGCTGATTTTCAATGGCGCGACGAAGGCGTGCGCACGGTGCTCATGCTGATGGGCCCTGCCGTGATTGCCGCCAGCGCTGTGCAGGTAAATGTGCTCATCAACAGCGGATTTGCGGCCAGTCTCGGCAACGGGCCGGTAAGCTGGTTAAACATTGCGTTTCGCCTGATGCAGTTGCCACTCGGAATTTTTGGCGTCGCGATTGGCACAGTTACGCTTCCGTTGGTATCGAAAAGCGTGGCAGTTGGAAACATGGATGAGTTCCGCTCGATCCTCGCTCGCGGAATACGGCTCGCATTTTTGCTCACCATTCCGTCGGCGATTGGGCTCGCGATGCTTGCATCGCCGATCATCAGCGTGATCTACCAGCACGGGCGATTCACTGCCGAAATGACGCGCGAGACTGCCGGCGCACTGCAATTTTACGCTGTCGGCCTCGCTTCCTATGCAGTGTTAAAAGTGCTAACGCCGGCGTTTTACGCGATCGGCCAACGCAATACACCAATGATCGTGAGTTTTCTCGCGATCGGCGCGAATCTTTTTCTCAACTGGCTTTTTACATTCCGGCTTGGGTGGGGACATCGCGGCCTCGCGTTTTCTACAAGCCTCGTTGCGACAATCAACTTTTTTTTGCTCTATGCGCTAATGTGGCGCCACACACGCAGGCTGGAAACGCGCCAGATGCTAATTGGCCTCGGAAAAATTTGCCTGGCCGGCACGCTGTTGGCGCTGGTTTGCTGGGCCGCGAATTACTGGTGGCTCGATGCGTGGGCGCAGTTGCGCTTTTTGCCAAGGTTATGCACGTTGCTCGCCGCGATCGTGCTTGGTGCGACGGCATTTTTTGGCGGCGCTTTTTTGCTGCGTGTGGCCGAAGTGCACGACATCGTCGATCTTCTCCGAAGCAAATTTGGCCGCGCGTTGTAGAGGCGTTTGTGGCAAACGCCGGGTTTGTGCAAAAAAAGATAGGCGCTTGCCACAAGCGCCTCTACAAGATGCCTGACCCGCCATGCCTGATCGACCGCCGCGATTGCATCACGTCTTTCAACGGTATGAGCCACCATTGGTTCGTTTCGCTCAGGAAGGTCAGCGGCGAGGAATTAGCCTCGGGCGTTACGTCATTATGCCAGATCATGTCCATCTCTTCGTTCGCGGGAACCTTGACTTCTCCCTAAGACAATGGGTGCGAATTCTGAAGCGCGTTCTATCGAAAGCAATTTTGTCTGCGCCTCCGCATTGGCAGCGAGGCTTTTTCGATCATTTGATTCGTCATAGCGAGAGCTACGCGGAGAAGTGGGAATATGTACGCCAGAACCCTGTGCGGACGGGATTAGTCAAGGATCCAGATGAATGGCCCTGGCAAGGTGAGATCGTCAGACTTGAAGCGTAGTTAGTTGTAGAGGCGTTTGTGTCAAACGCCTATTCCAGCGCTTGATCAAGATCTTCGATCAAATCGTCGGCATTCTCGAGGCTAATCGACAATCGCAGGAGGCCTTCAGGTGAAGTTGTTCCTGCGCCCTCAATCGACGCTCGATGCTCGATCAAGCTTTCTACGCCTCCCAGACTAGTCGCGCGAGTAAAGATTTTCGTCTTCGCCGCGACCGACATCGCCGCGTCGCGGCCATCTTTCACTTCGAAAGAGAGCATTCCGCCGAACAACTTGTCCTGAGCGTTAGTCGAACCGATCGACATCTGACGCCTGGCGATTTCGTGTCCGGGATGGGAGCGCAGTCCCGGATAATGTACGCGCGCAACTTTTCGATGTTGGGCCAGAAATTCCGCGATTTTCATCGCGTTTTCCGAATGGGCCCGCATCCGCCACGGCAGAGTGCGCATCCCGCGCAAAATCAGCCAGCAATCGAAAGGCGAGGGGACTGCGCCGCCGGAATATTGGATGCCGCGAATACGCTGAAAGAACTCGCTATCCTTTTTTACAATGACGATTCCGCCGGCTACGTCGCAATGCCCACCGAAATACTTCGTTGTCGAATGCAAAATTAGATCGGACCCCAACTCGAAGGGACGCTGTAACACCGGAGCCCAGGTATTGTCGCAAACACAGAGAGCATTTACGCCGCGAACGATTTCGGCGATGGCCGCAAGATCGACAATTTTCAGCAGTGGATTCGAGGGTGTCTCAGCCCATGCAAGCTTTGTTTGCGGGCGCAGAGCTTTTTTCACTTCGTCGAGGTTGCTCATGTCGATGAAGTCCGCTTGAAGTCCCCAGCGCAGGAAAATTTCACGAAGCAGACGTGAGGTGCCGTAGTAAGCATCAACATGCGCAAGAACATGATCTCCCGGCGCGAGTGCCTGAAAGACAGCCATGGCTGCGGCCGTGCCACTGCCAAAAGCCGCGGCAGCCTCGCCGCCTTCGATTACGCTGACTCCATGTTCCAGCGCTTCGCGGTTCGGATTGTTGTTACGCGTGTACATAAACCCGCGCGAATACGTCCCCTCGATGTCTCGCTCGAAAGTAGTGGAAAGATAAATCGGCGCCGAAACTGCCCCGGTTGCAGGATCAATGGCGTGCCCGGCGTGGACGGCTAAAGTTTCAATTCTCATTTTGATCGATTTAGGAAAGGGAACGCTACGGATTCCAAATGGATTGTCGATCTTGCGCAATGGTTTTCGATTTGACGGCTCCATCTGCTCAGCGCAAATAGCAACTGCGTTTCGCGGCCCGGTAGCCTAACTTCCGAACGCATCCCAATGATTATTTACGACGACGAAGTGTTCAAAATGGCGTGCGACCAGTTTCAGGTCATCGCTGATTACCTGAATATCGATCAGAACGATCGCGATCGCCTCATGTATCCCAAACGCGCCGTGGCGGT
>WNFQ01011576.1_pt1 | contig 12915 bp, 19 predicted proteins | sample 5400171 | NCBI WGS metagenome assembly WNFQ01 (sample SAMN13153356, study PRJNA577476) | soil metagenome | isolation source: 20 cm soil under Madrone tree | place: USA:California | collected 2016-06-14
ATGGACGGGGCCCGGTGGCATTCGAAGGGCTTTTTGGTAGGCCAGGAGAGGTGGGCGGACGTGCTAGTCGGACGGAACTGACAGAGTGTGCACTGCGCTTGTGCGTATGTGTGGAGCGTGGTGGTACGACCTGCGCCTGGAGCGAGCGTGTGTTGGTGATGGTGATGGTTACGGAGAGGGGTTCGCCAGCGAAGTAGGAAGATTGCGAAGGTGTGACCACGATGTGGAGAGCGGTGTCGTTAAGGTGGTGTTCGGACATCGTACCTCTGGGGAGAAAGGGTACTATACTTTAGAAGAGATTCATCGAGGCGGGCACGGATGCGATGGCAACTGGGTGGTAGACGAGATGACAGAGGCCACAAACGCGCACACTCGTCGCCACCGCTTGCAGTGTCATTCATTCACACCACGTCCTTCACGCTCTACAACAGCAAAGTGATCACCCGGCTCGTTACATTTATCGCTCTGTCCTGGTGCCGAGTTGAGGTCTTTGCGGTCCTTGATTTAGCACTCACCTCACGAGTGGTGTAACGAGGCGGGGCAATACAGTATATTGAGTGCTACAGGCACAGTTCTGTAATCATCTACCGAACATCATCCTCCTGATATGCATGATAAAGTTCGGGGGACACCACAGAAGCGATACGCACAGTACCTCAGCTCTGAGACAGGTACAGTACCGCATACCACACGTGCGGGACCGAGGATGCTGTCCCCTGGTGCCATTTCGAAGAACATGAGCGTTACACCATCACAGCAGGGGTACGTGTTCTAGTGCTGAATATCGCTAAATCAAAAGGTACAGTAGAGCAGCTATGCGAGTTGGTGGTGACACTTCCAGAATCCAACATTATGATAGACGCGCTTGCCCTATTCCTTATGAAGGCCACGCCTGCTCGCCGGTATCGAAGAAGGTGCCCTCGGCGTTTGTTGAACTTTGTCGAGAGACCCGGACATCAAGGTCACAGCATTAAGGTTGTTCAATGCTAGTCATAGCGATGCTGCGGATATACTACCGCTCAATGCGGCGGTTTTAGCCCGTAGGGAGGCTCACCGGCTCACCTGGCGTAGGTTCAAGGGGTTCCCGACGGTCCTTCTCCAAAGGAGTACGGTCGCAATATTCCCGAATCATGGGAAACGCATGAACCTTTGGGATATGTGTTCTCACATCAATATTGTAAGTCTCGACGACACAGTTCATCTGCACCGGTTGGTTTCAGGGGATAGCGACGGAACGGATTACCCTTCAGATCTTCGGACGCTGTATGGTCCAAGTCAATGTGCTGTGTAGCGACTGCGGCCACGGGGATAGGAACAGATCTTCCTCGTCAAGCTCACTCGCCCCAATAATTGTCTAATCTATGCAAGGTACTGTACCGCGCGATCTTCGGCTGTGTCTAACCCGAGAGGATACAACCGTCATTAACTTGCTAATTTGAACAAATGGGAATTGACCCTCTTCAATTCTTACTATTTTATTACCCAGAAATTGAAAGATTGCCGGAAGAGCCCCAGTGAGCGGAAAAGCACCGAAAAGGGCTGGAGGCCGACTGTTGCTTCTCGGCACGATCTGAGCTGGTGTGGATACTCTGTATAAACGAGCCGACCGTTGCCATTTTGAGGTCGTGAAGATCGGATAATAGAGGTTTGACATAAATTGCGCCGGTGTTCTACGATAGTGCGCAGATCGTCAAAATGACGTAAGAGCTCCTATCGATGCGGAAGGATATTGTCGCTGATCATCCATGAGAAAGAAATATAATATATTGATATCCAGAAAACGATGATTACTGCATTAGTCAAAGAATAGCATAGATAGCGAGAAAGCTAAACGGCAATCAATCAATCATGCACTCGGTCAACTTTCTCAGACCGCGCTGCCACCTAGAACGCTGACACCCTTGAGAATATCAGAGCCTACACGCAGCAGTGCACCTCCTTTGGGGACACGGAACGAACCAGGCATGCGTGGTGATGTCTCACGCACCCTTGGCGACATCTTTGGACTGGACGTGGGTGTGGGAACGGCCGATGATGACGGCGTTGGGAGCATCGGGGAAGAAGGGGGTGAGATTGAGGCGTCCGCAGGTGAATTGTAACCAACATCCTCGCTGACCCCATTTGTTGGCGAGAGTTCGTCGACAGACGAGAGCCACGGTTTGTGACGTGGACGTGAGAGCAGTGGGGGTAGGACACTGTCCTCACGGTCCCGGACAGACACGCGATCGAGTCTATTCCGTACTTCAGTTACTGTTCCTTGTCCGTCGGACCCGGATACCGCGTCGTCTGTGTGGGGGGCCGCGTTGTCGTCGACCTCATCCACGATGATAGAACGAAAGCCAGAGGGAGAAGGGATGCTTTCTGCAACTGTGGACCATTGGATCGTCGTCCCAGTGGTGGTGGCGAGCAGGTGCGGAGGGCAAGGACGATTATCCGTGCTTAGGCTGCGCCGTCTGCGGGCTGGGCGAGTGAAGTTCTCTGTCCAGTCATCACCTTGGAGAGATGCGTTCTCTGTCGCAGAAATGCAGTTGGGGCAACATGGGCGAAGGGGTATAGTCACGAGGGGCGTAGTAGGGAGTGAAGTGGATGAGCGTGCCCGTGTATGATGCGTGCGAGAAGATGGCGGAAGGGATGAACGGCGTTGGATGGATGGAGAAGGAGGTTTGCTCTCGTTGAGACTGAATTTTCTGGAAAGTCTTCAAGACGAAATGTCAGTGGATGTGAAACGGAAAATAGTTTGTATGCAGATGAAAACGGTGCCTACGCGGATCTGGGGGAGGTTGGGGACTGGGGAGCGTCATGGTCACGAGGAGAGTGGGGGTCTTGTGGTGAAAGTTTTCGCTTGAAAATGAAAGAGGACGGTTTGGCGAGCAGTTTGGGCATGCGGGAACGGGGTTGAGGCCCCGGAATGAGGATACACTCGTCATCGAAACGAACGCCTCGTGCTTCAGGGTTCTCGGCGACTGTGATGGACAAGGGATGGTGAGGACGTGTCGACATTGGAGTTGAGAGTTGTGGGAGGAGAGACGCCTGTCATATCACTGTGTACAACGCCAACCCTACAACGCCGCAGCCGCAAGAGTCCACATGTCGGGGGTGGCGGTGTCTCCGGTCCGCGTCCCCTTGAATTGGATGTCTGCCTCTGAACGCCTGCAACAAATCACCAACCACCTTTCGACAAATTACACTCGTGGCCTCTTAAATGGCGACGTTGCCATAATCACAGGTACGCTTTCAGTTTGGCCCCCGGCGCTCCGTTTTTCATTCCATGTGCCATCTTTTCTCCCCAGGCGCTGCGCAGGTGTGAAAGGGCTTTTTGGCTTTCCGATAACCCATCTAAAACGTGGTCGCTCGCATAGGGAATCGGTCGCAGTGCGGCCCTCCTCTTTGCTAAGGAAGGCGCAAAGGTCGTCGTTAGCGAGTAAGAGGCCTGACCCCCATCTCTGCTTACACGTAAACTTGTGGTGCTGATGCCCGCATTACATCGTTGACACACAAATGTAGCCTCGACGAAAAGAAGGCGCAGGCTGTCGTGCGTGAAATCAAGGCTGCCGGCGGTGATGCCATAGCGGTAGCTGGTGATGTGGCCGCAGATGACTTTCCTGCCAAGATTCTCGATGCCACCGTCAAGTATGCCACTCTAATTTCCCCGCTCCATACTGTCACCTGCCCTCCTCCCTCCTACGGCAGTGCCTTATTTCTCGTTTGTTTTTCTTTTCCAGGCGGTATGGCAAGCTGAATCACATCGTCAATAATGGTACGTTGGGCGGCGTTTGTTCAAACTCTTCTCGCGCCAATGGCAACTTGACCGCTGGTCACGAACAGCTGGTTTTACCTATGACCGCATGCTACATACGATGCCTGACGACACATGGGACATCATCATGAAAGTCCACGTCCGCGCGCCATTCCGTCTCGTCCGTGAGGCAGCGCCGCTTATGCGCATCAAGGCGGAACCGGGCAAACCCCCCGAGAATCGCAGCATCATCAACGTCTCCAGCGTCTCCGGGCTCCACGGCAACGTCGGCCAAGCCAACTACGCCGCCGCCAAATCCGCCGTCTTGGGCTTTACAAAGACCATTGCGAAAGAGTGGGGCGCTTATGGGGTGCGCGCCAACACCGTCGCTTTTGGATACATTCTGACGCGGTAAGTCTTAAAATCACTCGCTTCATCCTATTGGTTATTTTTGGGTGGCGGGACCCCAACTGATCTAATCATGAATCATGGGATATGGATAGGTTGACCGCGGCTAAGGAGGTTGGTGCGTCCATAGAAATTAGTGGTAAGACGGTTGCCCTCGGGATCCCGGGCGCAAAACCACCGACGGTGACGGGCGGCGCCGACCCGAAGACCTATTCTTCAATCCCTTTGGCCCGTCCGGGCACCGCGGACGAGGCGGCATCTGCTATGCTCTTGTGCGTTTTGTTTCATCTTGACCAGGTGATTGGAAGTTGCAACTCATTCGTGGACTTTGGGTGGGGCCAGTTTGGCGTCTCCACTCGCTTCATACGTGACTGGTCATACGCTCGAGGTGACGGGCGGACGATGAGTGGAAATTGCGATTTTTATCGCTCATGCCACCAGAGAGAACTAATGTGTATACATTGTATGCAATGCAATGTCAACATTCCATCCATCCGCATCACCGGTTCAGTATCCGACCCACGCATAATGTGCTCAGATCGGCGCCTAAGATAGTATGTTCGGGAAGCGACTCTCCAATCCCATTCGGGCGACGGTCTCAATCTCGCTTTCTGTCAGACCGAGACCAATCGGTTTTGGGGCCATCAATAGCGCATATTCGCCCAAGATGGAGTTGCGGAACGGCAGGATGTCATCGGTCTGTTTAGAATAGAAAGACACGACACACGAGATGAGCGAGGGGACGGACCGAACATAAGATGAAAGGGGAAGTGCGTATGCGAGAAAATATACGAAAGCGGACGTACACAGATGGCGATGGGGTGGTTCCGAGCAAGGTAATACCGGATGTGGTGATCCTGGAGTTGCTCTACCGTTTTGCATCTGTACAGTGACAACTCACTCAACCTCAACCTCGGAGGAGAATCTGATGACGCACAAAAGGTTGGACGTAAGACAAATCTCGATGCATGTCCGCCGTGCCAGCACGACCTCCTTCGCCTCCTCGTCTAAATATGTCCCGTGTCCCAGCCGCTCTGGTTCACAACTGAGCAATTCCTTTGTCTCCTCCGCCATCGAATTTCCCCTCTTCTACTCCGTGCCAATGAAAATATTAAACCTTTGTATAATTTGGAAAAAACTCGCCACCTAGCCGATAAACATACCTCCGCGACGTGCAACGTAACGCCGAGTCCCTCCGTGCGCGCAATGCGGAAAAGTCCAGAGAAAACAGTCATATCACCCGCCTTTCAGTAATGAAAAAAAAGGGTGTGGGAACACTCGTTATCGATTTTGGTCGTTGGCAAGGCATAAACGCCACGTGGAACGCACCGTCGGATCCCCGCAAAGATCGACGCCGACGACCCGCCGGCCCTCCCGACGCAGCTGCACGGCAAGCTCGAGTACCTCCCGCGCGACATCGGGCGTCATCCGACGATCTAGACTTACAATAAGCGCCGCAGCATCCGGCGAACGCGTCTCGATCTCGTCCAGTACCGTCTCGAGATAAACACGGCGGCTCATATGCAGCGTCTCGCGGGGCGTCGTGCGCAGCTCGATATATACCACCGCAGCCAAGCCAGAGCCAGAGCCAGAGCCGGAGGTGGGAAGAGGAGGGGGATCTAGGAAGTGTGAGAGAACGGCGCGCGTCGCGCGTTTGAGCGATGAGGGCGTCGATGTTAACGCGTATATGGCTGGGAAGAGCTCGAATACATCGTCGATGCTGCTGAACGACGTGCCTGCTTGGAGCCGTTGTACCCCTGCCAGGACGTCGGCTGCCACTGCGTGCCCGGGGGCAGCTTCGTTGCCTGTACTAGCTGTAGAGGTTGATGTGTATTCGCGCGCGAGATCTTGGAGGAGCGGGAGCGGGATGGAACCGTTTAGGTGTGCGTGGAGCTCGGCTTTGGGGAGGCGCTCTAGGAAGGCGACGTGGGTCGACGCGAAATGGCCTCCATAGGTCCACAATTTTCTGCACACCTGCTCGCCAGAGATGCAGCAGCAGAGCGAGAATCATCTACTGAGCCTGGCCCATCCATAGGTCCTATGATTCCTCCTGCACCGACACAGACGCCACCGGCGATTATAGCGGAACCGACAGTTCCTGTACCCCGCTACGAAGAAGAGGAGGACGAAGAGGAGGACGCATACGCGCCAGAGCTTCCCCCTGACTTGGCTGTGGCCCGCGCAAACCCCACCTTTGTCCCACTACCGCCACCACGACGTCCGATCGGACCAGCACGAGGCCCATTACAACAACGCGAAGAAGAGGAAGAGGAGTCCGAGGAAGAGATCGGTCCTGCCCCTCCACCAGGCACTGGGCCATCGTCGCATGTGCACGAGGACGCGATTATAGAGTTCATGCAGAAGGAGGCGCAGAGGCGTCAGGCGATCGAGGTGCGTTTTTCGCCCCCCCCGTCTGGGTTTTCTGCTTTCGTACCCCTGTGCGCGTGTGTTTCTATATAGTGCAATGCAGTGCGTGCACTGAGGCGGCGCGCCCCAAGACGCTTAAGCGTGAAGAGTGGATGCTCGTCCCGCCCTCATCTTCAGATTTGCTGAGCAGTGCGCTACTCTTTCCCTCCTCCTTTACTTCGTCTCCACACATAGATCCTGGGCTTCCACTCTTTACTTGCTCTTCTTTTTCTGATACTGTAGTGATGCTCAATTATTCGTTCATTTACTTTGTACAGCGCTCGATCCAACCAAGCTAAATAAACCTCGCCAATTCTCCCGCTCCACCGCCACCCCCAAAACCGTCGACAACACGCTCTGGACCGAGACACCTGCCGAAAAGCAGCAGCGTCTAGCAGACGAAGTGATGGGCAAAAAGCGTCGCGTCGAGAATGCGGATCCAGACCAGGAGGGTGACGATGAGAAATCAACTGGTGGCGTCAAGCGACGGAAACGCGAGGCCGAGCTACAGCGGCAGGTCGAGGAATACACGGTACGTTTCGTCACCGACGGGGTTTAGTCTTGGGTGTTGTTATTCCTGACGCCGAACGACGTTTTAAGCGGTCACATCGGGGTGCATCATTGGTCGAAGCACACACGCATGTGGAGGCGAAACACAAGAAAGACGCGAGTGAAGAAAATGCTGCGATATGGGATCACACGCGGGACATGGGATTGGGTGGGAGGCTGATGGACGAAAAGGATCGGCGCAGGGCCATCCAGGATGCCAAAGGCTTGTCGGACAGGTTCGGAGCAGGCAAAGGAGGGAGCTTTTTATGATAGATTGAAATACTCAATTCTTGTCACGGTTTCCATATAAGAGCAGACCGCCGCTCTGCACTGGTATCATGTTAAGTCGGATGCTACATTTTCCTGCGAGTGACTACTGTAGTACTGCCTACTGCGGTGCTGGTATGCGTGACTCGCTAAATTTGGTGTGCACGGACCAGGTGATCAAAAATGTGCCGGCCCTAAACTCGTCCACATATATAAGGGTGCCCGCGCGGGATTCCTGTTTCCCTATCTCTTGTGCTAGGGCATGTACTGTCGCCAGTGAGGTCTTTACCGAGGCACAGTCTTTTGCTGATTGCAAATTACACATCCGAACCCGTCTGTCAGCTCCGGCTTTCAGCAATTTTTGGAAAAACCAATCGTCTTTTTTCTTTTCCTCACAGTTCTCGGTGATGGTGCATGTCTGCGCCTGAGAGGAAACCTATTTGTATGCGTAGGAGGGTAGTGTTAATTTGACAATAAAAGATATTTGTTGTCCAATTCCATCGGGCCTGCTTTTTCCTGCCTTGTCTTTTCGTGTGAATGTCGTCAGATTTTAGCGCAGTTAGTTGAATGTTCAGGCTGAATTCTTCCCCATTTGTTAGCGGGGATTGATACATGATTTCCGTAGTAGTACGGATGTTATTTGATTGATTTGATGAATCCCCTTGTCCCTGTCTGTCACGCTTGTTGACCAACGCCATGAGTGGACTTATACAATCTTGGAAAGTCGTGATGGATGATGCCAGTTCATCATGTCGCGTAGCCGACGAGAGACCACATCAACAAGGAAAATGTTTTAATGACAATGATCGCGAGAACCAGCCGGACTTTTCGGTAATGCCACGACAACGAACACGTCTTCAATCCCACGGAGTGCTGATTGATTCGACAAACCAGTGGCCGCACCCACATTTCCTTGGTTACTGCCTCGCCACTATTCCCAAACTAAGTTAGGAGCACATCCAATCAACTAAAAGTACTGCAGTGAGAGCTAGCAGGATGACTGATCGTCACCCAAGTCAATTGTTCTTCATGTCTTTTGTCCCACGAAATAGTACATCAACTCGTCGCCAGTCCCTCTAATTAACTATAACTGTTCGTGAGGTTGTGAGGGGGGGTATGATATTGACAAGGGAAAAAATAATGCAACGAGGGAAAAAAAATCAAATCAATGTCATCAACTCGAGTCCGTTCCGTCAATACCTGTCTGACGATGGTGGATAACCACGACCACCGTATCCCTTCTGCTGGTAAAGCTGCTTTCCGCTTATACCGCCCACGAGGCTGCCTGGCGCACCGTGGTAATTGCTCGCAACATCCCCTGCATATTCCGAGTCCTGTCCAGCTAAAAGTGGGTCTCTGACCTCCCACACGGCCGCCTTGGAGCCGACGGAAAATTCGAGATCCTCCCGCTGACAGCAAACCACGCATGAGGTCGAATGTGTGGTAATTAGTACATACACGACGCACCGTGATACTGTCCCAATACTTGTAGACCATCATCACACTTAGAAGCATGGATAGGCTGAAAAAGAACAGCCCGTCAATGTAGTGCTTGATGGCATCGCATATCCTCGCGCTAAAGGCGAATAAGAGGATCTGAGCGATCGTGAAGAAAGTAGCCCCAAAAATAATGTCGCCAATGGGCCATCGGTCTTCCAGCGTACGAAATACCAGGATGAGTTGCGAGACGACGTAAATAACCGCGCAAGCCAAAGGCCATAGAATGTAGATAACCCATAACCCTACAGGCTTGGTATTTTTGAATCCGAGGAAGCCCTTGAACGTCGCGATGGCGATGAAAAACGCGATACCAAAGACAGCAAGGCAAGAAATCCGTAAAAACTACGACCCGAGCTCGGTTTTAGTGCGCTGCATCATATGGAGATGAGAGAGCGCGGGCGCACCCATAATGATAACGGTGTGCCATCCTCGGCAAACTGAAAGCCCACGAAACCGTTGATGAGAAGGCAGCAATAAGCGGCCGCAACGAGGCCGGTGTATGATGCCACAAACCACTATAGCAAGTATCCGAACATTTATCAATGTTGTCCGAAAAAGCACCGTTTCCGCACTTACCGGATAGCTGCCGTTGGCAGTTGGAATAATATTGGAATCAAGAAAGAATGCGATGAGTTCGATGATCGCATAAAGATAGAAGAACATGACAATCTCCCTGCGACCTAGCCCGAACCAAAAATAACATGCAGTCAACATCGAACTATGCTTTGACAACAAAGGAGGCCCACTTACCAACGGCGGTGTATTTACTTCGAATGTGATAGATCATGATTACCGTCATCATAAGCGCGACGACGTGGACGAAACATGTTGCTAAAAGATGTATGGGGAGAAAAGAGAACAGTCAAGACAAAGTTCGTTTCACAACTCCTAGAGACCCTGACGCCACTTTTGCAAAACGGGGAAAAAGACTCACAAGGTTGGAAGATGAGGGTGCCAGCGATATCCACGTTCCGACTATAGCACGTTGGTTCTATACCCTGATCGGAGCCCAGTAAAGGGCAAATGACGAGCGCGGCCGTCTGGCAAATGCTATCGAATGACCCAAACTGGACGCCCATGCCGGGCGGAGAGAGGGAAGGGAGGGGGAAAGAGAAGGGAGCGTGTGGGTGTGTAGGAAGCAAGTAGGGCAAGGGTGGCGGCGGAAGCGTGAAGTGGTGGGGGAGCCCCAAGAGCGTGCGCACAGCGAACGTTGACGTTGACGACGGCCTCGACTGCCACGAGCGAATAATCTGTCACATTCGCACGTCACACTCGTGACCTTTCCCGGCTGCTTCGGCTCAAGGGTTAAAAACGCCGAGTGATATTACCATGTGCTCGACGTAGCCGTCGAGCACAGCACAGCAACCACTTGAATCCTAGTCTCCATTTTTTTTTTGCTAATTGCGACAAGGTCTCGCCTGGACCAAGACGGCACGAACGGCATCTCCTCCCCTTTCTGGTGCCGCCTTGTTTTTGGACCCCCCTGCCGTTGAATCATTCATGCCAGTAGGCACAAGGCAAGGTGCAACAAGGTCCCCCTGAGAAACGCCGTAACGCACTAGGTCAGCGCCTACTAGCGAACGTTTTGTTTGACTCAGATCAGAGCAGATTCCTGAATGCGAAGTTTTTCAGTTTTATGCTCACGTAAGCTCTCTACCTCCGTGCTCCGAGCAATTCATTCAATTCTATTCATTCATAGATTCATTCAATCTCTCGTTTCGGTGTTTGTTTGTGGCTGCGCTTGCGCTTGCTTTTACTCATTATCGCGGCCGTATAGCCGATGATGATGCTCGGCCATTGATATAGTAAACGATTGTACAGGACGACCTCCTACGTACACTCCGCTCTCGACTGATCTAGCCCAAAACAGGACCTATTTTTCCAAGTCATCCGCGGAGCATCTTCAGTTGCGTCGTCGACTCCACCCACTCTCCGGATTGGGCCCTTGTAATCCCCTAACTTTGAAATCTGTAAGGGGAGTCTGGGGATAGTGCCAGCCGTGGTCGGACCACAGAGATGATCAGAGATGTAATCCCACCCACCCCCCGTCCTTGGAAATCAAATCAATGGATGGAGTAACCTTTTGTCATAAGGAACGCAAAATCTCGTGAACTTTGCCCAACCGCATCCGCATCTCAGTCGTACCAGCACCACTTTTGTGGCCGTACATAGACTACCCCATTTACACGGTAGAGATCGCCCTCTCCTAGATAGGGTCATGCGAACGCCCGCCCACAAAAGGCGGACGGACTACCGGTTCCACTCCAATTTCCTCTATTTCTATTACAGTATGGCGTAAATTAGAATAAATGCGAATTTAACATGAATAATCGGGTCCGCGCTCAATGGCATGTCTTGACTGACACAAACGAGGCGACTTCCACATCCAAATAGCAGGATACGCGCTGTCACATATCTCGCGTGGCAGTCCAGTGAAAGGAGTTCATTGTCTTCGTTGTTACCTGGCTCCCTGTCACTCGCGCTCATACCTTCTGTTTCTTCTTTGGAGGACCTGAGGACAACCCATAAATATACTTGCTGCGTCAAAAATAGTTACGCTGGCCTACTGTACTTGGGTCACAAGGACGCCACGGTCCAAACCCTAATCGACAGCCAACGCTAGCGCTTCGGATGACCCCGTTTTTCTTTTTCTTATTTTCTTAAATATTTTACACGCCAACTCAAATGGGGAATAAGCCAACTAAGCCCTTGTGTTCGAACTGAGTTCGAACATAACGCAAAATTTCGGGAAACTGTACTGTAGCACTCGTTGTTGACACGTTGACATGCGCCTGGAGCCGAACAATTGACACGCGATGCATGCACCACTGTCTGTCTGTCTGTTATGTCCTAGCCTAGCTAGGGCCCTTCGTTTCGCTCAAATTTGGGGGTTGGGCTTATGGAACTCGCGTCTGATAAACAAACAATACCGTACCGTTGCGGTTTTTAGGCCCAAGGTTTTTTTTTCTTCATTCATTTTCCATCCAAGCGACTCCAGACATTCGGCGAAGAAATTTACACAATCCCGAGCTGAGTCACGATTGCAATCAAGCCATTCATTCATCATGCATCGTACGGGGTACCCGAATATGCTACGCATTGCATCGAGGGTTGTAGGGGTTTTTTTTTCTCACACCAAAACGTCTGCGCCTGCGCCGTCCCCCAGACGGAGGCGGTTGAGATGGTTCTGGACCACGCCTGCGATAAGGTCAGATGAAAAAAATGAGTGTTTACGTATGTGGCGGCGGTCTGGGAGGATCCCTTGCGCGAGGGCGTACGTATATATGGATAGAGATGTGTGAGAGTAGTAAGTAGCGTTGCGCCGCGGAAGGCCGCAATCAAAATGATGAATCACGAATCATCACGCAAGAGATGGGATGTAATCATCATCATCAACACGGTTGTGGTTGGGCGAGTTCGGATTGTTGGAGCGATGATTTATGAACGCGAACGCCTGACCTGCCCATTGGGGGCTTCCGATCCAGTCATCGCCCCTCTGTCTGCTTCGTCTGTCTACGTTTCGGCAATTGCGTTCCGGGACCATGCCAGATACACCAAGGCACGCCTGTCGTTTGGTGAGGCGTGTCCACAGGGGCGTAGCGGGAAGCACGGAGAACGGAGGCTGTTATGCCCATCCGAATACTAATACTTTTCAGGCGGAGCGTGATGGGAGATTCAATTGGTTATCGTATCACTATTGTGTTGCATGCCGCCGAGCGGGTGTAATTGTCGCGCTTTTTCTCCCCCTAATTATTATTAGCTAGGTGATCACGGGATGATAAAAAATAATACGGCATATATCGGCGAGAGCGGCAAGAGACGTTCGGGCCCTGCATAACAACAGGCAGAGCTAATGCCAAGCGCGGACCCAGCACATAGAGACTACTATAATTATACGGAACCTTGTTGTGACATTGGTTGGAGCTGGGGGTTGTCTCACTTCTCAGGAATTGAGTTGGATGTTGAGTTGGAAGAAAGGATACGGTAGATAACGGACTAGGGTCCCAATGCGACTAAACCGGCTGGATTCGGAGATAGCGCAAGAAATG
>WNFQ01004293.1_pt1 | contig 12913 bp, 12 predicted proteins | sample 5400171 | NCBI WGS metagenome assembly WNFQ01 (sample SAMN13153356, study PRJNA577476) | soil metagenome | isolation source: 20 cm soil under Madrone tree | place: USA:California | collected 2016-06-14
TTCTACGTGCTGATCGTCATCCTGATGATCAAGCCTTACGGTTTGTTCGGCACCCAAGACATCGAGCGGATATAAATTCAAGATGGCAAGCCTCTTTCCCTCCGGCGATTTCCGCAGCACTTATGCGGCGGACACCACGATCTTCCCGACCGCGATGAGCCGCAACGCGGCGCTTGCCGGCATCGTGCTCGTTTGTTTCGCGCCGCAAGTGCTGAGTGGCTACTGGCTGAGCATCCTGATTCAGATCGGCATTTTCGCGATCGCAGCGCTCGGCTTGAACATTCTGGTCGGCTTCACCGGGCAGATTTCGATCGGCCATGCCGCGTTCTTTTTGTTCGGAGCGTTCACCTCGGCCTATATCTCGAACACGCTTCCCATCCCGGTGTTCTTCGCCATTCCGCTCGCGGGCGTCGTCACGGCCCTGGTCGGCTTGATTTTCGGCGTGCCGGCGGCGCGGCTCAAGGGGCTCTATCTCGTGATCGCGACGCTCGCCGCGCAATACATTTTGCTCGACTTCTTCTCCCGCGCGGATTGGTTCTCCGGCGGCTCGGTGCCGGCGAGCGCCAATCCGTTCTCGATTTTCGGCTACACGTTCCGCGGCGACCGGCAATATTTCTACGTGGTGCTGGCATATCTATTGGCGAGCTACCTTCTGGTGACGAACCTGATGCGCACCCGCGACGGCCGCGCGCTGGTTGCGATCCGCGATCATTATCTTTCCGCGGAAATCATGGGCATCAACCTGACGAAATACCGCACGCTGTCGTTCGGGCTGGCGGCGTTCTTCGCCGGCATCAGCGGCGCGCTTTATGCGCATTATCAGCTCGTCGTCTCCAACGAAGGATTCGGCATCGACCGCTCGATCATTTTCCTCGCCATGGTCATCATCGGCGGCACCGGCTCGATCATGGGCACGCTGATGGGAACCGCCTTCGTGGTGTTGTTGCCGGAATCGATGCAATGGATCAGCGAGGGCCTGAAAGGTAGCGCGATCGACAAGGCGCTGTCGCTCAACAACAACATCACGTTCTTGCGCGAGATCGCGATCGGGCTGATCATCATCGCGTTTCTGATGTTCGAGCCGGACGGGCTCGCGCACCGGTGGCGGCAGATCAAGACTTACTGGAAACTCTATCCGTTTTCGCATTGAGGTTGGAACCGGACCGACTACAATAGGCCTCAAACAAAAGAACCGGAGGAAACACCCATGACCATGAAATCCTTAACCCGTACCATTTCGCTCGCGCTCGTGCTCGGCGGCGCCACGACGGCGCAGGCCCAGATCGCCATCGGCCATCTGGCGGATTATTCCGGCGGCACCTCGGACGTCGGAACGCCTTACGGACAGGGCGTCGCGGACACCTTCGCCTGGGTCAACAAGAACGGCGGCGTCAGTGGCAAGCAGCTCAACGTCGATACCAACGATTACGGCTATCAAGTGCCGCGCGCGATCGCGCTCTACAAGAAATGGTCGGGCGGCGACAAAGTGTCGGCGATCATGGGCTGGGGCACCGCGGATACCGAGGCGCTGACCGGCTTCCTCGCGCAAGACAAAATTCCAGACATCTCGGGTTCTTACGCCGCGGCCTTGACCGATCCGGAAGGCGCCAGCGGCAAGGCAAAGCCCGCGCCGTATAATTTCTTCTACGGTCCGAGCTATTCAGATTCGATGCGAGCGATGCTCACCTGGGCGGCGGAGGATTGGAAAGCCAAGGGCAAGCCTGGAAAGCCGAAATTCGTCCATATGGGCGCCAATCATCCCTATCCCAACGCACCGAAAGCGGCCGGTGAAGCTCTCGCCACCGAGCTCGGCTTCGAAGTGCTGCCCCCGCTGGTGTTCGCGCTGGCGCCGGGTGACTACAGCGCGCAATGCCTCAGCCTGAAAAGCGCCGGCGCCAGTTACGCCTATCTCGGTAATACCGCCGCCTCCAACATCTCCGTGCTCAAAGCATGCAAGACTGCCGGCGTCGATGTGCAGTTTATGGGTAACGTTTGGGGCATGGACGAGAACGCCGCCAAGACCGCGGGGGACGCCGCCGATGGCGTGATCTTCCCCTTACGGACCGCCGTGGCGTGGGGCGGCAATGCCGCGGGCATGAAGACCGTGATGGAAATTTCCAAAATGTCCGACCCGACCGGCAAGGTCTATCGTCCGGTGCATTACATCGCAGCCGTCTGCAGCGCGCTATATCTGAAAGAGGCCCTCGATTGGGCCGCCAAGAACGGCGGCGCGACCGGCGAGAACGTCGCCAAGGGCTTTTACCAGAAAAAGGATTGGGTGCCCTCAGGCATGGAGGGCGTCTGCAATCCCTCGACATGGACCGAAAAGGATCACCGCGCCACGATGAAGGTCGATCTCTATCGCTCGAAAATCACAGGCTCCACCGATGGCGATCTCAACGACCTGATGGCCAAGGGCACGATCAAGCTCGAGAAGGTGAAGACCGTGGAGCTGCCGCGTAAGCCGGAATGGTTTGGGTGGTGATTGAGCGGATTCTCCTCGGAAATCGTCATGCGCGGGCTTGACCCGCGCATCCATCTCAAAAAGACCCTTGTTTAAGGGATGGGTTGCCGGGTCATAGGTCATAGGCACGCGGAAGCGACGCCGTCCCTTCGGACGGCTATGCCCGGCAACGACACCTTGCTAACATCGTAGGTCTCAATGACTCTCGACGCCGAAGCACTCCGCGCCACTCCAAGCGCCGTCACCGCCCCCTCCCCGCTGCTTTCCGTGCGCAACATCGAGGTGGTGTATGACGACGTCATTCTGGTGTTGCGCGGCTTGAGCCTCGAGGTGCCGCGAGGGGCGATCGTCGCTTTGTTAGGGGCCAACGGTGCCGGCAAATCGACGACGTTGAAGGCGATTTCGGGACTGCTCAAGACCGAGGACGGTGAAGTCACCCGCGGCGAAATCATCTTCGACGGCGAGCGCATCAACGGCATCGATCCCGACAAGATCGTCCGCCGCGGCATCTTTCAGGTGATGGAGGGTCGCCGCATCATCGCCGACATGACGTCGCTGGAAAACCTGAAGCTCGGTGCCTTCACCCGCAGCGACAACGAGGTCGGCGCCGACATCGAGATGGTCTACGACTATTTCCCGCGGCTGAAGGAACGCACGGGCCTCGCCGGCTATCTTTCCGGCGGCGAACAACAAATGCTGGCGATCGGTCGCGCGCTGATGGCGCGGCCGAAGATGATCCTGATGGATGAACCGTCGATGGGCCTGTCCCCTTTGCTGGTGAAGGAAGTGTTCGGGATCATCCAGAAGATCAACCGCGACCTCGGCGTCACCATCCTCCTGGTGGAGCAGAACGCGCGCGCCGCCCTTTCGGTCGCCAGCCATGGTTACATCATGGAGCAAGGCAAGGTGGTGCTCGACGGCAGCGCCGACGAGCTGCGCGACAACGAGGACGTCAAGGAATTCTACCTCGGCGGCGCCGGCGACCAGCGCAAGAGTTTCAAGAATTTGAAAAGCTTCAAGAGGCGGAAGCGGTGGCTTTAAAAGCGGTCATTCCGGACGGCGCGAAGCGACGATCCGGAATCTCGAGATTCCGGGCCTGGTCCTGCGGACCATCCCGGAATGACGCAGACAATGATCGTCGAGCCCAATGGTGACGACGCCAATGACCAACCACTACGACGCCCTTGAAACCCGCAAGCCCGAAGCGCGCGAGGCGGACCTGTTTTCGCGGCTGCCGAACGTGCTGCGGAGGGCGCTTGCCGCGCCGGCCTATGCCGAGCGCTTCCAGGGGATCGACCCCGCCAGCGTCACGGATCGGGCGGCGCTGGCGCGCCTGCCGGTGCTGCGGAAGTCCGAACTGCCGGCGCTGCACAAGGCTGCCCCGCCGTTCGGTGGCTTCGTCTCAGGCCCTTCCGGATCGTTCGGACGGCTGTTCGCATCGCCCGGTCCCATTTTCGAACCCGAGCCCGCCCACGCCGACCCCTGGCGCGGCGCGCGGGCGCTGTTCGCGGCAGGGCTCAGGCCGGGTGACGTTGTGCTGAACACCTTCAGCTACCATTTGACGCCCGGCGGCTTCATCTTCGATGCTTCCGCGCGTGCGCTCGGCTGCGCGGTGATCCCGGCCGGGCCCGGCAATACCGAGGCGCAATTCGAGCTGATCGAGGCGTATCGCCCCGTCGGCTATTGCGGCACGCCGGATTTTCTCAAGATTCTGCTCGATGCGGCCGCGAGCACCGGCCGCGATGCCTCCTCGATCACGCGCGCGCTGGTGTCGGGCGCGGCGTTTCCAAAGTCGCTGCAGGAAGAGGTCAAGTTCCGTGGCATCGACGCCTATCAGGCGTTCGGAACGGCCGATCTCGGCATCGTGGCTTTTGAAACGGAAGCGCGCGACGGCATGGTGGTCAACGAAGACCTGATCCTGGAAATCGTGAGGCCCGGCACCGGCGATCCCGTGGCGGAGGGCGAGGTCGGTGAGATCGTGGTGACGTCACTCGATCCGCACCACCCCTGGATCCGCCTTGCGCTCGGCGACCTCACCGCCGCCTTGCCCGGTACAAGCCCCTGCGGCCGCACCAACCTGCGTATCAAAGGCTGGATGGGCCGCGCCGATCAGACCACCAAGGTCAAAGGCATGTTCGTGCGGCCAGAGCAGGTCGCCGAAATCGGCAAGCGTCATCCGGAACTCAAGCGGTTGCGCCTCGTCATCACCCGCGAAAGCGAGATGGATGTGATGACGCTGATGGCGGAGTGTGCCTCCCCAAGCGAGGCCCTTCGCGGTGACATTGCTTCCACCTTGCGCGCGGTGACCAAACTTCAAGGCGCCGTCGAACTCGTGGCGCCGGGAAAGCTGCCGAACGACGGCACGGTCATTTCCGATGAGCGAAAGCCGGGTTGATTGTTCGCAATCCAGCAATCGGTTGCTCAAAATCCGCAAACAAGCTCATTTCCCACGCAGCCCCCGGCTCAAAACAACACTGCAACCGACCCACAGTCGTTTCCCGCATCACCGCGATAGTCGTACCGCATTCTGAATGACGCGTACAAAATCCACGGCGAACGCACCAACGCGCGCATCCAGATTTGGCAGCAGATCGCGGGCCACCACCGGTTCCGCAACTTGCGAAACATCCAAAAGGTGCGCTGCCAGCGTCTCGGGATCGTCGATGCCAAAATAGCGTGCCGTGCCGCCGGTCTGCTCGCGATGGACGTCGATATCCGACAGGATCATCGGCACGCCAAACGATTTTGCTTCTTCAACCGTCGTGCTCCAGCCTTCGAACCGGGACGGGTTTATCAGCGCCCTCGAAGTGCGCAACAGAGCAAAGACATGATCCAGCGGGATCATTCCGACATAGCGGAAATTGATCTCAAGATCGCGACTTTTGACCTCTCTCATCATGTTTTTAAAATAATCCGGCTCACGAGGGTCGTCCGCGCTTCCCGAGGCCGCGACGACAACGTCGAAACCGCGCTTTTTCAAAATGGTCAACGCATCCACCACAATTTGGTGGTTCTTGTGCCGCCAGAACTGGTTGGGCAGATAGAAATATTTCGATGGCAACCCATATTGCGCCAAAACGTCAGGGGGGCTCGCGCCAAGGAGGTCGGGCGCCGGCTGGGTCGCGAAACGCACCACCGAGATATCGTTCGTCAAACCCGGATAAAATTTTCGACAATCACGAAGAGCACTTTCGCTGCTCAGCATAATACGTCGGCGAGATGCAATCTGGGCACGAAAACCCAAATCGCGGCGCCATCGTGCGGCCCTCGAAAAGAGTTGCGGTAGCCGGCGATGCTGAAAATCCGCAAACCAGGCAACCGCGGGAACGGGCAAACGCCAGCCAAAAAAACGTGCGGCTTCGAAGACAACATCGATGCGTCTGGCCCGAAATTCGGTTACTGCCGCACCATCAAGCCCCAGCACCAGCGCAGTAACGAGACTTGAAGGGCGACGATCAAACGCAGGCGACTGCACGACTTCCACGCCAGGCACTCGTGCCAGAGCCGCCAGCTCAGCCGGGTCGTCACTCTTCCCTGCAAAAACAACCGGCACAATTTCGCCTGGGCAATATCGGTCTAACGCAAAAAAGAGATTGCTCTGGTAATTGTAACCGCCGGCCCACAAACGGCGCGGAATATTCGTGAATGCGACCCGAAGCGGGGCGTGATCAACCACGGAGTTGATCCTTGAACCATTTCACGTAGTCTGTGAGACCTTGCTCGATCGATATCTGCCAGTCGAATGGCAATCGACGCAGGCTTGCGTCGTCGGCCAGTAGGCTGAAAGGGTCTCCTACCCTGGCAACTCCGGAAAAACGCACGGCTATGTCAGGGTCCCAATTTTTAACGAGCATATTCGCGATTTCTGCGACGCTTGTCCCGCGACCTGACCCGCCGTTGATTACACGAAATGTTTCTTGCTGCGGCAGTTCCCCGAGTTTCCTCAATAACCGGGCCACGTCGCGCACGTCGGTCCAATCACGCACTTCTGCGCCCGTTCCGCCGAGAGCCAGCGTCCGCTCGCCCTGCGCGAGCCGGGAACAAACATCCCACAGCAATTGCTTGCGCAGATACGGCCCGTAAACCGAAAACAGCCGCGCGACTATGCTTCGAATGCCAAAGCTCGAAGCGTAACTTTTGCACAATTGCTCCGTCATCAGCTTGTGCTGACCATAGGGTGACACGGGAGCCAGTGCGGCATCCTCGGAAATCGCACCCTTATGGTCTGCGCCGTAGACCGCCGCACTCGATGCGACAATCACCAGACATTCTGGCGCAGAGAGGCGAAGCCATTCGAGCAATTGCGCGGTGCTTACGACGGTGCGGGAAAAATCTTCAAAGGGTCCCGCGATCGATAATCCAACCGATGATCCGCCCGCCAGATGAAAAACGATCGATGGCAATCCCTGCCGGGCGGCAAGCGCATTCAGACCGGCGGCGCTGATCTCGCTATTCAGCCAAGTGCGCAAACCCAGGCGTTGCACGTCAGAATCTTCAAGCGCGCCATGGCCGATTCCATGAACCGCCTGACCAACGTCAGCCAATTCGCGGGCCAGATGGCGGCCGATGAAACCGTTGGCACCGGTAATCCACACGGTCATAATTGTGCCTTGCGGCAGACGAACGAATACAGCCGCCCCGGCCTGTTATCGAAATGCTCAGCTAACGAGAGCAGTGCGGCGAAGACCCGTTTGCGACCGAGGACGACACGCCACAGGGGCCTTACGGGAATCTTCTGCGAAAGCTTTTCCACAACGGCGGCGCGCAGGCTATCGAACGTGTACGGAAACAAATTGATCGGACTTTTTAGCGGACGAAAAACCTCGACCGTATCAAAACCCGCGTCATCGAGCGCACCTATATATCGACCGAGAAGAAACGCATGTTCGCCGCCATACAGACGATGCAGCGGGTGCTGGTCGAGGAATTGTCCGAGATCAGCCTCCTTGCTGATTACGTGCTCGCGGGCAGCGATGAAGATTCCGCCTGGGCGTAGCACGCGAAACATCTCGCGGCATGCGCCGTCCAGATCTCGGGTATGGTGCAGAACGGCCCGCGCAAAAACCACGTCGAAGGTATCATTGGCAAATGGCAAACGTTCGGAAAACTCCTCGACCACGTCGACTTGCAATCCGGCTTCTGTGGCAAGTGCCCGTATCGCCGACGCACCGACGATTGCGCTGGGATCAGGCTCGAGCGCCGTGACCATGAATCCTTCGCGCGCAAGCGCGTAGCTGGCGATGCCGCGTCCGGCGCCCACGTCGAGTGCCGTTCCCCTCCGCCCTCGCAACAGCCGCGAAATCGCCTGCCACTCGTCGCTGCTGAAATAGCGCTCCGCTGCCGCGATCAGAGGATCATCATAGAACGCATCGAGCACAAGCTGCCGCTGGCTCGGCTGGTTCCGAAGCCAGATCACAGCGTTTTCCCAAGTCTGGACTTCCAACTCAGCGGGCATCTAGAGACTCGCCACGAGCGCTTTAAATTGGGCCCATTGGTGCTCCTTACTATACAATTCGTTTATCCGCGACCGCCCCTTTTCAGCTATTTTCCTTGCGCCAGCCCAGTCGGTTAAACGCTGTCGAATTTGGTCGAGACAATCCTCGCCATTTTCATATGTCACTATCGTTTCATCCGCGATCATTCCATCCGGATAGTTGCCCGCATCGGACAAGAGTAACCCACCGCAGCCCATGGCTTCAAAACAACGCATATTTCCCCGATCCGGACCAGCCATGTCGATGGAGCCATTGAGGACGATCTTTGATCTTCCGATCAGTTCGTAAAGTTGCCGTCCAAAAATCGGCGGCTTTGCGATTTTTGCGATCTCTTCGGGGCGGCGGTGCTTTCGCAGAGGCAGTAGACGACCAAGCGGGCTCTCCGCGAGGCGCGTCAGACGTGAAGCGTCGAGGCAATAAACTACATGCACGCTGTCGGCAATGCTTGCCACGCGTTCAAGAATTTTCGCGCGCACGGAATGATGCCGGGAATATCCGCCAACGAAAAGCACATCGATGGGCCGATCACCCTGTCCATAGTCGGCCATTACCGGGTCGATCGCCGGAAAGAAAGATTCCGCCCGCCAACCCTTGCGGCGCCATAAATCGAGCATCGAAGGAAAGTTTGCCAGCACCGCTCCGTAAGCCGTCAGATCCGCACCTCCCGATGGCGCCGCCCTCCAGCAAAGCGTTTTACGGACACATCCCGGCAGCTTGCGGACGAACGAACTCGGGTAGCGAACTGGATCCGTATTGTAGAAAACTTCCGTCCGGTGGCTCTCGATTTGAGCGAGGAGAATCTGCCCCGAAGAGACATCGGCTCGCATCCCGTTCTCTCGCGCCCATTGGCGTTGCAAAATGTCATCGTGACCATTGGTAAAGAACGCATCTTCATCGCCCCGAAGTACGGGTTGCAAGACGTGTACCGCCCCGAAGCGATCGTTGAGAAAAACTCGGCGGCGATCTTCGAAGCTAAGCGTCTCTGGCGCGAGTTCGTTGAGCCGAGCCAGATATGACGGGTAAAATGCATTGTTTTGAAAGAAACGCATCGCCTAGCTTAACCTCGCCATTGTCCACTTCATATTCAGGTACGGCCAGATCCGTCCGACAGATTCCCAATCCCACGCCTTCGAAGCCGTCAAGCGGTTGACCCTCTTGCGCAGTCTCTTCTCGTCCACCAATTCTGCGAATACGGGAACATTCTGATCGAGCAAAGCTGTGGTCCAGCCTGAAAGCGGCCCGTTCAACCACTCCGGCATCGGTGAATTGAATCCCACCTTGCGGCGTCCCATACGGATGGACTCCGGCATCCGATCAGCCATTGCCCGTCGCGCGACCATTTTGGTGTAACCATCGTGCGATTTGCTCGCCTCTGGCAGCGCCATCGTATAGGTAACGAGACGCCAGTCCATGAACGGCATCCGCACTTCGATGCCATGGGCCATCGAGATACGATCGAAATTTCGCAAGATTGTCGGCAGCACGGTGCCGTGAAACATCCGATAAAGGCGTCGATTCAACGGGCCCCAATCCGGCGGCAGCGCGTCATCATCGCCGACAAGAGGGAACTGAGCGGGAATATCGCGCAATCCGCCACGCAGGAAATAATGACCCTGGCGCTTGACCATGAGTGCCCGCAACAAATCGACGCTCCGCCTGGCCCAATCCGAATTGGAAGAGAAACCGGCGAGAACATTTCTTATTCGAAAAGCAGCCGATTGGCCCTCTTGGCGATAGGCTCCCATCAGTTCATCCGCCCCGTGGCCGTCGAGCGAAACCACCACTTTTTGGCGACGAAGCTCTCGATAGATCAACCATATCGCACTCGGAAGCCCGATATAGACGTCGTCATTGTCGTTCAGAATGCGATCAAGGTCTGTCAGCGCGTCATTGGGACCAATTTCCAGGTACGTCGGATTAACCTGCGCCCATGCAGCGGCTTCCTCCGCCATCGGTCGCTCGTCGTTCGATGCGCCAGGAAATGTCGCAACAAACGCGTGCCGCCAAGCAGTATTGTCGCGCGGTCCCATCCCGGCTTTTTCATGCGCGGCCATGGTGCACAGCACGGCGGACGAGTCGAACCCTCCCGACAAGCAGGTTCCGATCGGCACGTCGCTGCGCATTCGTAATGCGACGGCATCCTGAAATAGCTCGTGAAAACGTTCCACGCGCTCGGCTTCGGTCTTCGGCAGCGAGGGTAAATGATCGACCGTGCGCCACCAGCGGCGAATCTCTAGTCGCCCCTCTCGCAGCCACATGCAATGGCCGGCCTGCAGACGACGCACCTCCTTGCAGAGAGTGCGTTCGCTGCCTTCAACTCCGAAAGCATCGAGCAGGAGCCGCCGCGCGACATCGATATCCACCGATGTCGCAATGAGACCGCTTTGCACAATTGCACGCTGCTCGGATGCGAAGAAAACGCAACAGCATGTCCTCGCGCCACGTTTGCCACGCTGCGAGGATGACTTCGGTGTCCGACTGGGTGCGGAAGGTCGCGCCGCGCGCTTCGAGTTCGCGACGAATCTCAAGGAAATTGTAGATTTCGCCGTTGAAGACGATGACATGACGGCCGTCGATCGACAGCATCGGCTGGTAACCGCCTGCACCGGGATCGATGATTGCCAGACGTCGGTGGCCGAGAGCTACGTTCCGCTCAGTACTAAACCAGGTCCCAGCACCATCCGGGCCACGATGCGCCAACAGACTCGTCAAACGATTTATCTGCTGCGGCTCGATTACATTGCCGCGAAAATTTACGATGCCCGCAATCCCGCACATGACTAAGCGACCCACCCCGGCAGGAAACGGCCGGCGATGCCCCGTATATCGCGCCAGCACGCCGCACCGTAGGGACCGATGCTCGAAACAGCAACAACAACGACGAAGATGATGCCTGCGGCCACGCCATAGGAGATTCCGACGAACCACCAGTGCGGGGTTTCGTTGTATAAGCGACTACCGACGAAATAGCGTAACGCGAGCCCCGTCACAATCCCCGTTGCCAGTGGCAATAGCACAAAGTGGAACGCGCGAAACCACATGTCATCCAGACGGAAACTTTGCCGCAGTAAAACCATTGTGACAACGATCTGCGCGATCATGCTAAGACAGGTGCTCCAGCCCGCCGCCTGCCATCCCCAATAAGGTAACGCCAGAGCGCTTGTGGCAAGCGTCGCGACGGCCGTCACGATCGCGATCGTGGCATTGGAGCGCGACCGACCGTTGGCTAGAAGATAGTACACGAATACGTTCGAGGCACACCCCAGCATCCCCGCGACGGCTAACACAACAAGCAGCCCCTGGCTCTCGGTCGCGACTTCTCTTCCCGTCCAGGCCTGAAGCAATGGGCCCGCAACAGGAAGCAGCGCGCCGAGCACGGCCGCCGCCAAGAGATTGAGCACCCAGGACGAACGAAACAGTAGGTCGGCAACCCGATCGTTCGATTCTTTTTGTAGAGAACTAAAAAAGGGAAACAGGATTTCGCCGATCTTCAAGATGCCGATGTAGATTGCTTCCTGAAGACGATAAGCGATCGTGTAGTACCCGACGAATTGCGGGCCAAGAAAGGCACCAAGCAGATATCGGTCCGTCTGAGCCGCGATCAGGCCTCCGGTCTGAGCTGCGAACTGCCAGCCTCCCAAGTTAAGAAGACGTCTGAGAGGAGCATGATGGAGTGCGGGAGGTGCTAGCCACTCACCTGCGAATTGGCGTGAAAGCACCGATGCCACGATAAGCCCTGCGGCAAAACCCAACGCCTGACAGCCAAGAAACGTCGATGCCAGTGGCGAGCCCGGTATAAGCACCAACATCGATGAGGTCGACACAACCGCGTTCACAACGCCGACCGAAGCAACGTGCGCATAGCTCTGACGCGCGGTAAAAACTGCAAGAAACACCGCAGAAATACATTGGCAAAGCCACCCGCCCGCACCAAACGCGAACGCAAGCGGTAGATCGCTAGCCAGCTTATCGTCCAGATTGAAGAGGCGATGCGCAAGCAGCGGTCCGCCCAAGGAAAGTATTGTCGCGATCAGCACACCCCCTACGCCTGCCAGCAACAGCGCGGTGGAGAAGAAACTGCGTGCCGCATCGCGCTCTTGCGGAGCTAATCGCTGGGCTAGCTCCCGCGTCGTCGATAACGCGAGAGCGTTGCTAAACGTCAACGCCGGCGCGATGCACGCGGTCACCAACCCGGCGACGCCGAACACAGTTGCACCAAGGCGGAACAGGGCGAACGGAAGAACCAGCAAATTTAGTACCGCGCTCACCAAAAAGGCACTCACGTTCCACGCCGAGTTTCCTAGTAGGTGACGACGATTACCTTTTGCCGCGGTCATTTCAGCGATCAAATTGCATCGTTGTCTGACCAGTCCGATGGCGTCCGGCAAGGCTACGCAGGTTCCCTATGGCAAGGATACCGTCGGATAAAGCGGCAATTCGCGCCGCACCCACGCATACCAAGCTGATCATAAGACTTCCTCCGAAATACAGCAATCGGCCGCAAAGATGAAGAAGCATCCAGACCTCCCAACCGTCGCGGCCAGTGGTTGAACATGTTGGATCAAGGTCGAAATCTCTCGTGGCCACACGCGGCTAGCAGCCAAGGCAGTAGTTGTCGATAGTCGAGCGGTCACTTATACCGTTTGCACCCGAACGCCCTGCAAGACATAGACCCCCAGTCCTATGTCGTCATTGGAGCTTTTGAATGCCCTTCCCGCGCGCTTCGCAAGCCCTGTCCCGCTTCACCGTGCTCGATCTTACCCGCGTCCGGGCCGGACCGACCTGCGCACGGCAGCTCGCGGATTGGGGGGCCAACGTCGTCAAAATCGACGCGCTGATGGAGGATGCCGGCGGCGAGCAACCGGGCGGCCCGCGGCGGGGTTCGGACTTCCAAAACCTGCACCGCAACAAGCGCGCGATGACGCTCAACCTGAAGGACCCTAAGGGCCTTGAG
>WNFQ01002659.1_pt1 | contig 12908 bp, 7 predicted proteins | sample 5400171 | NCBI WGS metagenome assembly WNFQ01 (sample SAMN13153356, study PRJNA577476) | soil metagenome | isolation source: 20 cm soil under Madrone tree | place: USA:California | collected 2016-06-14
CAGAAACGGCAATTCTGCAACCTTGTGGTATAGCGGCGTGGTCTTATCAATAAAATCGCCGTCCGGTTTCTTGGGCGTTTTTGTCTTTAGGTCAAGAAACTCCTCGGTTGACTTGAGCAGGAGACCTTCGGAATCCATTACCCACTTCCGACGGACAAGCATCCCGCCGTAAAAGGTTCTCAACTCCGAGCTTATTCTGGCAGCCGTTTCATCTCTCCGAAAACAGTAGTCGGCGTAATTAGCCCAATCGCCGGAACCCGATTGGAAAGTAAAGTTGGCAGCAGCTATCTTGCCTTCCTCAATCCAGACATACGCTGCATCATCGGGAATTTCAGACTCGAATGCCTTTTCAAATTCGGCCTTCGAAGAGAATTTTCGCCATTGTGGTTGGCGATCGTCGCTCGAGCCACTGGCGCCAAGCACGAAATCCGGTTCCCTCTTCCCGTTGCGAGCCTGAAGCTCCGTGCAGTATTGCTCAATCGCAAATACCGCCTTTTCGGATGACTGCTCCCGTGCGGACTTCTGGACAGGCACTTGCTCGTTGGCAGCTTGTTTGGGGCCGCTGACCGTGATTTCGGAATTTGATTGCGGTTTACATCCGCACTGTAGGTAAAGGCAAGCGGGCAAGAAAAAGCCTAGCGTCAGCCGAACCGCCGCGTTTTCAATCCGGATAGTTGACACAGCGGGTCAGCCTATTACCCACCGGCGCCGGCGGCGCGGTTGCGGGCGATGAGCTGAGGGCCGTCCTTTTTCTCTTGCGCGAGTGCGGGATTGGGCTCGAAGCAGCGGCGGCAGCGGGCTTCGTACGCGCCCATCGCGCCGACAACGATCAACTCTTCGCTTTCGACAAGGCGCTGGGTGTGGACGGCGGGATTGCCGCAGCGCACGCAGATGGCGAGGAGTTTGGTGATCTCTTCGGCGATGGCGAGGAGGCGCGGCATCGGTTCAAACGGGCGGCCGCGGTAATCGGTGTCCAGGCCGGCGACGATCACGCGTTTGCCGAGATTGGCAAGCTTGGTGCAAACGTCAACGACTTCATCGCCAAGAAACTGTGCTTCGTCGATGCCGATGACTTCGGTGCGCGGCGAAAGTTTTTCCATGATTTCGGAGGCTTTGAAGACGGCGTCCGAGGGAATGCCGAGTCCGGAGTGCGAGACGATCTCGTTGGCCGCGTAGCGCTCGTCGATGGCGGGCTTGAAGATTTGCACGCGCTGGCGCGCGATCTCTGCGCGGCGCAGCCGCCGGATCAGCTCTTCGCTCTTGCCGGAAAACATCGGGCCGACGACGACTTCGATCCAACCCATGTTGCCTTTGACGATGTCCACGGTTACTCCTTCAATTTTCGTAAATGCATCTGCAACGGCAGCGCCCCTAGACTCGCGAACCAGCAGCGGCTGCGGCGCTGTACATCTTGGCATTATAGAATGGGGCGAAGGCGGCAATCACGGCAACACGAAAAGCTTCCTGGCGCGTAATGAAATTGGTCGAGAGCACGCCCCAGGCGCCTTGCGCGTCGCGGATGCCCGCGGCGCCGGCGAAGCGGTCGATCGCTGAGGCAAGCTCGACGCCATTTTCGAGAACTTCGCGGGCCAGTGCTGCGGGGATCTCGATGCTTCCCGAACGGCCGTAATGACCTCGCACGCCATCGGAAACATAAGCCCAGCTTTCCAGGAAGACGCGGCGATGCCCATTTTGCCGCAATTTCGAATGCCGCAGCGCCTCGTCAGTCGAGGCACCTTCGTGTACAACGTCGAGGCCGCCTTCAAGACCGACGAAGTATTTCCAAGACGCTCCGCTCTCGCGGGCCATTTCAACAAGAGCTTCCGCGCGCTGGCGGGCGCCGCGCATCAATTCGTCGCGTGACGCGGGCGTATGGCTGACGCCGCTTTCCACTTCCACGCCGACGACTTCGAATTCCGAATCGTGACCAAGAGCCGAAGAGAAAGACTGAAGAGCTTCAGTGACGGCGTTGAGCTTGGGGCCGCGCTTACTGCCGACAGCGATGATAATTTTGTGCATTCGGAAAGAGTGTGAAGCATGATTCTAACGGTAGTCGGGCGAAAATTTCACTCACAATTCGCGAGCCTGAGGAAAACTCGTGAGGAAAATTCTCAATGAGATGCTCCGCCTGTCTCAGTCAACTGACCCGATAAAAACTCCGAAAGCGGGAACGGAAAAATGATTCAGCTGCGTTGACTCAGCGCCAATCTCCGGCGCGGCGAGCAAGGGATTCGCGGAACCCCCCTTCACTCCATGAGCGGAAAGATCGAACTTGATGGTCCTAGGCTCGGCGCTCATGTTGAGGACAACGAGAATCGCCTCGCCTCGGCCTGGCTCCTTACGCAAAAAAGAGAGAACATTCGTATCTTCCTGATTCAATGGTAGATAGCGTCCGTCGCGCAGCGCCGGTTCGTTTCGCCGCAAGGCCAGCAAGCGCTTGTAAAAAGCCAGAATGGACTTCGGGTTCTGCGCTTCGGCCACGACATTATATATGGAGGCGCTGGGCGGCACGGGCAGCCACGGGTGCTGCGAGGCGCTGAACCCAGCATTCCTAGACGCGTCCCACTGCATGGGCGTTCGTTCACCGTCGCGGCCCTTCTCCTCCGGCCAGCCGATTTTCCCAATGGGATCCTGCACGTCTTCTTTACGCGCCGGTTCCGTGGTGCGCATGCCGAGCTCTTCGCCGTAGTACATCAGCGGCGTCGCGCGCGTGGCAAGCAGGAGCGCAGCCATCAATTTTGCGATTTGATCGTTATGCACACCGTCGCCGTAACGATCCCACTGGCGGGGCTGATCATGATTGCTGAAAAAATAGTGCGGTTGCCCGCCAACGGCGTTCCGGTCAATTTCGTTCAGCAACCGGCGGAAATCCGGCGCGGAAAGTTTATTCACGTCGGCAATCTGGAAATCCATCGGCAACTGAACTTCGTCGTTCTTGGCACCGTACATTTTGGCGAGCTCGGCGATATTTGGCTCGTCGGCTTCGCTGATCATCACCGGATTGCCGGGATACGCGTTCACTACTTTCCTCATTTCGCGCAAAACTTCGTGGACTTCCGGCAGGTTGTCCGTGTATTTGTGCGCGATATTCGGGTCACCGTAGGCATTCTTCCCTGGGAGAATCGGATCATCGTGGAGATTGGGATCTTCAAACAAACGAGAGACCGCGTCGATTCGAAACCCCGCCACGCCGCGTTTCAGCCAGAAGCGCATGGCATCGTACATTGCTTTGCGCACTTGCGGATTGCGCCAGTTCAGGTCGGGCTGCTCGGTATAAAAATGGTGGTAGTAATACTGATTGGTGGCGGGGTCAAGCTTCCACGCCGAATGGCCAAACCAGGATTGCCAGTTGTTGGGAGGCTGGCCCATCGCGTTGCCGTCGCGCCAAATATACCAATCGCGCTTCGGATTGCTGCGCGATGAACGCGATTCCTTAAACCACGGATGCTGGTCCGACGTGTGATTGGGAACAAAATCCATGATCACGCGGATGTTGCGCTTCTTCGCCTCGCTGACCAAGTGATCGAAATCCGCGAGCGTGCCGTAGAGCGGATCGATGGCGGTGTAATCGGAAATGTCGTATCCGAAATCGATCAGCGGTGACGGATACATCGGGCTGATCCAGATCGCGTCGATGCCCAAGTCGTGAATATAATCCAGCCGCGAGGTAATCCCGTTGATGTCGCCGACGCCGTCGCCGTTCGAATCCTGAAAGCTACGCGGATAAATCTCGTAAATGACCGCGTGCTTCCACCAGGGGTCCTGCGACTTCTGCTGAGCTTGCTCATGTTTCGAAGATTGTTGCGGAGGTTGTTGCGCCAGACTCGTACCCGCGTCGAGCCACAGGACGAGCGATAGGGTGGCAAACAAAAACTTAGCGCGATTCAACACGGCGATCTCCCTGTTTGTGCTGCATCTCAATGAGGTGTCTCAAGTTTTGGGTTTTCATGAATCTGTAATTGCTCAGCCAATTTCAGTTCGCGTTCCGCCTCTTCCGTGCGGCCCAATTCGCGATAGGCCTGCCCGAGAAGATGGTGGGGCATCGGATTATTGGGGTCCATGGAGATGGCCCGCTGCAAGGCGCGCACGGCAAGCGCAGTCTCGCCTTTTTTCTCAAGGACCTTTCCCATCAAGATGTACGGCCCCGTGGACGTGGCATCCAGCCAGATGGATCTTTGCAGCAACTTCTCCGCTTCTTCATACTTCTGGAGACGGCTGTAAGCGTCCGCCAGCTTGTAGTACACCGCCGCTTCGCCGGGATTCAGTTCCAACTCTTTCTGAAACTGCTCGACGGCCTCCGGAATGCGTGACTTATATAGATAGAGCTCTCCGAGCAGCATATGGACGCGCGGAAGTTTCGGGTCGAGTTCCGCAGCCTTTTTCGCATACTCTTCGGCCACGGGAGCAAAATCCTGGCGCAGCAGCATGCGTGCGGCAAACAAATACGCCGCCGCGGAATCGGCCGGTACCCCGAACATCCGCGCAAAAGCCTTGCGCGCGTTCGGGTAATCCTTCGTCTGCAGGTAACAAATACCAAGGATGTACGAGGCATCTACGTTGGCGCTAGGATACCAAGTTTGTACTTTTTCGAGCGGGGCGATCGCTTCTGCCGGACGTCCCGCGAGGTAATAGGAAAGCCCCATCAACTGTACCGCCTCGTTGTCTCCGGGATCTTCCTCCAACGCTTTCTTAAAGCTTGCGGCACCCTTCAAATAATCGCCTTTCCGGTAGTTGGCAATACCGATTTGGCGCATTACCCCCCGCCGCGACGGCTCCGCGGCGGCAATGCCCTCCAGCAACGCGAGCGCCTCATCGTTTTTTCCTTGCTGCATCAGAAGCGTGGATCGCTCCAGGCTGGCATCTTGCGGTGCCGACGATGCGCCCTGCGTAAGCCCATCTTTTTTCGACGTGCCTTGAGAAGCCGGCAAGCTTACAGGCAACGCGCCGCACAGCGCCAGAGCGCCAGCCAGCAGACGATGAGAATAAAGTCGAAGCAGCGCCATGTGGTACTTCCCGGCAACAATTACAACACGCTCAGCGCAAAAAAACAGGGAGTCCGCCGTGGCGGACTCCCCGTCGGGGTGGTTGGGGTGTCCTCGTCCTTGTTAGAAAGAGAAACGCAGTCCAAACGTCAGGAGCCGCATCGACGTGTTGTTTTCGATGTTGGTGATTCGTCCGGCATCGCCAGCGCAATCGATACAGGTATTGCCTTGGGTGTAGTTGAAGCCCAGAACCGGGTGGTTAAAGATGTTGTTGGCATCCATGCGGAACTCCGCCTTGTAACGTTCCGTGATGCGGAAGTTCTTCGCGAGCGAGAGATTTGACGTAAATAGGTGTGGTCCGCGGAATGGGTCGTACCCCCTATTTCCGAGTGTGCCGCAAGCCGGACGTGAGAATCCCGGTATGGTCGGCCTTGCCACGTTGCATTGGTTGGGGTCAGACTTGCATGTACCCGGGGTAAATAAGGTGAGTCCGGGGATGGTACAGGTCTTGGTTGGGTCAGTAGGGTCCGGAATAGTGGTAAAGACCGGAGTGAACCAAGTAAGGTTTCCGTTCGAGTCCCGCTTCTTGCCCAGCTTAAGTGATCCAGAGCCAATGTTGGGACGGCAGATGCTGGTATTCTCGTCCTCGCTGCAGGCACTATAGCTGGGCGTCCACGGCAGCCCCCCGCTCCAGTTGGTGATGCTCGTCAATCTCCATCCGCCGATGAGAGCGTCCGTCAAAGTGTTGGCGCCGCTCATGTACTTCTTGCCTTTGCCGAACGGCAGTTCATAGAGGATGTTTGTTACCCACACGTGATTGCGGTTCACGTTCATGGGGCCATAGCCAACTGAGGGATCGACGGAGTAATAGTTGTTGTCATGGAATCTTGCCCGGGACCAAGTGTAATGCGAGACGAATTGCAGTCCCTGGGAAACTCGCTTTTCGACTTTGAGCTGCAACGCATTGTAATTGCTGCTGGCATCCATGCCAAAGTAGTTGTTCAGGTCCGCCGAGCAGCAAGTCAGCTGATCCGACAATGGAACATTGGCCAGGCCACAGACTCCCTGCGAGACAGAGCAATCAGGATAGATGTAATGGTTGAAGAAGGGACGTGCGTTGTCCGGACTCGCAGTGCCATACCCGGTGATGCTTCTCTCATTGGCGTTATATGCCGGTCCGTCACCCGCGAATCCGTGCGTGCCCTTATTTCCGACGTAAGCCACTTCCACGGTAATCGTGGAGGTCAACTGGTGCTCGACCGTTGCGTTCCACATATCTATGCTAGCGGGTCGTTGCACCGTCGGACGAATTCGCGGATCCACGCTGTTTGTCGGTCCACGCAGAGGAATCGTGCCATTAGCACGGGGAGTCGGGAACTGGGCCGGTGTCGGTCCCGTGGCCGAGTCCATCTGATATACAGGAACGTTGTCGTTGATGGATGCGGAGTTGAGGTCATGCGCTTGGATCGATTGGTGAACAAGGACGGGGAGGTTCTGCGTCACGGCATGGCCAAAGTTTGAGCCGAATACTCCTATGTCAAAACTGCGGCCATAGCCAATGCGCACAACAGTTTTTGGCCGCAATTGATAAGCAATGCCTATGCGCGGCCCGAATGCGCCGATATAGTTTCTGATGTTGCCGTTTGATCCGATCGGGCCGAAACCGTTCACCCGGATGACGCCTTGATCGAGGTTTGCAAAACCTCCGTTGCCCTTGGCATTCACGGACTCCGGGAAATAGTCCTCCCAACGCATGCCATAGGTGATTGTCAACTTGCTGCTCATCCGGAATTGGTCCTGGGCATACAGGAAAAAGCGCTTCTGACTCTCAGCCGCATTTTGGCTAACGCTGGCGAAACGCTCGAATTTGGAAACATTACCGAATAGAAAAGAAGCTAGATCCAGCCCGCCCGCGTTGCTCCCGGAAACCGGGTCGTAAAGCGACGTTTCTTTGTGGCTGAAGACGAGTTGCCCCGTTCGATTGGCGTCGCTTGGGAAGCGCAGGTTGTGCGCAAAGCGAAGGTCTGCGCCAAACTTCATGGCATGGTTGCCACTGATTTTGGTCCAGTTGTTCACGAACTGGTATTGGTGCTCGTTTTCAATCAGCGGGCAGTTGCATCGTGAAGGATCCAGGCCGTCGCCAAAATTGGTTAGCGTTCTTGCATCAGAATCAAACTGGAAAGCCGGTAGGCCTCCGGTGGACGTATCGCTAGTGTTTAGTCCGTTCAGTCCCAATGCTTGCGCCGCCGCGACGCTCGCGTCCGGCTTGATGGAATGCGGGTTGTACTTGAACCAGCCGAACCGGAAGTCCGTCAGCAGTGTCGTGCTGATCGCCTTGTCGAATCCTGCCGCTAGGCTGTGGTTGTGGATGATGGAGCTGCCGCTCAAGCCCCCGACTCCAGTACCTAGGCCGCCCAGCCCGATACCCAGAACCGGTTGGCCAGTTAGGCTATAGTAGGCCCGGGTGTAACGGCCAAAGATGTGCAGATTTCCGGGGGCCTGATAGTCTCCCCGCGTGTCGAACGCATTCCCGTGGAATGGTCCGGAACCGTTGCCGAAGAAGTTAAAAGCCGTCACGTTCCCGTTTACTGGCTGTGGAAAGAGTTTCAATAATTTTACAGCAATCGGAGAGAGCCGGCCCACGGGAATCAAATTGCCTGCGAAGGCCGTGCGTCCCGCACCCGTATTGGCGTTTCCTGTCGCTGGGTCATAGACTTGGCCGCCTCCCTTGATCCCTGCCGTGAGGTATTCGCTCAAATCGCACATGCCCGTTGCGGCCGTGCAGGTGCTGAGAACCTTGGATGTGGGTATCACAATGTTATCTGTGATGCCATTGGACTGTCGGGTTCCTTGATAGTCGGCAAAATAGAACAATTTGTTCTTGATGACTGCCCCGCCCACAGAGCCGCCAAATTGATTCCACTTCGAACTGGGCAGTCCCGCGCTGGGCGACTGGGTGAAGGGGTTGCGCGCCTGGGTGGCATCGGAATTCCTGAACCAAAAAGCACTTCCATGGATGTCATTGGTGCCGGACTTGGTTGACGCCACCATTAAGCCCGCGACGGACTTTCCAAATTCAGCGTCATAGTTCAGCAGCGTAATCTTCGCTTCTTCCACCGAGTCCAAATTGGGATTGATGATGATGATGCCCAGGATCGGGTCTTGATTGTCCGTTCCATCCAGTTCATAGCCCGTGCCGCTGAAGTGCTGGCCCTGAACGAAAGTCTGCTGCGAGCCTTGCGGGTTCTCCGTGGCGGCGTGGCCCCAGCCGATTTGCTGCGTCCCGGGAGCGGAGAGCAGCAGCGACTGAAAGTTGCGGTTTACAAGAGGCAGTTTCTCAACGTAGTCCGAACTAAAATCCAGCGAAACATCGGCACGGTCGGTCTTCAGCTGCGGAACCTCACCGGTGACTTCCACCGTTTGAGTAACGGCGCCAACCTGCAACTGCGCGTCGACGCGCGCAGCCGTGTCCACCTGCACTAGAACGCTCGCAATGTCGTTTACCTTAAATCCCGGCGCCTCTACTTTGACCCTATAGGTGTCCGGAATGAGGTGGATTACTGAGAAATTTCCACTTTCATTCGTGCTGGTCTGGTCAGTGGTGTTTTTCGTGATCGAAGTCACCGTCACCGTTGCCCCAGCCACCGCGTTCCCTTGCGGGTCAGTCACGGTGCCGATAATGCTTCCGTACACGGCTTGTCCTACCGTCGTGCTGGCACCGAATCCCAGCGCGAGACAGAGAACTGCAATCAACCCCAGTGTTGCTTGCTTTCTCATTACACCCCTCCTAAGCTCTGCATAACCCTGAAATCTTTCTTCAAACTGGAATGCAATCACTTGCCCCCAGGCAGCTGATACATTGCGGTCGTCAAGATAATTCGGCAAAAAACAGATGGATGTGGCGCCTAAAGGCTAGGCACGCACATACGTCTCAAAATGAAATTGGAAACGGCAACTCGCCGAAACGACCTCAGTGAACAGCCCCCAAACTCCTCGACCAAAATCTCGCTACGTTAAGCCCGACCACCTCCGCCTTATCAATCGCCAAAACGCCGGATAGACAAGTGCGGACACCTAAACAGGAGTCGGCCTGTATTTGTGATGCCTTGTATCAGTTTTTTGAGTAACAGGGTAAGTGTCCGAGGGTCTGATACGGTTACGCGAAATAAGCTGTGCTTTCACAAAGGGATGCGCTAGGGTTACTTTGATGTTACAATCCGCAATCGGTGGTCGTCGTGACTGAGAAAGCCCAACAGCTAACTCAAATCGAAAAACTGCTAGGCAGCCACTCCCTCCACGGGTCGGAGTCTCTCTGCAAGCTGCTCCGCTATTTGGCTCACCATTCCCTCGAGCATCCTGGTACTTCCCCCAAGGAGTACCAAATTGCGACCGAGGTCTTTGGGCGGCAGCAGGACTTCGATCCTCACGTCGATTCCATGGTCCGCGTGCAGGCGGGCCGCCTGCGCACCAAGCTGGCCGAATACTATGCCTCTGACGGCGTAGACGACCAGATCATGGTGGAACTCCCCAAAGGCACTTACGCCCTCACTTTCCATCCGCGTCCCCACGGAGCGGCTCGGAACCACGCGAGTACTTCTCACGAGGCGCCAGCCAATGCGGACGTCAATGGCCGGACCTCTCGTGCCGGGATTGTCACCATCGTGGCACTGTCCGTCGTGCTTGCCTCCATCGTCGCCGTTGCTACCGACCGCTTTCTGAATCGCAGAGTTGCAGAAGCCCGGGTAGCCAGCGACAGCCCTGATATGCCGGTTGCTTTTCACGTTTTCTGGAAGGGCTTCCTCACCGGTCCGCAGGAGCCGTGGGTCATCTTCAGTAACGCCGCTTTCGTCGGTCGGCCGTACGTTGGCATGCGCTATTACAATCGTGCCAAGGATTCCGGCGCCGTGATTCTGGACCACTACACCGGAGTCGGCGAAGTGCTGGCAGTTCACGCCCTCGATAGCGTTTTCGGAAAGCTTCACCAGCAAATTCGCGTCAAGCGCGGTAGTCTGTTTTCCCTGGACGACGCCAAGAACAACGATCTCATCTTCATTGGCTCGCCTTCGGAAAACTTGACGCTGTTAGAGTTGCCGAACACGGAGGAATTCACATTCAAACAGATCACTTCTGGGCCGCGCACGGGCACCATGGAGATCATCAATTTTCATCCGGGATCGGGCGAACCGAAGGAGTTTCTTCCGACTCCACCTGACGAGAGCTTGACCGAAGACTATTCCGTCATAGCTCTAAAGAGAGGATTGAATCCCGCACATTCTGTCCTGATTCTGGCAGGAGCTACCACCATCGGCACGCAAGCTGCTGTCGAATACGTTTGCCAGCAAAACTCTCTGGAAGAGTTGCTCTTGCGTCTCTCCGTTTCCAATTCCGGCGAACTAAAGCCGTTCGAAGCGGTAATCCGAGTGAAAGTCACCAAGGGCGTCCCTGTAGGTTCGGAACTCGTCGCTCTCCGCAAAGGCCCCTCTTAGCAGAATTTCCAGAAGAAGTAACTGTCATCCCGAGTAAAGCGAGGGATCTGCTTTTCTCGAAACCATCGAGAAAAAACGAAACTATCCTATTTTTTTCCGGACGCTGGCGGGATCAGGCGAGGATCCAAAGCAGTGGCCTGTTTGAATTCTCTTGTTGCCTCTTCGATTTTTCCCTGCTGGCGCAACGCCATGCCCAATTGAAAATGCGCCGCGGCAAAGTTAGGGGCGGAGTTGATCGCGGCGCGAAATTGCGAAATAGCTCCTTCGACGTCGCCGGCCTGGAGCAACCGGCGCCCTGAGTTGGTTGAGAACAGGGCGGCTTGCTCGCTGGTTTTCTGCTTGGCAAGCTCGGCACCCGCTTTGCTTTCCGCTGCGGCCCCTTCGGTATCTCCAAGTTGGCGAAGCACAGTTGCCAGTGTGGTGTGCGCGCCGGCGAAGCTCGGCTGCAGGCGGATGGCTTCGCGCAAGGCGGTCACGGCGTCTTGCAGCTCACCCTTCTGTTTCAGGACTGTGCCCAGTGTGTAGTAGGCCTCCGCATAATCAGGCTTGGCGCGAATCGCCGCGCGCAGCTCTTCCGCTGCTGGCGCGAAATCGCCCTGCTGCCAGAGCGTCACGCCCAGCGTGTAGTGCGCATCCGCTTGACCGGGATCAAGTTCGCTGGCCTTACGAAACTCAACGATTGCTTCCGGAAGTTTGTCTTTTAATTTGAGCGCGAGTCCGAGGTTGTAGTGCAGCGTGGCGTCCTGCGGTGAAAGCTTCAAAGCTTTGAGAAACTCGGCCATGGCCGAATCGAAATCTGCAATCTGTAAATAGGCGGCGCCTAGATTTCCAATGTATCCGCTATCCTCCGAACGCAACCGGATTGCCGCTTGAAACTCGGCGATCGCTCCTTGGCCGTCCCCGGTTTGCAGGAAAGCTAGTCCCAGATTATTGTGGACGTCAGGATTCTGTGGTTGAAATTTTGCCGCCAAATGAAACGCAGCGACAGCTTGCTCCATTTCACCGTTGCTCTGGAGCAGTAGACCCAGACTGCTTTGGGCGTCGGGATAATCCGGCTTCAGATTAACGCAAGCTTGCAGTTCACGAATCGCTGCGTCGGTCTGTTCCTTGCCGCGTAGAATCTGTCCGAGGTAATAATGTCCGTCGGGGCTCGCGGGATTCAGTTCAAGCGCAGTTCGCAGATGCTCTTCCGCTTCCGCGAGTGCACTTGCATGATAGCGGAGCACGCCGAGATGCAGATGCGCTTGCACAAAATTGGGCTGCAGGCGGAGAGCTTCGGAAAATTCCGCGGCGGCGGATTCCAGATCGGATTTTTGCACCAGCACGGTGCCGAGTTCGTCATGCAACTCCGCTCGTTGCGGTTCCAATTCGATCGCCCGGCGCATTTCCATGATGGCGGCATCGGGGGCTCCGGAAAAATCGAGAATTCGGCCCAATGTTCGATGCGTCTCGGAGTCGTCCGGAGCCAGGCGTGTAGCCTCGCGCGCTTCAAGCAGCGCGGCTTTCAAGTCTCCTTTTTGCGCCAAGGCGTTGCTGAGATTCAGGTGCGCCTGTGCGAACTCGGGTTTTAGTTTTACCGCGGTCCGAAATTGCGCAATCGCAGGATCGATGTCTCCTTGCGCGAGCAAAACCCAACCGAGGGAGTTGTGCCCTTCCGGACTGCCCGGTGCAAGGTGCACAACTTTTTCGAACTCGGCGCGAGCGGACACCAGATCGCCCCGCTGGAGCGCTGTCATGCCCTGCTGGTAAGTAGCAGAAGCGCGTGAAGCAATGTCGGACTCCGAAGATTTCGCGGTTTGCGCTGCGCTGCCCACGGCAACACCGCAAAACAGAAATGGCAAGGCCGCACAGAGTTGAAAAAAAATGTGCCGGCGATGGAAGAAATTCAATTTCACGTGTAAGAGTCCCGCAGCGAGTGCATGAAAATACTAACATGTTCACCGTCGCGCGCTTCCCTGCAAGCCGGCCGGTTATTTCCCTCTCCAGAGTGACCCGTGTCGCGCCAGACCTTGCTATCATTGGAAATTGATGACGCTCCATTTCTCTTTTCTCCGGCTTCCCTTCTCTCTGGGTCTTTGCGCTTGGCTCGCCATGCAATCCACCAGCATTCCAAATTCCTTCGCCGGAAAATCCGACAGCCCAAACGCCAAGCCCATCGTGCATTTCACCGACGTGGCGCAGAAAGCTGGCCTCACCGCTCCGGTCATTTTCGGCGGTGAGAACACAAAAAAATACATCATCGAAACGACGGGCACTGGCGTGGCCATATTTGACTACGACAATGATGGCTGGCCGGATATTTTTGTCGTAAACGGCACGAAGCTGGAAGCGCTGCCAAGTTCCAAGGCGCCAACGAGCCATCTGTATCACAACAATCACGACGGCACATTCACCGACGTGACGGAAAGAGCCGGGCTGACGCACACCGGATGGGGCCAGG
>WNFQ01005349.1_pt1 | contig 12907 bp, 35 predicted proteins | sample 5400171 | NCBI WGS metagenome assembly WNFQ01 (sample SAMN13153356, study PRJNA577476) | soil metagenome | isolation source: 20 cm soil under Madrone tree | place: USA:California | collected 2016-06-14
CTTCAACGCGGCGAACGGCGAGGACTTCGCCAGAGCGGTACAGGCGGCGGGCTATGCGACCGATCCCGCCTACGCGGACAAGCTCATCAGCATCATGCGCACCCACAATCTGGCCGCGCTGGATGCGCCGGTGGCAACCTGATGGGCACGCCGGCCTGGCTTGCATTCATAGAGCGTATCGCGCCGACCATCGCGTCGGCGGTCGGCACCCCGGTTGCCGGCATGGCGGTATCTGCCATCGAATCGGCGCTAGGGATCACGGGTGGCGACGGCTCAACCGACAAGATCGAACAGGCAATCGTCAATGGTCAGCTCACAGGCGAGCAGATCGCAGGCCTGAAGAAGGCCGATCAGGACTTCCAGGCCAAGATGAAGGCCCTGGACGTTGATCTCGAGAGGATGCAACTGGCCGACGTGGAGGGGGCGCGGCAGATGCAGGTTGCCAAGCCCTCCCCAGTGCCAGCGGTCCTTTCGATCATCATCACGCTAGGGTTTCTCGGGATCCTGTCGGCCATGTTGGCCGGGGTCGATGTCACCGAGAATCAGGCGTTCCTGATCCTGATCGGGTCACTGGGGGCCGGCTACACGCAAGTGCTGAACTTCTGGCTGGGCAGCACCCGGCACAGCCAAAGCACGGCCAGCATTAACGCTGAGACCGTCGCGGCTGTCGCGAGAAAATGACCTGGCTCGATTTGGCCCTCGATTGGGCGCGCATCGCCGCGATCTTCGTCGCGTTCAGCGCCACCAGCCTAGCGGTCATTCTCGGAGCGTTCTGGTATTGCACCGAGCCAATGGGTCGAGGGCCCGAGCGGATCGTCGACGTACGCAACCGCGGCCTCACGCGGATCCGTATGCCGGACGGCACGATCAAGTGACGATCACCGCGGTCCTACTCGGCTCGCTCGCCTGGGCGTTCATCGCACTCGGCGCTGCGCCCGTGATGTCAGCGCGAGCGGAGCTGCTGATCATGCTGCTCTCGATCGGTGCATTCGCGCTTGCGTGTAAACCCTAGGATCGGGGACAAACACACCGGCAGCGCGGTAAAAGGGTCGCCGTTTTCCATATCATCGGCGCGGTGACGGAGCACAAATCCCAGGAATTCGTCTTCGGCGACACCATCGTGATCATCGATCGCATGGAGAAGGCAAACCGCATCTCGACCGTCGAGTACATCTGGCGGGTGCGGCGTCACGGAAGAACGACCTGCTACTTCGTCGATGCCCACCCCGAGGACGTCCGGGGCATGTCGGATCGGCATGTCGCCGAATGGCTGTTGCGCCACGCCCGGCACAAATCGCGCATGTTCTCCTATCGCGGGGAGGACGAGTAGGAATAAAAAACCGCCCCGAAGGGCGGAGGCTCGGTCGGCCAAGGAGGAGCAGAGTTTTAGACGCCGGTTACGGACTTGTTGCAACCGGCCGGCGCTGCGCCATCGGTAAACGCCCAGGCAATCGTCTGCGGCGTAACGGTCGGGGTCAGCGTGACCACGCAGCTACCGACTGCGGCCGTTCCGGTCATCACGATAGCCGCGGTGCCGGCCGTGATCGTGGGCACTCCGGCTTCGAAGACCGTAGCAGTCATCGTGTAGCCAGCCGCCAAATCTCCGTCTGCGATCAGAAGCGCAAGCGTGTCGCAGTTGCCGGCCAACACACCATTGTTTTTCTGCGAACATTCGGCAATTGCGATCTTGACGCCGTCGATCGAGGCGATGTTGTTGGACCACTTCGCACGGGTGACGTACTGCTGATACTGCGGGATCGAGATGGCTGCGAGGATGCCAATGATGGCGACCACGATAAGCAGTTCGATGAGCGTGAAGCCGCTCAGTGAGTTTTTAAAGTGCTTCAAGATTCTTCCTTCCATGATTGGTTGAGTGCGATCCGGCAAACTTGCTGGACCGAAATTCCATAGATGCCAGAGACGAATCGAAGAGAGCATCCTGCTAGACGGAGCGCCCGCACCTCTTTCGCTTGCGCGGCGGTCAGTCGTCTATTTGGATGCTTTTCTCCTTTCACCCTCGCTACATGACTCGTGCGTCCTTTGCGCACTGCGTCTTCCATGTTCTGCTTGCGCGTCCCCGCGAACAAATGCGCGATGTTCACGCACTTGCGGTTGTCGCATGAGTGACAGACGTCGATTGAGGCCGGCTGCTTGCCGTAGGCTTGCTCGAATAGCCAGCGGTGGGCGAGGTGCATCCGGCCGCCGCGGCGAGGTCCGACAGAGAAGGCGCCGTAGCCTCCCGTCGTCCCGCCAGTCCACTCGACGCAGCCCGATGCAACCGGCTTGCATTTTTCAACAAACCGTTCCATGCTGCCGATCGGCTTTCGTCCAGCCATTCGTCCATTCCTCTCTTGTTGCAATTACGAGGCCAGCTCCGGATGCCAGTCCGGAGCGGCCAATCTGCCCATTCCGGGCACTTTCAAGTGACCTAAATTGTCATCTGCCCTCCCGCGTCACATCGGCGCGTCGATCAGCCGCGCGATCAGAAACGGCGACCACAGCAGAGCCAGAACGACGGCGACCCACCAGATAGGCCCGAAGAAGAAGCGGATCACCACCGTATCCCACACGTTGCCATGATCGAGAATCCAAGCATAAATCCACCTATGAGTGTCAGAGCGATCGAAATCCACCACAGCGGGCCGAAGCGGTTCATTTCGGCTTCTCCGGTTCGATGCGCATGTCCCGGAGCTTATCGGTCGCGACTCCGAATCGCGGCAACTCGCTCGGGAATGCTTCGTGTTCTACAGCTTTGATCGCCGCCTCTAACGCGGCATTCCATGCGGCAATGGCATGGGTGCGCAGGTCGCCCTCGGTCCAACAAGTGAAAGTCCAAGTTTCGGATTTCGCGGGCAGCGGCAGATCAGCAGGAAGACTCACGCTTATTCTCCAAATTCGTGCGGCCCCCTATCAAAGCGGGGCCGGATGCTACTTACTTCCCACCTAAAATGAAGGGATCAGGCACGGCGCCGCCTGCAACTTCCGCAAGCTCCTCCGGTGCCAGCTCCACCACTTCAACGACTTCGGTTTCATCGCTCATGTTGTGGTTCTCCTTCGACGCCCTGTGATGCCAGCGGCGCCGGAGCGGGCGGGTCCGGCGACGGTCGAGATTGCTTCCGCTTGATAGCGGTGTCGATGGCGGCAGTCGGCGTCTGTGCTTCAGTGAAGTCAGTCGAACTAATGTCGGGCGTTGTCCAGTACCGATTTCCGGTTGAGCCGTTGATGCACTCAAACGGAAAGCCATGGGCTACCGCGTGCTGCCACCTTGCAGCATCTATCGCATCCGGCTCCCTTAGCTGCGTCACACACATCACCATTAGCTTTTCTTCCAGTTCGGCGACTCGCTTCTCGGCCGCTTCGGCGCGCTGGTGGTGTAGCAGGCAATCTGCGTTCAAGTTTTCAATAACCGCAGCGCATCCGGCGAGTTGTTCGTCCCGCTCGGCGCGGGCGGCAAGGGCAGCCGTTTCCCATAACCATTGCAAGCAGTTGCGTGCAGTGTCGCTGTCATGCATAAACTTGGGAAGCTTCTTCTTGAGTTGGCCCCACGGTATGGGTGGTGGCAGGTCGTCGGCAGAGGGTTCATGGCTTGACCCTCTTGTGGAAATGCAACTGGACTATGTATGTTGCTCATAACTTCCCCTCCGGCTTCGGCGCTGCGGCGAGCGCTACGCGGTAGCTGTTCTCTGCGCTTGGCCCCATGTGCGCTCCTTGAATATCAACCATGAATCGCTTGCGTATAGCCATCAATTGCTCGACTGTCGGCTCCTTCGGTACCAGCACGAATCGGTCGCGCTGGGCGAGGGTAAGCTCAATAGTCGCAAGTAGCCCGCTATTTACATTATCAAGTGCAAGACTTCCGTAGGCTTCTGCCAGCAGCCCCCAAACATCCGGCACGTTCTGCACATCCGGCGGGGTCATCTTTCTCTCCTTCCCCAAAAATCTAGATCCGGATCGTTTAAGAACGCTTCGCGATTTCTTGAAGGGTGAAAATTCTTACCGCAGACAGGGCAGATTCCTTCGTCAAACCTATTTTCGGTTGGACACTTGCAGTATTCCAGTTTGTCGTTCTGCACATCCGGCGGGGAGGTCATGATTTCGTCTCCGGAAAGAATTCTCCATCAAGCTTTTTAATTGCAGCGCAGTAGGCGGCTGACGCTTCTTCTTTTGTTTCGTACCGTCCTAAATAGAGCGCTCTGTTGCCCATCTTCGTTTGGGCCTGCCATTTGGTTCCGGCTCTCACGACGCCCCGAAAGCCCGACGTATTGTTCAAATGCATATCAGAGTTGATATTGTTCTGCCGACCAGTAGCTAATCTAAGATTAGCGATCCTGTTGTCTGATTTTATGCGATTGATGTGATCGATCTGCATGATCGGCCAAGATCCATGAAAGAGTGCCCACGCAACTCGATGAGCTTGGTATGTTTTACCGAGTATCTTCAAAGTAAGATAATTGCGGTTCCACATCCCGCCGTACCATTCCGGTTGAGTCTTATTTCTGCAGCCGTCGAGACGACGAAAGAAGCCCGTTGCCGGATCATAGGCAATCAACGCGCATAGATCATCCATCGTCACAGTCTCCTCCCGCAGTGAAGGCAGCGCAGCCGGTGGCTGGTCATTCCCCCAGCTCCCCGATCTGCTCCTTCGTCAGCCTCGGCCGCCGATCCCGATACCCGTCAACTCTGCATCGATCCCCGGGCAGCAGAATCGTCGGATCGCGCTTCGGATGCAGGCGCCGGCACTCCGGACACGGGATACCGTGCTTCGCCTTGAGCTGCCGCGTCGCCTCGCGGACAGCGTGCCAGAAGTCGGCTTGGTCGCCGGTCATTTCGGCATCTTCACATCGAATGCGAAGGCGCCTCGCAGAGCGAAGCCGCGCTTGAGATTTCTGGCTCTGGCCTCGACACTGCAAGCCGGATCCGGGCAGACGACCTGGGCGGTCTTGCCATCGTCTGAAACCAGCGCTTCGCATTCAATTGTCACTTCGTGGCCACCGAACATGCGACCGCACACCGGGCACGGCAGCCAGAAGAAGCCGAAGGCTGCGGCGTATAGACGATCAACCCAGCGCGGCGTCATTTCGCAATCTTCCTTTTCATTAGAGTCCTAGCTGCTGCTTCCTTGCATCCTTCACGCCGAGCAGATGCGCGCGGGCCTTCGGATCGTTCATGGTCCTGGGGCCTCGGTCGTTGAAGCCTGATCTGCTTCGGCTCTCGCAATCTTGGCCGTCCGATGCATCATCTTCTTGAACGGCCGGCGGCGCGGCAGGGCAATCTCGACCTCGGCCTCTTCCGCTAGGTCGGGCGATCCCCATATCCGAATCGCCGGCTCCCCGTTCCACGTGTCCGGGAAGATGGTGATCCGCTTGCCTACCCAGTCCGACAGCTTCTTGCCGAACATGGCTTTCAGGCAGATGCCATTCGTCTTGCACATCACCATCTGCTTCTCTGTCTCCTTGAACGTGAGCGTCGCCTTCGCTTTCGGCTTGTTGTCCTCGCCCATCAGGTCTTCGAGGTCCACGTCGGCAATGGTCAGCGTTATCTTCTTGCCGAGTAGTTCGCCGGCCTTGATGAAGCGGCCCGGGTAGAGCTGATCGAAATCGACCGGCTTGGCGCGCCGGCGGGGTTGGTCTTCACCATTTTCCGTACTCATTACTCAAGCTCCAGTTCGGTTAAGTCGTCCTGTTCGGCGTAGATCCAGCTCGGCAGCGTCAGCACTTGTTCGACGCCCTGCGCCACGCCCAGCCATTCCTGCCGCCTCTCGCAATCGATCAGGTGCCGGATCAGGTCGCCGTACTCCTGCCGTCCCTGCAAAACGATGTCTTCCGGGATGATGTAGACCACGACGTCATGGGGCGGCGCCGACTCGACCACGATTTCCCGCAGCGCCGGCTCGATCCCACGGATCGCCTTGTAGCCGTCGAAGTAGAAGGCCCATTGGAGGTGGTACGACAGCTTCGCCGCAGCGCTGCCGAACACGAACGGACGGGCGTCGCGCGCCGTCTTCAGACCAACCAAGCACGGCTTGCCGTCGATGTGGGTGATCCAGTCCGGTCGGCCCCGGCAATCCACCTCCGGGCCGATGCCGCCGACTTCCATGCGCCATTCCATCGATACCTCGGGTTCGCCGGATTCCAGATAGCGGGCGGCGATGGGATCGGAGCGGACAGCGCGGCCGATGGCGAGAGCTTCGTCTCGCTCGTCCTCGGTCAGGATCGTGCGCGTGTCGTTGGCAGCTTGAAACGCATCCCACCATTTCCCATTGCGCGGCGCCATCCGACCGCTGTCGGTGCGCCGATCCCATACGGCGAACTGGCGCTCGAAGCGCTCCGGCTCCAGGACGGCGCAGTGTGAGGCCGTGCCGAGCGTCAGTGGGACGGTGACGGCCGGGTGGTCGAGCCGGTACTGATAGTGCAGCGCCGACCGCTTCAGCTCCTTCAGGCGCGTGATGCTAATGCCTGGGAGAGCGTGGTACTCGGCAGCGGGGACGCGGGAGCGGATCTGGTTCATTGAGGCCCCTCTAAGGCATATCGGTGGACAGTCATCCCCCTACCCCAACGGGCAGCGAGCATCGGCTTTGTAGAACCCGGTATCACGCCGCTGCACGCGGCTTTCCCCGCCCAGCCGGGTATACAGCCTAGGCCGCGGTCGTATGGGAGTTGCACCCCGCCGCGCGTGCCGTCTCGACTGTGTGCAGGCCGGTGTTCTGCTCCGAGCGGCCCATGCAGGCCCGTTGCTATCGCGCGGAGTGCGGCCGAAAAGAAAAGCCCGCCGAGGTCTTGTGACCAGAGCGGGCCGGTTATTGCTCTTGCACCTGCCAGCAGTTGGAACTGCGGTAAGGGGCGCAGGACGCCTTGTGGCGCTCCGCAAGCATGCAGAAGAGCAATTGCATCCGAACACCCTTACTGTGATCCATCTGCCGACTTCCACATCGGCGCAAAGATGGTACTTCACGGCTGGGCCTTCGTCAAACCGGCCTCGCGCTTCAGGCGCCGCTGCGTCTTGATCTTGGTGTAGAAGTCCTTCCATTGCTTGTCCATCGCCATGCGCCGATCGGGCTCGCACAGCAGGAACATATCGTCATCGCCGCGAAACCAGCTCACCTGGATCGTGACGGCCCACGCGGCTCCGTTACCGCAAGCCTCACAGATCCCGCTCTCGACCTTCGAGGCTCCTGCGTAGAACGGGTACTTGCGCCTGCTCACGTCATCCCCTCGATCGCCTCATCGATCTTCTGCAGTTTGATACACGGCACCGGCAGGCGACCGGTCACTACGTTGTGGATCAGCATGCCAAGGCACGTCGCTGCCAGCGGGTCGAATTCAAGATAGATGTTCGTGCCGTAGCCGCCGCGCAGTCCGCGATTGCGTAAGCGAACACGTTCCTTCGCGTACACCCATTCGATGTATTCCGCCAGCGCGTGCGAATCGATTTCCTTCACTTCAGCTCTCCGATAGCCTCATCGATCTTCCGCCGGAAGTGTTTCTGAATCCGAGGAACAAGCCGAAACGTCGGAAAGCGCACGTCGGCGGACTGTGCGAAGTACAGCGTCTCGCCGTTCGCGAAGCTGATCCGCTCGCACGCGCGGCCGTTGACGGTGACGCGATGGATTTCCTTGCGATCGATCATGTATCGATTTCCAGTATTTCGCCATGGCCACCACGATCCTGCGGTACAAGCGCGCACCACTGAGGCGACAGGAGCGCCATTTCTTCGTCGGTCAATGAACGGCGGTAATGAATCGCCAATTCCATGCGCTCAACCGAAGAAGGCAAGCGTCCGACTTTCGCAATTAGATCCTTTGCGGCGCGAATGACAATGCGCTGTGTGGATTCTGGAACGCGCGCCATGGGTAGCGTAACTTCGCGCTTCATATCAATTACCGCAATCGATGAGTGCCAGACTGGCAACCATAAGTTGAAATCCAGTCATTTGTTCACGGTAACTATGCTAGATAGCCATCGACCGTCGATGCACAGGCGTCGCCAAAAACGCGCGTGCAAAGTATCCGGCGCGAATGCACAGGGAAATTGTTGAGCGATATGGCATCGGTCGTTCATATGGATTTCCTTGCGGTGGCTGGCGAGGGGGAGGGGGATCATGGTTTCCCTCACGGCTTTGCTATTGCGGCTTTCATTTCGCTCCACCAATCCGCCCACGATTCGTCAGTCCAGCCCTCGCCTTCGAAGCCTTCTGATGTAGCTTCTAGAAGCAACGTACCAATCCTGGCGGGCACCAACTCCCAGCGGTCGCCTTGGGCGATGGCATCTATCATTTCCTGCTTCAATGGATTGAGCTTCGCGAATTCTTCTGGAGTGCCATAACTCGTCCCTACCCACGACAGCGCTTGCTCCAGCAGTCTCCATACATCCGGCGGCGAGTCGCTCATGCATCCCTCACGGCTTCGGCGAACTCGGGGGCGAGCAGCGCTTCGCCAGTTCTGACCGATGTCCTCGCATTCCGCACCACTGACACCAGTGTCCGTCTATCGTCGGCTTCATGAAGCACCAGTCATGTCGATGCATGAAGCGCATCCAGATGCGATAGAAGGTCTTGTACCAAACCGTGCGCCAGAACCCCAGGACTCGGATTGATTCGGCAGTTTCGTGGAAATAGGTCACGTCGTCTCCGCCGCCACCCGCCCCACCGGGCGCCTGAACTCGATCCCCCTCCGCACTCCCTTCCTCCGATCCTCATACCAGGCCGGATCATCGATCAGCCAAGGGCGCATGCTCCCATCCTCCCGCTCGACCATCGTCATTCCGGCCAGGATCGAGGGCAGGCCGCGGGCGAGACGGCGGAAGATTAGGGCGTCACGGCGGTCGATGCATTGGCAATAGTCAACGAAAAAACCGTGAGACGTGCCCGCGCGAACGCCGACGTACCAAATGTCGCCGGAATCCTCATTGATGGCACGGATCACAGCCGCACTGATCGGGCCGGCGCCGATCCAGTGCCAGCGATAGGTCATCTCGACGATGGGTAGGTGGGACCACATCACTCGTTCCTAGCTTTGAGCATCGCGTCGGCCATTGCAAAAGCGAGCGGCGCAATGTCGTTCAACGCATCGATCAACTTGGACGCTTGAAGTTTCGCAGGCGTGATCTTGTCGTTCATCACCATATTGCCGGTGAATGCTTGCATTGCTAGACCGGCGTACCAGTCACGCAGGCTCATGCCCTCATATGCGACTTCGCCCATTGAGCCATGCGAGGGATAAGCGGGGCCCCCATTATCTGTTTTCATTAGGTCCTCGCCTTGCTAAGTCCGCGAATCAGTCCTTCCAACCTTGCGATTTCATGATCGCGCGGATCATCTCGCGGTTCGGTTTCTGATGCTTCGATGCCAAATGCTGCGAGCCATTCGTCCGATGCTTCCATGCATTTCGTCAGGTACGCATTGGTTACTTGCCGGAACTTGTCCAATTTGGCCCTGAGACTTTCAATCTCGTCTGCGGCCTCCTTGCGATCAGACAGCAACCAGCGCCAGTCGATAGCATCTTGATCGCGCGGCAATTCATAGGGCAAACGCAAGCGCTCCACGATATCCATCGTGCCGGTCATGTTTACGCCTGCCCCTTCGCCTGCTCGTGCTTCACAGAATCAGTCTCAACGGAATCGCTTCAATGTGAGGGCTCGGCGGCCTGCATTCCTGCAATTGCAGCCCGAACTCGCGCTCAACTTGATCCGGCAGCGGCATCTGTATCGTCGGAGCCATGCGCGTGATGAAGGCATGTACCGGCGTCCCGGTTTCCGTGGCGCCCTCCCAAATACGGGCTGGTACCTTCGCGCCGTCGATAAAAAGGTCAACGATTTTCGTGGTGCTCTCAAGAGTTATTTTCATGCTTCGCCCCTTCGTGTTTGATGTGCGCAAAGGTCAATCTAATGTTCACCGGCTCATACAAATTGTGCTGCGGTGCCCTCTCCGCCCGATAGTCCGGATGCAGCACCCAGCTATTGGCGAGGTAGGCTTTGGCTTCGGTGATGGTCATTTGTAGATAACCAAATTGAAGATGGACCAAGCAATCAGACAGATCCACATGCCCCAGAAGATGAATTCAAAAGTGTTGCCGAGAAAGTACCAACGCAGGAACTTGTTATCGTGGCCGATTGCTGCTAAGTGAAAGATCGAAAGAAGAACGTTGACAACGATCCCGATCCAGAACGGGACAAGCGACATAAAGATATGTTTGCTCATCACCACCCCGCAAAGTTGACCGCCGCGTTGAGTATTAGTCGCATCACGCAATGGCCTTTCTAGCCAAATTATGGAGCGCGATCTTGACTCGCTTTACCCATCCATAGACGCGCTCGTGATCGCTTGTGCCAACTAGGACGCGGCTAAATCCCTCGACTGCTTCCTCAAGCAGCGCTTTTAGCGAATCGCGTTCCTGTTCTGTATCTGTCGTCAAATCTCGTTGGAATGAGATTGAATCACACCATCCGCAGTACAGAATCTCGCCAGTTTCCGCCGAGCGAATATTGCAAGCGTCTGGATGGCCGCATGGAAGGTTCACAGCACCATCCCCGCAATCATCGTCATCAGCGCCCCAATCATCGCCGCAGCGATCCAGTAGTCCCAGCGGTGGGCGGATTCCTGGAGGTCGAGCATGGAGGGGGTCATGCGGATTCTTCCGACTGCTGTGACTTGAAGATTTCCTTAGCTTGATTGTGCATCTCGATGGCTCCAGTGCTCGCACCTTGGTAGAAGGCGACCTTGAGAAGCGATAGCATCATCTTCTGTTCGGCAGGCCAAAGGCATTCCATTAAATGGGCGTACATGACCTGCGCTTTGGGCGGGAGTGCTTTCAGATCCAAGTCCACGCGATCACCTCTGAGCGTCAAATCTCTCGTAATCGAAATCCCTCGGCCCCGTTCCTCCTGTGATCCACTGCTGAAACGTCTTCAGCGGATCGTCGCGTTCATAGAGCCGGTACTCATCAAGTACGAAGTCGATCAGCGCGATCAGCCGCTCCCGCCCTCCCACCTCTATCCAGTCGGCGAGCTGCTGGGCGAGCGTGGATTCGACGGCGTCGGCGGGGACTTCTTCGGGCTCCTGACGGTCATATCGACGTTGTGCTGCCGCGTAATTGTCGTCCATATTGCCGCGTGCGAAGTCCATAGCCTCAACCTCCAGTGGATCACGTTTGCCCCACGCGGGGCGGTCGTTTTCTTCGTCGGTCATCAAAAACCCCTACCTCACCTTGCCTTACCGCGCCTGACCTCGCAGCATCTCGCCTCACCCTGCCAAATCCGGATCAGATCCCCCTCAATGCCCAGCACGCGAACTCGGCCGGTAATCTGAGCGATTGCAAGTAGTGGCAGGCCCGCTTGATCCCGTTGCGCAAGGTGCGTGCCATCTCGCGGGCGAGGCTAACGATTTCGGCTATCGTCATCTTGGCGTAGCTCATATCGTCAGACTCCGTTGAAGGCGCGTTCGTGGCGGGGAGGTTCCAGAGGCGTTCGATCGGTTTCATGGGCGGGTCCCGGTGCGTTGGTGATATCTGTTTATCGGCTTCAATGCGTGCAATGTAAAGGACCTTGACGCTCCTGTCAAGCCGGTTGACGCGAGGTATTTTAGAGTCTATTCTGCGCTTTGTGGATCCTCAGCGCGCCGTCGAGCTGGCCGGAGGCACCCGTCAGGACCTGATCCGGGTGTTCACCTCGCGCGGGCTCAGAATGACGAAGCAAGCCGTAAGCCAGTGGTTTCAAGCAGGCCGGATTCCGCGGGATCGCGTGGATCAGTTGAGATTGCTGCGGCCGGGCTGGTTCAAAAACGGCAGGGAATGGCGAGCCAAGCCGTGATCAATCCCAAGGGCTGGTAGCGCCAAGGCATAAGGAACCGGTACATGGCTGCGCAGGGCATCCGGTTATCGCATAGCGTGATGGGCATAGCCCTCGCCTGCGCGGCGTCCGCCATCCACCGAGGCAGTACCCCAGCTAAGCGAAGCGCGAACCATCGCGGACGCTCGCCGGTCGCTGGACCATAGTAAGCCCCCGCTATCCCATAAAAAATTAGGGCCGCGTAAGTCTTCGTTGGCGCCCTCTTCTTGCGGGCGTATAAAACCCGGACAATTCGCGCGCGGGTGCGGGTGCGACTTCGGTCGCTGCCGCGGCGTGGTGGCCTACACCATCACGCAGCCCGCTTCTCGACCCGACTTGTAGGAGTCGTCCATGCCGTCCTATATCTCGCTGCCGAGCCTGCGCACTTTCACCTTCCGCTCCAACATCGCGCACAGACAGCGCCGCTGGCAGGTGTACGAGCTCGCCAAGGAGCACTGGGACAGGGCGCACCCGGAGGCCTCGCCGGCGCAGCGGGACCTCGCCAGCGTCGAAATAGCCCGGCGGCTGGGCATTGCGCAGTAACGCAGGATTGCGAGGCCGATAGGAAATCCGGACAATGCGAGGCAAGCGGGTTGCGCGGTTCGCGGCCGCCGCGTGATGCCCTATCCATCACGCCCCGCCCAGATTCGACCGACAGGGGGTCACCATGCAAGTCGAGCACTGGTTTGGCAATTGGCTCTGTTACCTGCGCACCCGGCCCTGGGCCTGGAGCTACGCGCTGCACTCATGGTGGTATGACCTGATCCGCCGCTGACCATGATTGCATGGTCGCGCGGCTCATCCAAGCTCGACGCCGAGCCTGAGCAACGCCTGTCGCCCGACTTCGACGCCTTCGTGCGTGCGCTCGAGGTCGACCGCGCCCCCGCCAAGGAGCTGGCGTACTTTGCGGCGCCGTTTTCCTCCAACGGTAGCGGCAACGGACGCGGGCACCGTGGCAAGGAAACCGTCCAGCCGGTCGAATTTCTGATCCTGGATTTCGACCACCTCACGCCCGAATCCGAGCCGGATCTGCTCGACTGGCTTAAAAGCTTCAGGGGCGCCGCCTGGCGCACCCATTCGAGCACTGA
>WNFQ01002661.1_pt1 | contig 12905 bp, 9 predicted proteins | sample 5400171 | NCBI WGS metagenome assembly WNFQ01 (sample SAMN13153356, study PRJNA577476) | soil metagenome | isolation source: 20 cm soil under Madrone tree | place: USA:California | collected 2016-06-14
CTTTAATGCGACGGAGACCATGTTGCATCGCAGCCACGTAGTTCGAGACCTCTTCAACGTCGTCGATGGGCACACCAGGCACTGCTTCATTTTCAAACAGAAGCAAATCCGAGAAAGACGACTTGGTCCCTTCAATCTGCGACGATAGAAGGGCTTCTTTTCGAACATAGAGGTAAAGGAAGAGCCGAGTATCGGGCAGAAGCGTGGTGAGACCATCTAGGCGACCGAGGGCTTGGTTAGCTCGGTCAAGCTGCTGGTAAAGCCCGCCAAGATCGACGGGAGGGTCCGGCGGCAAACCTGGAGGTACAAAAGCTCTTACTGTTTCCCCAGCGATCGTCGTTGAAACATAGTTGCCAAGGCGTGGGTGCTCATCGGCGCACACAATCGTAATTCAACCTCGCTTTAATAAGCTCACTTCTTATTAAAACATATGCCTTCTAGGTTTAATAGTGATTTTTGACAAGATTCATCATTGCCACTGTGCGATGCGCCACCCCTTCTGAAGAACGCGACCTGCCGGGGCTGGCTAAGGTTCTCCGTCAAACTGTCTGAAAGGCAAAGAAGTACCGGGCCATAGAAAACACGAAAGGCAGGTGGAGACCCCGCCGGAAACGCCTTTGCTTACACAACGTGATCTTGTAAGTGGCAGACAATAAAAGGAATATCTAAACTTGCGGAGACAAGAGAGTGGAGTTAACGTATAGGTTGATGTGACGGCGGAGAGATTTGCCGGAAATATTGCGCAAAGACGGATATGTGGTCTGCATCTACTGCGAACGAGGCGGGCGCCACCACCTGCCGCACTGTCACTTGAGCTGGGGGGATCAAGAAGCCGTGGTCTCGCTTGCAACAATGCGTCGGCTCGTCGGAGATGAGGTTCCTGCAAGTGGCATCGAGATTCTGGTCGAGAACCAGGATCACCTTGTGAAGAAGTGGGCTGAGCTGAACAGCCGTACCGAAGAAAGCCCAAAGGGAGCACAGACACGTCGGAAGCGAGCAAACAAGTGATCAACGAAATAAAGACAGTGTATCGAACAATCGTCCGAGCTTCGCTAAAGGGGAAGCGGCTCCGTGTGGAATTTGGTGACGGAAGCGGCGGTAGTATTCCACTGCATCGTCTCGTAGGGAGTGACCAGAAAGGCGATGCGGTTCGGGCGGTTGAGGCGCACCCCTCCCACGTGACGCTCGTAATGAACCGTGAGCGCCGCGAAGTCTCTTGGTCTGCAATTCGGCGGGCGATGGACCGACAATTTGAAAAGCAATTGGCCGAAGCCGAAGCCGAGGACCGTTATGTGGCCGGGCGCCGTCTGGCCGAACTGAGAAGGAAAAAAGGTTTAACTGCCAGAGAAGTGGCAAAAGCTGCTGGGATTTCACCGCAAAGCCTTTCGAGAATTGAGAAGGGACGCCATGGGTTAGTTCTTTCTACTTTGAAGGAAATACTTCGGGCGATAGGGTCTTCGATGCAGGAGTTCGTCGAAGATGCGGTTCCTTTTGTGGGAGTGAACGTGACGAGCCCTTTGCTAACCGGCGGCGCCGGGTTTGATTTTGAAGATGGCGTCGCGGCGGTTTACCTATCCGGACTCTTGCTGGAAAGTGGAGTTCTCGGTTTAGGACAATTTACGGTTTCGCAGGTTGCTCTTCAGCGGGCTTCCTCTGGGGCCCCTCTTGATGACGTAATTGTAAGTGGGCTCGCTGCAACAGGCGAGGCTGCCACGCTTCATCTCCAAATCAAATCAACGCTTCAAATTGGAGACGGCCCGACGAATACAGATTTTCGAGATGTGATCACAAAAGCCTGGGCTACGGTGCGCGGTGACGCTTTCAAGGAAGGGCGCGACCGGGCTGGTGCCGGAGTTGGGTCGATATCCCAAAAGCGGCTGAAGGCTCTCCGCCGAATACAGGAGATTGCGTTCAATAGTGCGACCGCAAATGACTTCTGGGATCGCTTTGACGGGGTGACAAACCAGGAAGCGCGGAATATTCGCGACTCCGTCGTGACGATTCTTAAAGAGATCGATCCGGCACAAACGGACAGTCAGGGACTTTGGCATTTCTTCCAACATTTCGTCGTACTTCAATTTGACCTTCATGAAGCCGACGGCAAGGACATTTTCTATGCGGTTGAGCATCTGAAATCCGCGCTAAAACCTGAAGCGGCCGGACAGGCGGGACACCTCTGGCGCAAGCTTCTTGAGGTTGCGAAGAACGTTGGCGATGCCGGTGGTTCTGTCGATCGCATAGGCCTGCTGGAACGCTTGACTCCTGAGTTCACGCTTGAAACGGCTCGCAGCGCGAAAGCGGACCTGGAGCGGCTGGCTGCGATGGCTAAGGCCTCTCTAGATGACATTCGATTGGACGTTAGTGGCTATCGCCTTCACCGCTCGTCACTCACCGAAAAGATTTCGGGGGCTCTGACCCGGTCTCGGTTCGTGCAGATCACCGGTGAGCCGGGCACGGGAAAATCGGCGGTGTTGAGGTCAATCGCGGAGGATGAGGAGCGGAACGGCTTCATCTTCGTGCTGTCAGAGAAGCGGATTGAGGGTAACGGGTGGGTCGGATTTGCTGCTGCGAACGGCCTGACGTCGCCGTCAGCGACAGCGTTGCTCGCTGAGATGGGCGCATCGGGCAACCCGATTCTGTTCATCGATGGAATAGACCGGATCGTTGTGAAGTCGGCCCAACAGGTTGTCGCCGATATCCTGAGGACTATTGCGACGGAGCCAGGCTGCGCAAAATGGCGAGTTGTTGCCAGCGTGCGAGATGAAAATATTGAGCATGTTCGCACCTGGATGCCTTCCGAGTTTCTGGCGCAGACCGGCGTAGCTTCGATCGAAGTAGGTCTCTTCGATGACGACGAAGCTGCGCAAATTGGCAAAGCTCTTCCTGCTCTTGCTCCTCTTCTGAACGCGGTTGGTCCGGCGAGGGAGATCGCTCGCAGGCCGTTTTTCCTTCGAGTTCTGGCCGAAGGAGTTGGTCGCCAAGGTGGCGTAAGCGCTCCGCAATCTGAGATCGAACTCATTGACGCCTGGTGGTCTAGAGGCGGCTACGATGCGGCGCGAGCCGATGCGCGGCGACGCCAGCAAGTGTTGTTGACGGCCGCTGATAGGGGTGTTGTCTCGTTTGGGAGAAAAGTCGACGCTCTCGGGTTGGATGCGAACGCCGTGCAGGATTTGGTGGAGGACAGTGTCATCCGGGATGTAGAGCCCGGCATGGCCATCGGCTTTGCGCACGACGTGTTCTTTGAATGGTCTCTGTTTCAATTGGCTCGGAGTAGGGGCGCTAGCTGGCTTGACTTGGTGAAAGATGCCGGTGAGCCACCATTCTTCGGACGCATCGTCAGCCTCCTTTCTCAGCGAGCCTTTGAACATGATGAAGGCTGGAAGAAAGGACTTGAGGGGCTGGAAAGAGCCAGCGCGCGGTCGCAGTGGAGGCGGGCGTGGCTGATTGCTCCTTTCTCGTCGCCTTTATTCTCGAGGTATCACGCACGATTTGATGGAGCATTACATCAGAATCTGGAGCGACTCAGGCGGCTGCTTCTGGGATTTCAGGCGGAGAAGACACAGCCGAACCCGCTGGTGTTAGGGGGCTTCGCCGGACAGGATCTGGATCGGCTTGCTCGCTTGCGCCTTGCGGATCAATTGTCCTGGCCGTCCGATCTCCTTGCCTGGTGGCGGTTCGTGGCATGGTTGTTGCCCCAGTGTGGAGTGCTTCCCCCTGAGTTGGTGGCTGACGCATTGCCAGTCTTTGAAGCCTGGATTACTGCGTTTGCGCAGAGCCCCGCGAGCATCCCGATAGCGATGAAACAGGCGATTGCAAACTGGCTGACGGCGATTGAGGCCCATCGCCATCCCGAGAACGTTCGAGACATTTTGACGCGTGACTACCAGAAGGGGTGGGGAGCAATCTCGGATGACGAACTTCACGAAGTGGAACGGTCTCTCCGGTTCCAATTCTTCATGGCGACCAAGAGCGACTCAGAATTGCAGCAAGCTTACTTTCAACATCTTTCGGATATGGGGGACCGGATACGAGAAGGTGCTGCATTCATCGCCGAATACGCTCCCCTGATTCATGCAGCCGCAATTCCTAAGGCGGTAGACGTGTGTATCGAGGCATTTCTTGACGAGTTGCCAGAGGACGAAGAACGAAATCGCCGCGCCTTTGAAGGTGGCAGAGGCATTCGCGATTGGGACGAATTATCGCTTGGAGAGGGCGGAGGGAGTTTTTTTCCTCCCTCACCGGCGCGCGAACCATTCAAGACATTTTTTCAAACTGCGCCGCAGGAGGCGCTCAGGCTGACACGTGCGATATGCAATCACGCAATGGACGCGTGGAGACAATTAAACGCCATGGACGTGCAATTTGGACGCACGCCGCGGGCGTTAGCCATCAAGTTCCCATGGGGCGAACAAGAGTTTTGGGGCAACATGCGCGTGTACGGGTTTTACCGGGCTATTCACGGACCACATCTTTTGGATAGCGCCCTTATGGCGGTTGAAGAATGGGCGTTTTCTGGATTGGAGAACGGAAGAAGCGCCGATGACATTATTTTCGATGTTCTGAAAGAGAACAAATGTTGCGCTGTTCTGGGAATCGCGCTCGAAATTGCGATTCAAAGTAATTCAACGACGAATGTTTCGTTGGCTCTTTTGGGATCGGCCCATCTTTGGCTCTGGGACATTGGCCGTGGGAAAGCCGATCTCATTAACCTGAGGCAGAATGAACTCGGGTTCACAATTGGCTCCCAAAACCAGGCACAGCACGAGGCTCTGAGGAAGGCCAATGGACGTGCAGTTCGACGACAAGACATTCAGACACTTGCGATGATGTTTGTTGTCGGTCAAAACACAGAGCTACGGGAAGCAGCTAAAGCTGCGATTAAGAGACTGCCCGAAGGCCTCCCGTATGAATGTGAGGAGGACGCAAACTCACCGGGTGCCACTGCTTACTTGGCCGAAGAAGCAAAATCATGGACGCTTCTCGCCGATCCTTCGCACTATCGTCTCTACAAAACGGACGAACCCGATAAGATCGCGATTGGCTTTGAAAACCCGGAAGCAAGCAGCCCCGAGAGGCTTGCTCGTGCGAATGCGGCCCAAGAATCACTGTCTTGGTTTGTACTAGAAGCGAGTGTTCAAAAGATTTTGAACGGCGAAGAATTCCCGACGAGCTTTTCGTTGCCAGAGGCGATTGCAAAAGTTCAAAAAGAGGACGCGACCGTTCTATTGAACTCGGAGTCAGACGACCCGCTTGTGGCAATAAAACAAGGGGCGGTAGTCGGAGTGGCGGCCGTTGTAGCTAAAAACAACAGCAGCGTCCAACCAGAGGAAATTGAATGGGCAAAAAAACTCCTGCAAGAAGGGGCGACGAGGTCGTACCGACTGGATGAGAGAACAAACCCCGGATCGATCTTGATGCATCATCCGGGAAGTATGGCTGCAAGAGGTCTCTCCTATCTGATTCTGGGAGGCATCGACGAACGGTGGGCTAAGGAAACGCTCCTGCGGCTTATGCTTCATCCGCTCGAGGCGGTATACGAAAGTGCGGCTGCCTCGTGTCTTGCTTGCTGGGCCCGCGATTCTCGGTTTAGCTGGATTGGATTCTGCCTTGGCCTTGCTTTGGCGAATCAAGACAGCGGTCCTGATGATTGGAAAAATCCAGAGGCGGCCGCAACACGGCGTAATGCGGATCGTAAAAAGCAGTTGGACAACGCGCTCGCAGCGCTAAAGGACGAAACATCAACGTGGATGCAGGCTCCTGCCCCAACAGCATTGACGGCTGAACCGGAGGATGACGCCGAAAAATGGCGAGAATCCAGAGCGGTGCGACCGCTGTTTCGTTACGATCTTGCAGGGCGCGTCATCCGGTGCGCGCCAATTAAATCAATCGTCCAGTCGCACGAGGCGAAGGAACTGCTTTTGAGGCTAGCGGACCGGCTGCTTGCGTGGACGATAAGCGCAAATCCGCCGGAAAGAAGGGTTGCGGGGCGACGGGTGTCGAGGCCGGCGCCTCCTTACGAATGGACGCGACTATTCATGACCTGGCTTGCATATCTTTGTTCTGTTCTGCCGTCCGATTTGTCGTTGTCCCGCTATATCAATGTGGTCCTAGCGATCGACGACGATGATGCGTGCTTTGAGCTGTTGGACTCTTTTGTTGACCATTTGGTTTGTAGGCAGATACACGATGCAGAAGAGTTGTCGCCAGGCACCTTGGCAATTATGAAGGCGGTCGCGGATCGTGTTGCGACTGCCGATTGGCGTTGGGACGCAACCAGGATTAACGGCAATTTAACAAGACAGAAGCACACCATCCTAAAGGCCTTGTTCCTGGTGAATGTTGCTCAGGCGACCGGAGCACGTCGCTTTGCAAATGGCGATTGGTCGGACATCGCCGTTGTAATTCCGACTCTCGGCAAACTTCTTGAAAGCATAGCTGGTGTCACGGGAGGGCTGCTCTATTTTCTGAATCTAGCAGAGCGAAGTATTGAGCATTATCCGGCAGACGCTCTGGCCGACACGCTTACGAACTTCGTCGTGGCCCAGGAGAATAAGCCAGCGGCCCTGCGCTCAATTTCTGCACCGGAACGGATGGCGGCAATTGTCCAGACCCTTGCGTCTCGTGAACACCCGCTATCAGAGAGTCTTCGTGCAAAGCTACTTAAGCTCCTCGATATGCTTGTTGAACTTGGCGACCGACGAAGCGCCGCGCTCCTCGGTAGCGAATGGTTCAAAACTGCACGACGAAGTTCTGAAGAGCGCGTCGTCTAGTGGCAGAGGGAACCGCATTGGGTACTGTTCAGAGATTGGTGGATGACCTCAGCTAGGCAGGCTCTGTAACAACGGAATGGGGGAGCGGGGCTTCGGGGGTCGGAATGAACGTTAAAGTCGTAATCACGAGGCGGGCGGACTCAGAGGGATACGATGTCGCGATCGACACCTCAAAGGCAAAATATCAAACTCGCCTGCCCGAAACGATGTCTGCGGACATTCGGGAGGACGTGAGGAATCTACGATGGAAAGCGATCGATCTGCGCGATCCTGGCGATGTGATGTTTGATCGAAGTGGGCAGCCGAATTGCGCGGCTTCTGTTTCCAAGTGAAGCACGAGATGTTTGGTGGGACACCGCGAGGACCGATGCCGTGGCGGTCCGAATGGAATTCGGGCCCGGCACAGAAGATCTGTTTCACGTTCCCTGGGAATTGATGTGTGTGGACGGGCAGTTTCTCCTACAGCGCGAGGGCAGTCATCTTGTGCGGGAATGGGGACCAGACTCGCGCGGTGGTCTCGCGGAGGCAGACTATCAGGTGTTGTATGTTTCGTTCTCGACCGACGGTTCCTTGGATTTTCAGGCGGAACGAAGAATCATCGATACACAGGTGCGTGCTTCGGGGAGCGTGGGATTCCTGGTCAACCCCTCCAACGATCAACTGAAGGATGCGATTCGAAGGATTCGGCCGAGTATCGTGCATCTGGCCGGACACGGTTCCTTTTATGCAATCGAAGGTGTTCATTGGATCGAAACGACCTGGCCAGAGGCGGCTTCGCTTGAAACGCTGCTTGATATTTTGGGGGATGTGACTCCAGAGATATTGGTCTTGGGAATTTGCGAGAGCGCCAGACTCCCTTTGGATATAGGTTTGCGATCAGCTAGCCGAAGGCTACCGACTCACATCGTGGCCTACGGATATCCGGTTACGGACGAGGCGGCGCTAGAGGCTACGAGGACGCTGTATAAAGCCCTTGCGGATGGAAAGACGGTGTCGGGTGCACTCGGCGACGTCCGCGCGGTGCGCCTTGCGGATCCGTACAGCTTCTTCAACACCGTTCATTACCAAGCCAGAGGCGGTGCGGATACGAAATTTGCGTGTGGAAAAAAGGCGAGCGACGGGCGGCCATTTGTGATCCCGGATGGACCTGAACTGATCGGGCGTGACGCGGATTTAGCAAGAATCACAGACAGTGCAGCCGCGAACCGATTGACAGCAATCGTGGCGCCGTCTGGCTTCGGCGCAACTTCGGTACTTGCTGCGTGGGCTTGGATGCGGGAAAGGACGGAGGAAGAGGGGATACGCTATTTGGGAAATGGTATACGGGAGGAAATCGAAAAGGCGATTCGGGAGAACCAAACCAACGGGAAACAACTGCTGGTCATTCACGATCACGACGGGTCATTGTCGCATGTAGACACAATCGGAGTGCGTGTTGTGCGGTGCGTATCGGCGCAAGTGTATAAGCACGTCAAGGGCGAGAGCGTGTTGTTGTTGTCGGAATTGGACTACGAACCGACGAAGCTCTTGGTACGAAACGAGATACAAGACGATGCGTTAGTTGAGGCGGTGCGTCGTCACCCACTCGCCTCTGTTCCAGGGTTTGTGAGTGAAGTGTGGCGAGATCCAAAACACAGCTTGGAAGCCGCCGAGAAGAAGTTCGAAGATGCGAACCGAATGGCGGAGCGATTCGCGATGCTGAGCGAAGAAGGCAAGAGAGTCGCCGGACTGCTAAGGGCGGTGGCAGGAGCTTCGACACTGGAGGGCGATGAAGACGAGATCAATGGGGGAATTTTTGGGATGTCGCGAGATATCAGGGAGCGCGGGAAGAAGAACGCCGCGGACGCCAAGGTCATTTTTTGGACTGGAAAATATTTTCAGTTGTCACCGGATTTCGAATTGCTTGCCGAGAAGTGGTTGCCTAATTGGGCGGCCGAAAATCACAAAGTACTGGAACAGATGTTTATGGCTAGCATGACATTGGCGGCACACGGAGAATGGACGGACGACCAAGCGGACTTCGCTCGGACCGCCATGAGCATGGCGATCTTCATGCGGGCATGGGGCGAAGCGGTGGAATTGCTGATGGAGTTGATTCCATGGCATTCGAATCGTGGCACGTTGGCGGAATTGTTACCGGCCCTTTTGTTGATCAATAACAATGTCGGAGGAATGCGACGAATTATAGTGACTGGCACGATCGCGAAAATACTGATGGGCCGAGGGCGAATTGTCGAAGCCTTGGACATGCACATTGAGGCGGAACAGTGGCTGAGGGCGCACCCGAATGAGACGGACTGCGAGCGAAACCTCATTGCCTCGATAACGGGCCAGGTGGACTGTTTTACGCACTTGGGGATGCCCAAACAAGCGAGTGCGAAGATTGGCGAGGCCATGGCAGTTGCAGAAACCTGGCCGAAAGCGCCTAAGGATCTAAGGCCGAGGATTCTGGCGCAAGTTGGTGAGATTCGCGTGCACGCTGGAGATCTTCGTGGGGCCGTGGAAGGGTTGCAGGTTGCGTTTGAACTGGCTCAAAAGGCGGAGTCGGCGAGTCTTGTGGTCGAAGTGGGTTACGCACTGGCGAGTGCATTGTGGCGCGTAGGTGAACTGAAACAAGCGGAAGAATTGCTGGAGCGTATTGAAAGTGAGATTGACTTGAAGCAAGCCGACTACATCTACAGCAAGATCCTCGATCTGAAGGGGAAGTTGCTGGCGGCGAGGAACGACCCGAGAGCAATAGAATTCTTGCTGGAAAGCTACGAATTAGACTTGGACGCTGGCAACGTGCACGGAGCCGTGCAGTCGCTTGTCGGTCTAGTCAAGGTGTTTGTCGAGATGGGTGATCTAGCACGAGCGGAAGAGCGACTAGAGGAAGCCGCGAAGCTCGTCGGAAAGTACGGAATGAGGGCTGAAGCAGGGAGCGTCGAATACTATCGCGGGATCCTGCTCCGGGAGCGCGGAGACATACTGAAGGCTCGCGAGAGTTTTTTGCTTTCGGAGAAATTGGACAGAGAAACGGGCCAGTTCAGACATGCGGCACAAGCCCGCATGGAAGCCGAAGATTGCGAGCCTCGGGAAAATACATCGGGGAGGTCTGAGTGATGTCCATCGACGGTCAGGGGGATGGTTCAGGCAGGTTCGTCCAGGACTTTTCGCCCTTTTGTGAGGGCGATATAGAACCGAGGCTGAACAAGAAGATCCGCGTGCTGATCGATTCGAGCGCGGATCATATCGTGTACTTGGACGAGGACTTGTATGTGGAGTGGGCATACGGCCGCCTTCCTGCGGAGGGGCCTGAAGGATTCGACAACGTGGCAAACAAGATCGGTCACTTGGAAACACTTTCAGTTACGCAACTCACAAAGGAACAGAGAGAACCGTTTGCCCGCCTGCTGGGTGAAGCGATGGCTCGCGTTATCGGGGGAGGTAAGGAAGAAGAAGCGACGGCCGTTCTCGAGAGGGCCGCGGCTTATCTGAACTCGCGGGGCACGGAAAACGCACGCGTTTGGTATCTGCGGGGAGCGGGCGGACTTGCCGCCATATCACTCGTGGCGGCGGTCGTGATACTCGTTGTTCGAAATCAAATAGCAAGCACACAGGTGCTGGATGCGCTCAGTGTGATTGCGGGAGCCATGATGGGTGGGATTGGTGCGTTTCTGTCGATTTCGGCACGTACGGAATCGATCCGACTGGACCCAGTAGCCGGCGAGCGCATTCACCGGATCGAAGGGTGCATCAGAGTTGTCGTGGGAATGCTGGGCGCTCTCTTTCTCGCCTTGGCAATAAAAGCGAATCTTGTTCTCGGTTTGTCGCAAACATGGCCGCACCCGACGCTAGCGCTGCTGATTTTCTGCATTGTGGCCGGCACGAGTGAGCGCCTCGTGCCGGGGTTGATTAAGAGCATGGAAAATACCGTAGTGCAAGACAAGAAGCGGCGATGAGTGCTGGATTTGTCAGAGTCGAGACGGATGCGCATTTGACCCTAATTCCGAGGTAAGCGCTTTGGAAGAAGCGCTTAAAAACAAGATCGAATACTACGTTACTCCAGAAAAGCAAGCGCACCTCAAAGCGCACGGGTTGGAGGAGTCGAACCTGCTTGTGCATGGTGATTCGGACACCGCTATCTACAACACTCCCGCGGGCCATTTGACTTTGGAAGAGATTTCGAAGCTGGGAGGCGAATTTTATTCCCTCACTTTCGGATCGGGACGTTTTCAAACGAGTGTGGTTCTTTCATTGGATTGATAACGGAAGAACAACTGAATCGCGCGCTAGGATTTGAGCCGGGAGCAGGTCGGGTGCGGTGGCTAGCGCAGCTCTGGTCGGAACTCGTGATTTATAGCGGCTCCTTTGAAGGCTGAAGAATGTTAAAGATTGTAAGCGATACCCCCGCATTCTGGGCTTGGCACTGACTTCAACACCCTCACTATAGCAATTGTTATAACAGTTGTAAGCCACCTTGGTTCACTGTATATTCGGGACATGCTATTGGATGCCAAGGCGCTCGCCTTAATTCGCACACGCTTGGGTCTTTCGCAAGAGCAAATGGCTCGGCTGCTCGGTGTATCGTTTGCCAGCGTCAATCGGTGGGAGGCAGGCAATTCTAGTCCGACGGGCCCCACGATGGACCTTTACAATGCTCTGAACGCGGCAATTCGTGCTGGACATAGTCCGGAAGCCATCCGACGAGCTGCCAATGCGGAACGTGGCATGTTTTTGTTAACGCTGTTTCAGATGGGATACGCGAAAAAGGGGAGGTCGCAACGATGATGGGAAAACTGAAGTTTGAGCTGCATCACCGCATCGATTCAGGAGGGCGTGGCGACGTTTATCTCGGCTATGTCCTGGAACTGAAGCTGTGGGTCGCCGTGAAGTACTTGCGCGATTTCCATATACCTCAACTGAAGCAAGCGTTTTTTCGTGAGATCGACACACTAGGCAAGGGAGTCCCGGGGATGGTTAGACTCCTCGACTTCAACAAGCGCGCGAACCCGCCCTACTACGTTATGGAATACCTGCCGGGAGGGACACTGACTCAATACGCAGGCCGACTTTCCGAACAGCGGCTGGTGTCTCTTGCAATGGGACTAGCGAATGTACTGGCCGACTTTCATAAGAAATGCGGTCCCCATGGTGACTATAAGCCCGACAACATCCTAGCAACTCAAGATGGCCAGCTAAGGCTGGGCGATCCCGCTGGCAACGGTTTTGGGTTTAGCGTCCTCTTTGCTCCAGCCCGCGGCGGAACACCTGGGTACTGGGCTCCAGAGATCCGAAGCAACGCAAACGTCTCGGTTCAGTCCGATGTTTTTTCGTTTGGTGCAACTTTCTTCCACCTCGTGACCGGCCAGAGACCAGTGGACGGACAGAGCTTTGATCCTTGGAGCCATGGTGTGCCCTGCGCACGCGCTCTCAGAGATGTCATCCTGTTGTGCACTCAAATCGATTCGAAGGCTCGCCCCACTATGTGGCAGGTTGTTCGTGCACTCGGGGGGGAGTCCTGGGAATCTATTCGCGCGACCCAACAACGCCTGGCAGAGCAGCAGAGGAATGCCGCCGGACTTGCGATTGCGGCTGGTCTAGTTCTCGCTTTGCTTGCGGCAAAGTAGCCTTCACTTCGAAAATGTGGGAAGACCGTTGCTTGGGGATCCGTCCCTTCCTCGGCGGAAGTCGTCGTATGGGTCGCAGAGGAATTTTGATGTTCTGAGGGTTGACGTGGAGGAACCTCCGTTGCATCTAGATGAGGGCTTGGTTCGCCTGAGGCAGTTCATTCGAGACCTACATGCTACGCCGCAACCAAGCCAAGAAAAAGCTGGTTCAGTCGCGCAAATTCTTGAAGGTGCTACCTATTTCGAGCGCGAAGAATACGGAGGGGTGGGTCTGACCGGTGTCGAACTGGCATCTTACCGCCAATCTCTCCACGACATCTCGGAGATCGCGACCAAGAAAGATCTGATTAGCGCTGCCTCCGTCGAAAGCCACGTGAAGACAGCGATCCTAACCCGAAAAATTCATGATTTTAGAAGCACGAAAGGCCTCGCTATGGTACAAATCCGTTGTCTACGCGGGTTTGAGACCAAAAGTGAGGCCTTCGCTTGAACGAACATACCACAACAGACTGTCTTCTTTTTCCAG
>WNFQ01002662.1_pt1 | contig 12904 bp, 15 predicted proteins | sample 5400171 | NCBI WGS metagenome assembly WNFQ01 (sample SAMN13153356, study PRJNA577476) | soil metagenome | isolation source: 20 cm soil under Madrone tree | place: USA:California | collected 2016-06-14
CCTGCTTCCCTTCCCTTCATAACGGGTCTTGCGACGCACTGCAAGGCGGTAACCGTTGCTCTATAAGCAATCTAGGAGAGGCGCTCTTCTAGCTCGACTCTGAAACACCTCACGTCCAAACTAGCGCCCAGATATCCCGATTAGGACGTACCGAATCACGTGCCCACGTGACCAGCTCAGGGCCGGTCATATCTCCACTTCACAACACGCAGAGGGATCATGTGACCTCTTTAGGGCAGGCAATACTATCGACTTAGCTTTTCAAGTCTAAAGTCGCGGCAGTGACAGAGAAACTCGCCATCACAATGGGAGGGAATGAACAGGATTTTCCCTCAGCCTAATTAGATCGGCACTAATTAGGCCTAGCAATTCAAATGTATACATATCCACTCGAAAGTCAATGACAGTTCGCATTTTTATCCATTCAAATTCCAAAAGAGCCAAAACAATATCCCTCCTTGACTCAGGAGCCACCAAAAACTTCCTAAACCTCAACTACACAAAATGGCTGAAGCTCCCAATCAAAAAATTACCCTTTCCAAGAAAGCTGTTTAACATCGATGGAACAGAAAATAAAGCAGGACAACTCCAATTCTACACTGATCTAGCCATACAAACAGGCACGACCACTACCAACATGAGGTTCTTCCTCACCCAACTCAGAGAACACAAAGCAATCCTAGGGTATCCATGGTTCGCGGTGGTACAACCAAAAATCGATTGGAGAAGAGGATGGATCGACCATACACAGTTACCCATCATCTTCAAAACATCAGACACAGCTAAAGCATGATTCACACCATGAACTATCAATAAACCACGACCCGCCAGAACAAACCTACTCCTGCTTTGCAAAGCAACCATAGGAACCCCTCAAGAAATAGACAAAACCAAAATCCCACAAGAATACGCAAAACACAGCAAAGTCTTCAGCAAAGAACAATCACAACGCCTTCCTAAGCACACTATATGGGATCACGCCATCGAACTACTCCCAGGAGCCCCATCTACCATGCCAGGATGCCTCCTACCCCTCAACCAAAAGGAAATCCAGGAAGTTCACAACTTCATCCAGGAACATCTAAAAAGAGGAACCATACGAGAATCCTGAAGCCCCTATGCCGCAAACTTCTTTGTCAAAAAGAAAGACAGAAAACTCCGACCAGTACAGGACTACCATCCCATCAATAAATGGACCAAATGCAATCAAAATGTATCACCCCTCATCCCACAAGTAATCGACCGACTAAGGGGCTGCACCCTGTTCACAAAAGTGGATGTCCGATGGGGCTACAACAACATCAGGATTAAAGAAGGCAACGAATGAAAGGCAGCCTTCCTAACACCCAAAGGCTTATTTGAACCAACAGTGATGTTCTTCAGGCTCACTAACTCCCCAGCCACCTTCCAAATGATGATGAACACCATCTTCTGCACCAAAGTGGCTCAAGGCTGGCTCTCAGTCTACATGGATGATATCACAATTCATACAAAACAGGGGCCAAACAAAACAGAACAACAACACCTCGAATGACACTGCCTTTATACCCACCACATGTTGCACAAACTAGAACAAAACGACCTCTATCTCAAACCTGAGAAATGTGATTTCGAAAAGAAAGAAATTGACTATCTTGGCGTCATCGTTGGCAACAGCAAAATACAAATGGACCCCAAGAAACTTAAAGGCGTCACAGACTGGCCAATACCTAAAAACCCCACAGAAATTCAAAAATTCCTCAGCTTCACTAGCTACTATCGATACTTCGTCCAAGGATACTCAAAAATAGCATGCCCATTATTAGACCTTACCAAGAAGGCAGTTGTATGGGACTGGGGCGAACGACAACACAAGGCCTTTGAAGAACTAAAAACACATATGTGCTCATGCCCTGTCCTTACACAACCAAACTTCGATAAACCATTCTTTCTCCAAACCAACACATCCGCTTATGGCATGGGCGCCATACTCTCGCAAAAGGGTGAACACCATGCAGTCACCTCTTAAAAACCCAAATTGCACCCAATTGCATACTACTCTGCAACATTCACACCCACTGAACGAAATTATGATATCTATGAACGAGAACTCCTTGCAATAATGAAAGCCCTCACTCACTGGCGACACTACCTAGGATGGACAAAAACCCCATTCACCATCCTCACTGACCACACTAACCTTCAGTACTGGAAAGCACCCTAGAAACTAAACCGCTGCATGGCACGATGGCACGCCGACCTCCAAGAATACGATTTCATCATCAAACACATCCCAGGAAAGATCAATACCCCAGCAGACAAACTATCACAACCACCCAACTCAGACCAAGGAGATAACAATAACCAAGACCAAACCCTCCTCGAACCAAAACTCTTCATTAATGCCACCCACACAACAATGCTCCCAGAATCATCGAAACGAAACCTCATGACCTTGATCCACGATCACCCCACAGCGGGACATCCAGGGCACGACAAAACCATCCAAAAAGCCACAGAAATCCTGCCTTGGACAGGCATGCACCAATGGATAGCAGACTGCGTCAAAGGATGCGCAATCTGCCAACAAAATAAGATCCTCACTCATCAGACAAAAGTACCCCTTTACCGTATTACAACAAATGAAGGAACCCTCCCCTTCCAACAAATTGCAATGGATCTTATTACGGGCCTTCCACAGCATCACAGACACAATGCCATACTAACCATAGTAGATCATGGATGCTCACATGCAGCCATATTCCTTCTGTGTTCCGACACCATCACCGGCCCTGGAATCGCCCAACTCTACCTAGACTATGTCTATCGATGGTTCGGCCTACCAACAAAGATGATAAGCAACCGAGACCCTAGATTCACCTCCCAATTCGGAAAAGCCCTCACAGAGAAACTCAGCATACAACGGAACCTATCAACAGCCTTCCACCCTCAAACAGATGGACTTTCAGAATGAAAGAACCAATGGGTAGAACAATACTTACGGCTGGTGACTTCTAGTGACCCCAAGGGGTGGACACACTGGCTCACATTGGCTACGGTAGTACATAACAATTGGATTAACACCACCACCAGACTATCGCTGAATCAAATTCTCTTCGGATATAACCCCACACTCAACTCCGACAAAGTCTTACAAACCCATAATGCACTAGTAGAATCACAAGTAAAAACAATGACTGAGAACCGCGCTAACACCATCCAAGCACTGAACAAAGTCACCAATCAAAAAGGACCCCCACCTTCACAATTCCAAACTAGAGAACAAGTTTGGCTAGATGCCTCCCACCTGAAACTCCCCCATCAAAAAGCAAAACTCACCCCCAAATGCCTAGGCCCATTCAGAATCATCCAAGAAATATCTCCGGTAGCTTACCGACTCGAACTACCCACCAATTGGCAAATCCATAACGTATTTCATGCGTCCCTGCTAACGCCTTATTATAAAACACACGCCCACAGTCCTAACTTCACCCAACCACCACCTGACCTTATCAACAGAGAGGACGAATACAAAGTCGAACAAATAGCCGCACACCGACAGTTCAGACAATCAAAGAAACTTCAATATCTCATCAAATGGAAGGGCTACCCTGAAAGCGACAACACATGGGAACCTGCTGATCAAGTTCACACCCCGGAACTTATCAAGCATTATCAATCCACAGCTCGCCATCAGTCAGCAACACCCCTAGCATACATAAAAACCCTTCAAGTCGACCTCCAAAACTCTATCAAATGCCCAACGATCTTCCCCGCTTCCCTATCAAACGCCTCCCAAAAGACTTCCCCATTGAAAACCTCACCCTGCTTAAATGCTCCAAATACAACTTCGACCCCTCAGAATCCCACTCCAATAGCATCTTCCGCTTCTGATACAAACTCAACTCAAAGCACATCTTGGAACATCGGTGGTACTGTAAACTTAACTACTGCCCCTTTCATCATCACTACTAGAGCATGTCAGACTACTCCTGCAATGACTCCACCGAATCCCCAGACTCATCCATATATGGGGGACCTGCTTCCCCTACTCTCGTCAATATGCCTCTTGAAGAGTTCCCCCCGCCACAGCCAGCCGCCCTTAGCCCACACCCCAGAGTACCTAGACTCGTTACTCCCACTTCCCATGCTCCAGTACCCATCGGAACAAGTCCCATTGTCACCAACCATCTCCTCGCCCTCGGCCGAATGTCTCCCTGCTCAGTCTGTAGTGCCATCGCCACCCACACACTCAAACCCGATGCCTATCAGTCCATCATCAACGGGCTCATCGTCACCTCAGAATCACGCACCCACCGCCACCACCAAGAGTTGGCTGCCAAAGAAGAGGGTCACAAGAAGAAGCTGGATGACCTCCACAAAACCATCGAATTCATGGAGGCCCATCTTGTCGGCTACATCGACACCTTCTCCCAACCCCCCGAAGGCTACATTGAAAATGGACGACTCCCCACATTCACCATACCCTATGGTAATGGACTCTCTAATCTGGCCAAGTGGGTTAAAAAGCTCGATGATGGTTGGGTTGCTGGGTACTCAATGGAGGATGGCCCTCATGACCTGCCCCACATCTGCAAGATCTATGCATCCCCCAAATATACAACTGACCCTGCAGAACCTCTACCCCATTGGATCCACGAAACCCTTCAAGGGCCAGCCCCTGGCTACACCACCCTCCTTGATGCAGTCAAGGCCACAGATGATTGGGGACTTAAGGCTGATGTTATGTGGTTTAGAAGTCTCGATGAACGCGTCATCACCTACAAGGCCCAACTCAATCGCACCCACAGCAAACTCAAAAGCACCATCATCACTCGAGACCAATGCTGAGGAAGGCTGGAATGCACGTGACTTTCCAAGCAGATTTCGCATCTGGCAGAAGAACCAACGTGTATGCCAACTAACAGACGCACTCGAGGGGGATGGAAGGAGGGACGAGGATGTCACTTCTAAGGGGGGATGTGATGTCATAGACCTTACTAACGAGGGTAGCTCAAGTGATGATGAAGAGCATTAGTAGGGTCTTACAAAGGAGGATTACGGATCGAGATATCTTTGCTTACCCGCCATTCTACTTTCTTTATAAAGTGTGTTTCTAATCACTTACTTATCCTGAAAAACTGCTTAGTAAAACCCAGTCCTGTATGATACAAATAGCCCTCCTTGCTGTCTCTAGGATGGCAAGTTGAGTCTCCTGTCTACATACCACAGAAAACCCACAATCCAAGTCTCTTCTCAACTTCTCTCTTCACCCGCTTCCCTTCTCTTCATAGCAGGTCTTGCGACGTACTGCAAGGTGGTAACTGCTGCTCTATAAGCACTCTAGGAGAGGCACTCTCTTAGCTCATCTATAAATGCTCACACCTGTACCCTTGCAGTCTAGCGCCCAGCTTATCCACTTTGGGTGTACTGAATCACGTGACCACGTGACTACTTTAGGGCTGGCATCAAAACGACTTCGCATCTCAGTAGGAATCATGTGACTACTATAGGGCCAGCAATGATCTCAACTTAGCTTTTCAAGTCTAAAGTCGCGGCGGTGACAAGTTCGGAGGGGAGGGGGAAATCTGTGTCAAATCCATATAGTCTCCAGTCTTTTCCTTTGGTCGAGGCGACTGATGCAGCCTGGCTGGGGGCACGTCCTTTTCCTTTCAAGGTTTCTGCTGCCATGCTTGTTCTGTATAGTCAGAAGCTTGATCTAATGTCACCAGACAGGTAGCAGTGTATCGCGTTTCAGTGACAAGCTGATTCGTTCAAGTTTTGGGGATCTTGGAGATAGAATGTCTCCAGAGATTCATATTGAGGTTCAGAGATCTCAGAGATGAGATATCTCAAGAGATGTAGCTAAGACTTGCACGTGTCTTAGATCAGCGGTAAGAGAGCAAGGGCCAATGACACCAATGGTAATGTTGTGGGTCTGGCAAGTGGATTCAGGGAAGTCTGGGCTAGATACAAGAGACAACCTGTGTCTATAGGAGATCAAGCTTAGGGCTGATCTCTACTGGTGTGAGTATTATATATACAAGGTCAGCAGAAGCTACTGGAATGTTCAGGTCAACTGTAGATAGTGGATGACATCAGACAGAATGATATGGAACTCAACGGAAGCTAGTAGAAGCTTCTACCCATATGTGGAACCAGATGGAATGTAGTGAAAGAAAAGGAGAAACTGGTGATGTGTTATGGTCACATTGGGTCATGGTCATGACAACTTGTCTCTCAACTTCTCTCTTCCCATCTGATTCCCTTCTCTTCATAGCAGGTCTTGCGACATACTGCAAGGTGGCAACTGCTGCTCTATAAGCACTCTAGGAGAGGCGCTCTCTTAGCTCATCTACAAATGCTCACACTTGTACCCTTGCAGTCTAGCACCCAGCTTATCCACTTTGGGCATACCGAATCACGTGACCACGTGACCACTTTAGGGCCAGTGTCAACTTGACTTCACATCTCAGTAGGAATCACATGACTACTCTAGGGCCAGCACTATCTTCGACTTAGCTTTTCAAGTCTAAAGTCGTGGCAGTGACAGCTATGACCTACTATAATCTGCTATGAGATGCTACAAATTTTTGTAAGTGTTATGACCTACTATGATCTACTATAAGATGCTACAAATTTCTGCAAATGCTATGACCTGCTATGACCAAAACTGGGTTTTGCTGATGCAGACATATAGTACAGCCACTGATGGTGGCATGAGACATCAGAACATCAATCAGAACACTTCTCATCAAGCTGCAGGACAGTGCCATCAAACCTTACAACTCTTCTCCTAAGTTGTCCATGATTAGGTCTATGACAATGACCATAGTTGGGGGCCAGGCTACTATGGTGCTACTAAGCCTACTATGTAGCTCAAATTTGCTGGCTTTATAGCAACCACTGGCACTACATAGTGCTATATTTAGGGAGGGCTGCCTTTTCACAAATTGCACTATATAGTCTACATAGCACTATGTAGGAAAATCAGTTTTTGCTGATGTAGTGTGACTATCCACCCAGGATGGTTGTATATCATCCACAACAATGACAGACAATGAAGGGACAGTGAATAGAGGAGATTTATGGATACAGTATATGCATACATAAGTTGGTACAAGCAGAATTAGACCTATCACCTGCAGAACATTTCCTACAGCCACAATAACATACATTCTTGATACAGCCCAGAACGACGGTCATAACTTCAGATGTAGAATCTATACCACTTAGGATGAGTCAGAAGTGGCCAATAGTGAATATACTGTAGTCACTTCTTACATTTATAGTGCTGCTGCCATTTCTTTGACATCATTGATAACCGCCATGAACCTCTGATACCCATTCTCCGTCGTAATGTCCGTATCCCACCTCTCTGCTGGAACGGTGTCGATTATGTAATCGGTAGACGGCGCAACGTAGTTGGGGTCTACACGGCCGGTTGCTTTGTCCAAGCAATAAAACGCAAGCCTTTGTCCTATGACACTGACGCCATGAAGCCTAGGTGCTGGGGTGACATTGTAAAGGGCACGTAATCTGGCCCTCATCTGCGCGTCTGCGTCGACTCTGCCAGAGATGTGATCGAGGTAAGGAGGGGCTTTTATTTCAAGGAAGAAGATGGGCAGATCGTTCACTTGGACGACGTAGGTAACGACGAAGTCGATAGTAGGCACACCGACAACCTGGGGAAAGGGGTACGGGTACTGTGGCACGATGGTGAAAGTAACTTCATCGGTGAAGCAGACTTTACTGAGGATCTTATTGAACACCCCGTAGTACTTGTTTTCGATGTTGGTGGTGGGCGGGATGCGAGCGAATTCGTTGAGTATGTGTTGAGGCAACATGTTGGTCTAGTCGAATCTGTAGTTTTTCTAGTCTCGTGACCAGACGTTGAAACTCAGATGTGCTGAGTTCGAAAAACTCACACACGGATCGACGCTGTGTAATTGGAAAGAATTTTTTTCTCCAAGGCTGTTTGGAAGAGGTGACTCGGGAAAGATGCTGTGGGATGGCCGGTTATCAGGACAGTGGTAGTCATCCGAGTCAATCAACTCTTGGAGACGATGTCCAACTCAGGCTTTGGTTCGCCTATAGTTGTTCCGCCACAGTTTCAAATCTATGAGTGCGTATGCAATTCTCTCCGTGAAGACCCACGAAAACGATCATACTCTTCGCAGCTCATATGTCGAAGATCCAATTTGGCAACGACGGTTCACCGCAATTTGGGCTGGGTGCTTGGGTCTCGCACTAGTGCTCTCCTCCCCTGCCTTATATAGGGCCTACCTCGCTGGGCGGGTGTTCCCCGGCCTCTTTGGCGTGCGGGAGGGCATCAGAGAATGGGGTTATATACCTGCGCCGACAATTCCTCCGAAGAAGGCGGTACTCGCCAAGAAGCACCGCCAGCCGCTTGGCACCCCGATCCCATTTGTGTCATTTCTTGTGTGGTCGCCTCTTGGTGTCGGGCTTAACGTGGGGCAGAGTACGTCGTCGGAATCCAGGCTTCTTCCCGTCATTCTAACTTTTACGGTTCCCAGTTACCGTTGTGGTGCTTTACTTTGTCATCATCATCGTCTGCACCTTGACGCACGCACCTCTCATCGACAACCCTAATCGCGCTGGCAAGTGCTTTATGTGTATTCCGTTTGCACAGGGCTCATCCTTGTATGTAGGCTTCCTGGCGATTGCGCAGCTCCCACTCGTGATCCTCTTTGCGACGAAGAATTCGACACTTTCCCTGCTTCTAGGACCAGGAAATGGTTACGAAAAGCTTAACTACATCCATCGCTGGTCCGGTCGTGGCTTGTTTCTCTGTGCACTTATCCATGGCACTCTCTGGATTCGGAACCACCTGCAATACAATCTCCCTATCTTGGGCCAACAAAAGGAAACCTCCGGCGTTGCCGCGTTTGCGCTTCTCGGTATCATCGTGCTTTCCTCACTTCGACCTGTTCGGCTCTACCTCCGCCAGATTTTCTTTTATACGCAGTACGTGCCATTGTGTGCGAGTAACTTGAAATGTGCTTAGATCACGGTGTGGCCAGCATACTGACCTATGTTTCCTTCTTCATCACAATATGTTATCATACCCCGTTTGCACGGCCATGGATTTATCCTGCATTAGCGTTTTATGGCCTCGATTTGCTCATGCGGCTGTTCCGCTTCCGCATCAAGGATGCCTCATTGACACCCATGAGAGGCATGACTATCGTATTTGTTCCAGGCTTCTTCCGCCCGCAAGTTTTTGTTGACGAATGTTCGTAGATTCACATACATGATTGTGATGGAGGCTGGGAAGCAGGTCAGCACCTCCAGCTTCGCATTATCTTTGAGGGGCGTGTCTTCGAGTCACATCCCCTTACCATCGCCAATGCGCCGTCCTCCGTGTCGTGTATGACCAATCGTTCGATCGTCCTTGGCGCACGGGTGACAGGCGATTGGACCCAAGCGTTACACGGTTATGCTTCTACAGAACAAAGGCGCATCTCTATTGAGAATGACGAAAAAGGCAACGTGCGGGTTCCCGTGCATGTGACTATCGACGGCCCGTTCGGTGGGTGCAGCTTGGATCTGGGAGAATACGAGAACGTGTTTCTCGTTGCTGGAGGGGCCGGGGTAACGTTCATATTAGGGCTACTGGATGACCTTGTCGGGAGGATTGTGCGGCACCAGCGCGGGCGTGGTGAGCGTACGCGGCGAATTGAATTTGCCTGGGCCATCCGTTCCTACGGCGAGTCCATTTTTTCCCTTTTATCGAATCGAGGTGAATAATTAACCATGTCATATTGTATTCCAGACTACATCCAGTGGGTTGCACCTATGCTTGTGGACATCGCGGATGCAGCGGCAGAAGAACCGACACTCGACCTTCATATTTCGATCTTTGTGACTTGTCCGTGCGACGAGCCTGAATTGCCGGCGATACCAAACTCAACCGTCACGACTACGCGGCCTGATGTGCACCAGTTACTGGCGCGTATGGTCTCTCCTGCTCTGGTAGAGGACGATATGGAGGACGAGAGCAGGCGCAAAGCGGGTAATCATCGGGTAGTTTGCCAGGGTGGTGTGGCGGTATGCGCAAGTGGGACGGAAAGCCTGACTCGCGAGGCGGCCAATGCGGTGGCCAGACTTGGGTCTGTGCATGGGAGACGAGTGGGTGGGATTGCACTTCACACAGAAGTTTTTTCCCTGTAGAATGTAAAGAGCTGTTTATGCCCTGTGTCTTGTATATTAGTAGCGACGGCTATTTCCGACCACGCTTATCTGCTGACCACCACAACCCATGAATGTTCACATCCTGGCTCAAAAGAAAGGCCAGACTAGGTACTCTTCTTCAAACCAATGGCGATGAGGATGAAGATGGTCTCGCCCTTGACCGAATTCTTCACGGCCAGTCAGTCATCGCTAAAACGGGTATTTGGGCCATCTTCTGGTTTTCGTGTGTCCCGTCTGATGGTGTTCAACCCGGAGCAGCTAAAACTGTCGAGGCGGACAAGCTGCGATTTACAGACAAAGATCTCTCTGTCATCGGAACTTTAGAATACGGTCAATTCTCAATCGTACGTCGCGGTTCAAGCTGTCCTCCTTGTGCGTCTACAATGCTCGAATCGTCATGAAACCATATCCCAGATTGACGTCGTCAGCTGCAATGTCGACGGGCGTGTCTATGTCCGCAAGTCGATCGAAAAACGATTTGCCTTCAAGACTCGTGACGTGCGTCTCCCTTCCCCTTGCTGAGCCATACGAGGTCAGACCATCTTACAGCAATGCAATCCCCAATTGGAGCGAGACATCCTCCTCCGTGCCCTTCGCACCGATTCGGTCTGGGCTCCGCATCTCCTATGTGCTTTCCAAACCAGTACACACCTGAACCTCGTCATGGACTACATCGAAGGTGGTACGCTTTGGGACGTTCTCGAGTCAACCCCGCTTGAGCGGATTCGAGAGGTTGACCTGCGGTGGTGGCTTCCACAAGTAATCAGCGCCATCGCATGGTGCCATTCGCAGGGCTTTGTACACCGGCATGTCCCCACGCGTCATCCGCTGCTTGTGATAATGCTAATTTGTTACAAAGCGATGTCAAACCGCACAACTTTGTACTCGATCGTACTGCACATGTCCGGCTCATTGACTTCGGGTCTGCTGCACCACTCGTCCCCGACTCACGCCTTGTACCCCCAGAGTACTGTCGCGTTCCTTGCGGAACGTGCGATTATATCTCCCCCGAAATTCTTCAGGCTCATGAATCGGCTCTCGTCGCCATGGAGATGTCCGTTGATGAAGCTGACGAAGGGGAGATGAATATCGGCGAAACTGGATATGGTGTCGAGACAGACTGGTGGAGCATCGGAGCCATGATATACGAGATGGCTTACGGCGTCGCCCCTTTCTTCGCGCGCGATATCCGGTCAACATATCTCAAAATTATCGACTTTAGGACGAGTCTCACGTTCCAGATGAATGTGTCCGTCTCGAATGAGCTCCGAGATCTACTGATTCAGTACGTTGAAATGAGCTGGATTTCCTGGACCTGCGTGATCGTCCTTCTTATAGTTTACTCACTGATGCCAAAGTCCGTCTCGGTCACCATGGAACAAAGGAGGTCATGCAGCACCCGTTTTTTGACGGCACGAGATGGGAAACTCTTCACTCTGGTACGAAAACGTCCAATTTTCTGCCTACGATGCCTCATAAAAAGATCAGAGCGCTATCCTTCCGACCTCCACCTCCCGCAATTCACCTATAACAAAGACCTTCCAGGGTCACTCGAGCCGAGCCTCCCCGACCCACGTCAAGAACAACCAACAAATCCGTTCGACTTTTCGGCTCTCTTTCAACCGTCTGATGATGGCAGTCCTCCCGCGCTTTCTATTCTGCGCACGACACCGCGATCCATTCTTCGCCAGGATGCCGAATCTTTCTTCGTCGGCTTCTCATGGGGTCCCTCTGTTGACGCATTTCCCGATGTTCCCCCCATCACCGGTACTACCCCAGCAGCTGCACCATCACCACCTGCACTCTCCCTCTCGTACCACCAAACTCAACCTCCTCAGACGCCCGCTCCCGCCGCACTCAGCAGTGGCGAGCTCGCTACACCGATGCGAGGTGGCACCGGCATCATCTCATGCGCGAGCACACTCAGGCGCACCGCTCCGCGACGTCGTCCCGTATCCGACCGCGAGGCGATGCGGCAGCTAGTTGACTGCATCGGGTTAAGCGCGCGTAAGAAAGTCCTCGCTGCGGGCCGTACACCGCGCGGCAGCACGCTTGGCCCATCGAGGACCAAGACGCTCCGATTCGCGACAGAGCCGCCCGAACCACTGGACTTTGCCGAGCCCTGGCCTAACGGAGCTGCTCATTATAGCGCCCACGCATGGCGGGACGGCGATTCGAGCAAGTTGGACGGAACGGCTGTGTTTGCACTGGATGTTGGTGGTGAAGACGAAAGCGACGGTGCGACCGCCAGCGATGCACCACCAAGCCCCAGCCCGAGTCCACGCCCTGGCTCGGCGATGTCAATGCTGTCACGCAGGAGTGCGACGCCAACGGGCTCGCTTCTATTACGCCCACCAATCCCGGATGACACACATGACGAGACCGCGGCGCGGCGGCAGCAACATAGCCCTCGAGAGGCTACACCACCCCCGATTTATCTGCGCACGGCTGGTGGCGGTTCGGATGATGATGTGTTGGAGGCGCTGGAGGAGCGGCACCGCACCCTGATGGGCGAGATTGCGAGTATCGAGGGTAGAGTGGGTGCGATGAAAAGACAGACTCGTTAGGTATCTCGGATTGAGCGCATGTTGAGCGATATATTTATATGATCACGCATGCGCTCCTCGCGGGTTTCTACGTCTGACCTAGGTCAACAGATGGATTTGTGTTCTATATCACAATGTCACAGCAGGTTGGATACAGCAGTTAT
>WNFQ01006916.1_pt1 | contig 12904 bp, 10 predicted proteins | sample 5400171 | NCBI WGS metagenome assembly WNFQ01 (sample SAMN13153356, study PRJNA577476) | soil metagenome | isolation source: 20 cm soil under Madrone tree | place: USA:California | collected 2016-06-14
GCTTGCATTCGCAGCCGCTCATGAATTTTCGATCTCAAGTCGCAATCGTCAGTGTGTAGCTTTTTTGAACGCGGCTTCCTTTGCTGTCAGTCACAGTGAAAGTCACACTGGTTTGGCCGGCCGCAGATGGTGTCCCCGCGATCGTCCCACTGCTGGGGTCCAGGCTCAGCCCGGTTGGTAAAGTTGTACTGCTGAACTGCAATGGGGCTTTGCCGCCGCTTGCGGCGACTACCTGCTGGTACGCGAGTCCGACTTTCCCCTGCGCCAGTGACGTCGATGTGATCGTCAACAGTGGCGTCAACTGCACTTCGAGCAGCGGACGGAGTCGTGGGAGCGTGACAAGATCCACCGCGCGCTCCCCTGCGGCAAACCACTCCGCACTCCAGACCAGCGTCTGCGTGGTCTGGGAAAGGTTCAGGAAGAGCCAATAACCCAGGCGATGAAGGACGGGCCGCGCAGGCTGATTCCTGATGCTGAGCTGAACTCCGCTGGTGATCGGTCCCGTCTGCGCTGTGGCATCTCGAAGCACGACTATCAGCGATACTCGTGTGGTCCTTTCCTCCAGGAATTTCATGCGCCTCCTCCTGAACGGGAAACTTTGGTGACCTTTTCTATCACTCGCTTCATCTGGATAATCCGTGCAGACGGAACTTTCACCGGAGTCACCAGATAGGCCACGGAAAGACGATAGGGTTTGTTGGGAAAAATCCCCCACAGCCGATTCATATCCTCCAGAGAAAGCGGGTTGGCGATGATTCGCACTGCATCGTTTCCCGCTTCGACCAGAGTTGGCGTAAGCAGCGGCGGCTTGAGGACCGGTTGGTCATAGAACGCCAGCATCACAGCTTCCAAATGGCCCAGGGCGGTGTCAGGCTCGGGGGCCATGGCCGTTACCAGATAGGAAAGGTCCAGGGTGAGGGGCGGTGGGCGCAGTTCGTTCTCTCGACTCGTGTCAGGGTCTTGATTGCGGAAATGAGGACCTTCTTGAACTTGATACAGGAAGAGAGAGACCTTGCCGTTTTGGTCCGCGTCTACCGGAGACTTCAAGACAATGTCTCCTTCCGCAAACCCAGCCTTCGCCTTCAGTAGTTCTGCTAATCCTTTTCCTATGGATGCGATGATCGTACCTGTGGGCTCCGGCATCCTATTCCTCTTTCATCAATTCGTAGTAGGGGCCGAAGTCGGCTTTGCTACACAGTCTGCCCATTTTCTGAAACTCCCGTTTTGTGGCACGGATGAGTTCCGGCATGCCGATGACTTTGCTGTCCTCGGCGGCCAGAAAAGCCGCATGCAGAACCACGTTTTTGATGTTGCCGCCTGTGAGCTTGAATTGGCGCGCCAGAAAGGCGAAATCGATGTTGGGACTCAGCGGAGCCTGCTTTGGAAAGATACTCTCGAAAATCCGGCGGCGATAATCCTCCTCGGGGAAAGGAAAATCGATGGTGGCGTGCATCCGGCGCGTGAAGGCTTCATCCATGTTGTTTCGAAGATTCGTCGCAAGAATGACGATCCCGTCGTACTCATCCATCCTCTGAAGCAGGTAAGCGATCTCGATATTTGCGTAGCGGTCGTGAGCGTCCTTTACCTCCGAACGCTTGCCGAACAGTGCATCGGCCTCGTCAAAAAAGAGGATGGAGTTCGAGTGCTGGGCTTCCTGGAATATTCGGCTGAGGTTCTTTTCTGTCTCTCCGATATATTTGCTGACGACATTGGAGAGATCGATTTTATACAGGTCCAGTTCCAGTTCTCGCGCGAGGATGCCGGCGGCCATGGTTTTACCCGTGCCGGAAGCGCCCGAGAAGAGCACGTTCAAGCCTTTGCCCACCGCGAGCTTTTCGTCGAAACCCCATTCGCCGTAGACGAGGTGACGGTGCTTCACATAATGCAGGACCTCGCGGAGCTGGGTGGTTTGCTCTTTTCCCAGGACGATATCGCTCCACGTGTACTTTGGGACTATCTTCTGAGCCAGGGCGCCCAGCTTTTGGCTGGACTGGGAGCGGCAGGCATCATAGAGGTCGTCGGTAGTGAAGGACCCCTTTGCCGGGTCCCGCCACAGGGCAAGGTTCCTGGCCATGATAACCGCATTCCGGATCTGGCCGGCGCTCAGGCGGAACTTGTTGGCCACTGCATCCACATCGAGTGGCGAGCGGTCAAGGCCGTCGAGGGATGCGTTCCAAAGCTCCTTTCGAAGCGCATAGGCCGGAACCGTGAAATCAACTCGAATGAAATTCCTGCGATGGAACAGTCCCGCTGATTCCCGCCCCTTGCTTCCCCCCAGGAAGGTCAGCGCCGAAGAGTCTTCCAGCTCCTGAATCAAAATTTCGCGGCACTGTCTGATCTTATGGTCGTCACCCAGCAGGCCGTCGAAGTGATCCAGATAGAGTGCCGCCTGCTGCAAAAGAGCCTCGCGGACGAGGAGGCGCGCCGCCATCTCGACGCCCAACTCCCCATTCAGCAGACGTTCCGCATCCGCAACGAGCAACGGAATGCCAAGTTTGCTGCAGAGGGCCTCCGCGGTCGTTCGTTTCCCCGCACTGGCAGGCCCCTGGAAATAGAGAGTCAAGCCTTCACATTGGCCGGCTTTTGAATATCCCTCTATCAACTGTTCCAGACGCATCTTCATTTCGTCCGGCAGGACGAGGTCTGGCCAGGGTATGTTGGGTTCTGCCCATTGGACAAAAGATAAGATCCGGGCGTCGATTTGATCCGAACCAAACAGGTAATTGGCGATTCGCTCGTCAACGTTCACGTGATAGGCGAAAAACGGGGGATTCCGCTCTGTGACCTCCGCGAACAGCGTGACGAGATGAGAACGGATCAGAGGAGCGCTGGAAACGAAACGCTGGCGGCTCATAAGCTTCTGCTCGAAGCTGGAGCAGAGTAGTACCACAACCAGATCCAGGCTCGGCCGCTTCTTGGTGAGATTGTCCTGAAGGTAGGCGTAGAGCTTTTCGTATTTGAGATCGACTTCCGGAGCCAGGCAGATTAAGAGGACATCGACGTCAAAAGGGGAAAGTTGGAATAGTTCCTTCAGCCGCTCCAGGCGCAACGATGCTCCTGCTTGCATACTCCTGGCCTTCCTGTCGGAGATAGCGGCTTCGAGGGACGCGAGTCCGTCCTGGAGGTGCTTGACCTGTGGAGATTCTATCTGCCTCTCGGTTTCAAACGGATCTTCCTGGGCGAGGATGGAATCGATCTCCTCCTCTTTGATGCAGAGGCCGGTGAATTGGTCCGGAGCCCCCCTGCCTGTCATTCTGAACTTCAAAATCTGGAGACGAACTTTAATCTCGATTCGTCCGAGTTCTTCGATTAGATGCTCCAGGCTATTCCTGTAACCTTCCATCCGGATCCGTTCCTTACTTCCCTCGCAAAAACTTCTCAATCTCTCCCAGCCGATCCTTCATCACTCCGTAGATTTTTTCAGAAGAAGTAACATCTCTACGAGTGAGCCATCCTTTTGAAACCAGCATATCCAGCCCTTCCTGAACCGTCTTCCTTCCCCGACCCGCCAAATCTTCCGACAACCACCACTTGATGACTCCATCCACCGTGTCTTTCGCATCAGGGTGCTCAACCAGGTACCGCAGGATTTGGCGGTTCAGCTTTTCATCGTTTTCGGATGAGCCCTTTCCATTCAAGGGGGTTTAACCTTTTCTTAATGGCTGCGCCCTATCGGGCTAGCTTTCATCTCATGCCGTCTCATGGGAGCTGACGTTGCAAGTCGAGTGCCAGCGAAAACGCGGCGAATCTGCGCAACTTAACTCCGGTTTTGTGCTCTTACGATCTTCCGAGGCGAGGCCCTCTTACCGCACCGCGTAAGGGCGACACATGAGAACTGTTTCAACATTCAGGAAACAAGAAGGTGCGGCGAATGTACCGCAACAATGCGACGAGTCTGCCGCAGAGATGCGCGAACGCGGGCTAAAGCCCGCGACTACATTTGAGGTTAACGTTCGGTAAATGTAGTCGTGGGCTTTAGCCCGCGTTCATCATTAATAGAAGGAATGCCGGTCGAGGCGATACTTCCGGAGCAACCGTTGAAAAGAGCGACGCTCTTTTCCGGCGCTCTTCGCCGCTCGAGTGATGTTTCCTTGATGGGCGGTCAAGAGGCTTATGAGGTAGGTCCGTTCGAATTGTTCGATCGCGCGGTTCTTTGCTTCACGAAAGAGATCACTTCCACCTCTTTCGGGTTTCGAAGCTGAAGGAAGATCGATATCTTCGGCTTGAATGATCGACGTGGATGTCAGAATGATGGCCCGCTGGATGACACCCTCCAATTCCCGGACATTACCCGGCCAGGCATAAACCATCATTTTCTGGAGGGCCTCCGAAGAAAAATCGGAAGATTCTCGGCTATATTGCCTCGCATATTGTGCAAGGAAGTGTGAGCTCAGAAGCCCGATATCGGCAATCCGATCACGAAGAGGCGGAATGGACAGCGAAAGAGCGTTCAGACGGTAATAGAGATCCTCACGGAATAGTCTGAGCGCGACTCTCTGCCTCAGATCCGAATTGGTGGCGGCAATGATCCGGACATCGGCCACTATGCTTTTGGAGCATCCCAGGGGCCGGTACTCCCCATTTTGCAGGAAACGCAGCAGCTTGACCTGCGCCGAAGGACTTAAAGTATCGATCTCGTCCAGAAAGAGCGTGCCGCCTTCCGCTTCGGCAATAAGCCCTTTCTCCGCGGAAGCGGCGTCGGTAAAAGCTCCCCTGGCATGTCCGAACGGTTTACCTTGCCGGGGGCTGTGATAGTGGGTGGCCCGGGCAAACAGTTCCTTTCCTGTTCCGGTCTCTCCCGAAATCACGACCGTCGCGTCAGAGTGGGCTAACGGAGGAATTTTCTCGACGACCCTCAGAAAGCACTCGCTCTCACCGACGAGTGACTCGAGGTGCAACTTCTGTTTGATCTCCCTGGCCTGGAGAGGAGCCACTGTTGGCGTCTTCCGATGCAAAAGACGTTTGATCCGGAGGGAGATGTCCGTTTCACTGAATGGACAGGAGAGAAAATCATCCGCGCAATTGAGAAGCGATTGAAAAACTTCTTTTGGATTGTCCCACCCCACACAGAACAGAGTCAGAACCGAGGATCGGTTCCACTCTTTCCTGAGCGTACCTCCATTGAGTGATTCCCTGAATGAAGGCCGGACAAGAATGAGATCGGGTACGCAAGATAACTGCTCGAGCGGAAGCGCATCACTGCGATAGAGATGGACCTTGGCAGCCGGTAGAACACTCTGAATCAGCTTTGGGAGCCGCGTGCAGTGCTCCGCTGGGCACGGAATGGGGTTCAGGTCGAGGATCAGAATGTGATACGAGCCCACGTTCATCTCCGCGGGAGATGTAAATGATTGGTTGCAAATCCCAGCTCAGGCTTAATCCGAAAGTCAATGAGGATGGGTCAATTCTCAAGCAGCATACTGCGAAGAAGCATACGTCCCACGTACGAGGTCAAAGCGCAGTCATAAGAGCCTCCAATATGGTGTCGGCATTTTAGGGCGGCGCAACGCCGGGTTCCTAAGGAAATTTATGGAAAAAAAGAGTAAAGATTACTAGATGAAAGAATTCCAACTCTGCGGTTTGGGCAACGCCCTTGTCGACATTTTCCTGGAAATCTCCGAAGCCGAGTTCGCTTCGCTTGGATTTGAGCGCGGCACCATGCGGCTCGTCGATCTCGCCGAACAAAAAACCCTGCTCGATCGCTTTCAGAAACACGAGCCGAAACTGGTCAGCGGCGGATCTGTCGCCAATTCCATCATTGCCTTTTCGCAGCTTGGAGGCCAGGCGGCCTTCATCGGCTGCGTCGGAGATGACCGCTACGGCCTCTTCTATGCGGGCGAATTCGAGGAACTGGGCATCGATATCGACAACCCGATCATCGTCAATGAATCGACCGGCACCTGCGTCTCCATTGTCACTCCGGATGCAGAGCGCACCATGCGTACGTGCTTAGCCGTAGCGAGCCATCTCTCGGCCCGGCACATCGACGAAGTGCGCATCAAGAACTCCGAATGGCTGTTCATTGAGGGCTACGTGTTCGCCAACCCCGATACCGGTCAAACTGCAGTTCGGGAGGCGATCCGCATCGCCAGACAACATGGCACCAAAGTCGCCATCACTTGTTCCGAAGCGTTTGTTCCCCAGGTCTTCGCCGACGCGTTCCACGACGCACTGCAACACACGGACTTGCTCTTCTGCAACGAAGCCGAAGCCTGCGCCGTAGCCCAGGCCGGCACAGCCGAGGAAGCGTTTAAGAAACTCAAAGGAAAGATCCCATCCCTGGTCGTGACGAACGGCCCATACGGGGCATACATTCGGCACGCCGCCGTCGAGACACACGTTCCATCGTTTCCATCCGAACCCAAGGATTTGACAGGTGCCGGAGACATGTTCGCAGGGGCGTTTTTGTACGGCATCACGCACGGCGTTTCGCCGGAAAAGGCTGCTCGCGGCGCCGCCTTCTTGTCTCACAAGGTCATCTCGCAAGTCGGCGCCCGCCTGCACCACGGGACCAGGCAGTTTTGGGATGAGTGCGCCGGCTCACACAAGTAGTTTTACGCAATGACCGTCGCCGCCTGCGGGAAGACAAACGAGTCGCCGATCCAGGCGCTGGCCCGCCAGCAGGATTTCGTGAATGTCGTATGGATCGGTTGGTCCTTTGACAGAGTCGCCTAACACCTCGAAGACATGCTCGATCCCTTGAGCAGCGTCGATATCAACATCGCAGTTCGATACGGACGAAGTCATTGAGGTCCGCGCCACCGGCCGTCGTCAGTTGCAGTTCAAGACTTGCGGTCGCCATTTCGTTCACCTCTCTTTATTGCGGATTCTGACAGTGATAGAGTGCAGCCATTAGGTGAATCCGTTCCAGAAAAAAGGAGAAAAAAACCGATGAAGTCTTTACTGGTGTTCGCAACATTACTTGCAATGGCTGTTCTGCTCACCGCTGCCGCCGCAACATCGCCCGTAACATATGTCGATCACAACAAGGTAGCCGAGGTACTGGCAAAAGGCGGTGCGCTGGCCAGTGGCTCGGACTATCGCGTCACTGGCAATCGTCGCGACGGCAAGGGAATGGTTGAAGTGCATAACAAGGAGACGGACATTTTCTATGTCATCGACGGTGAGGCGACGTTGGTAACAGGCGGCACCGTCGTCGGTGGAAAAACAACCGCGCCCGACCAGATTCGCGGAACGGAAGTCCAGGGCGGCGAGACCCACCACCTGGCGAAGGGCGACTTCATGGTGATTCCCGCCGGAACGCCGCACTGGTTCAAGGAAGTCCCCAAGTCCATCAACTATTACACGGTCAAGGTGGTGAAGCCGTAGGGGGGTCTGATCGTCGATCACTGTATGATGATGGATTGGCTCTATCGAAATTTTTCGTAGCTGTGAATGGATCAACGCGGGCTAAAGCCCGCGACCACATTAAGGCGCAACGTCGATCCCAAATGTAGTCGCGGGCTTTAGCCCGCGTTCGTCCAGCGCACTCAGAATGCAAACCGCAACTGAAGTTGCACCACGCGGGCCGTGCGTGTGCCGTTAACCTGGCCAAAGTTGATCCCACTCAGGTTGGTCGACACATTAATGTACTGCGTGTGATTTAGCGCATTCTGGAGGTCCGCCTTCAATTCGAAGGTCTTTCCTTCCGTTATCGGGAAGTTCTTTCCGAGAGAGAAGTCCACATTCCAGTTCCCAGGCGCTCGCAGCGGCGTCGCATTGGCTTCACCACGACGGACGGTCCGGCTGGACGCGGAACTAACGGGCACGAGCCGGTAAGCCGCTGGATTCAGATACTGCAGCCTTCCAAAACCGCAGCACTCCTTGTTCACCTGGTTCTTGATGTCCAGAATGTCGGGCCGGCCGCCTGTCTGAGTCACACCCAGGGCAGGCCCCGAGTTGGCTCTGAAGATACCGGAAAACTGCCAGCCTCCAAGCACGCGCTGGGCCGCCCGTGAGTTTCTAAACAGTCCAGGCACTTCGTAGACCCAATCAGCGGCCACGTAATGCATGATGTCACCGGTAGACAGGGCGCGCTCAAGCTTTACCAAAGCAAAATCCTGAACATCGCCGCGTGAATCGCCGATGTGGCCCGGGGCAACATCGCCGCCATTGTAAGAGAGGGCCTTGCCCCAGGTGTGGTGGAGGTTGAACAACAGTCCGCGGGTCATGCGCTGTCGCAGCGATGTCTGCCACGAATTGTAGTTGGACTGGCCGGAATTATCGAGGTAAGGCCCCGTGATGTCGTTGGGATTCGGACGAAGTCCTGTGACGCGGTCGACATCATTGAAATTCCGGTAGAGGTTGAACTTGACGCCGCGCGTACCGACGTACGCCGTTTCGAGCACCAGCGATCGGGTGAGGGCGCGCTGAAATCCGAGGGTGTAATTCATCGCGTAGGGCGGAACCATGTGGGGATTGTAGCGCCTGCCGATCCCGCCCAGGACGTTACCCTCGGCCTGGATTAGTTTGGTGACGTCTTCTTCATATAGCGGCCAACGCAAGCCCAGGGCAGCGGATTCCGCCCGTGTGAACGTGCGGCGGTCGGGCAACTCCACGGTTCTTTGGATGAATTCGTCATATGTTGTCGGATCGTAGCTTTGGAAATTTACGCCGAAGCCACCTCGTATGACGAAGTCGCCCCGACTGTCGGCGGTATAGGCGAAGCCAAACCTGGGTCCGAGGCTGAAATTATCGCTGTCGTGCGCGCCTTTGCGCTTATCGCGAAGCGGCCCCCACAGGAAGTTGACGGAATCGAGCAGTCCCTCCAGGTTGTAAAGGCCCATGGGCAGCTTTCCTTCGAAATTCTTGAGCTGCTCCGGCGTGTAGTTATAGCTTTGAAGCGTCCTTCCAAATGGACCCTTCCAATCGTGTACGGTGTAGCGGCCGTAGCGGTCGTAGCGGACTCCCAGGTTCAGCACGAGCTTCTGGCTGAAACGCCAGTCGTCCTGCAGGAACAATCCGAAGTTTTTCATGCTCCAAGTGAACGGGTGCTTATTGGCCTCATAGAAAGTCGAGGACGGCTCGTTGCGCATCACATCCGGGAGGGTCAGGTAGCTGACCGGCAGTGCTGTGGTGTCGGGTTGCCCTCCTCTCGGCAGAGCGAAGATGCCGCCGAACTTCCAGGAGTGCGTTCCTCGGAAAAGAGCGATCTGTTGATCAAAGGACCAGCTCGGTATAGGCCCCGTCGAGCGATTCTCGCGATTAAAGCCCGTCATCCCCGGATATTGAATGATGGGAAGCAGTCGCCCGCCGGGAGTCGATTCGGGCTTGTTGGGATCCTTCGTGAACCAGATCTTATCGATTCTCTCCACAAAACTCTGATTCATTCCCACGCGAGTCTGGGAAGTCCAGCGGCCGCGGCCGAGCGTATAGTTGGAGCTCATACGTTTCAAGAAGCTGTAAGTGGTCTGCGGGTTCAAGGGCTGCGACAACGCTTGCTCCTGATAAGGATGTCCTCCGTAGTACGTCACGGATAAGTTGCCCCCGCCGATCATGTAGTCCACTCTCGCGTCCTTGTGATCGTCGTCGTTCCGTTTTAGCGTTCCGCCGACCCAGAGTCCCAGGAGCGCATCCGACGCGTGGGGCTGGTTGGGCAGCGGCAGGTGATCCAGGAAGAGCTTCGTTTCAGGAAATCGAAGCGACGTCATCATGATGTCGCGGAAGCGTTGGGTCGGAACCGACGCAGCGTTTGGCAGCGCTATGGTCGTACGCTGCCGGTAGCCTTCATACGCCACGAAGAAAAACAGCTTGTCGCGCAGGATCGGCCCTCCCAGCGAACCGCCGAACTGGTTCCATACCGAGTTGGCCTCATGAGCAAGGAATGGTTGCCGGGCGGAGAGCACGGAACCTTCATAGCGATGAAAGATGCTGCCATGCCATTGGTTCGTTCCCGATTTCGAGATCACGCTCATCGTGCCCGCCATCGCCGAACCGTATTCGGCCGGGATCACGCCTTTTACGATTTGCACCTCGGCGATCGCCTCGGCGCTCATAACCTCGATCTTGTTGTATTGTCCGTACCCGGATATCACCATCGAGCCGGCGTTGCCGTTGGCATCGGTCCCGTTCGCTGTGACATTCATCGAACTACCGCCGAGACCGTTGAGCCGGAAACGCGTCCCAGCCATGCCCGTGAAATTGGCCTCCCCTCTGGTCAGCCCGGAATTGACATCGAGAATGTTGGTGATATTCCGGTTGATCATAGGAAGGTTGTGCACCTCGACCGTCTCCAGGCTCATCCGCTGTTCGGGAGAGACTGTATTCACCAATGGCGCTTCACCGGTCACGGTCACACTGTCAGTGACCGCGCCAACTTCCAGCACATATGTCCGCCTGACGTTCTGTGCGGCGCCTAGCGGAATGCCCCTGTTTTCGTAACTCCTGAAGCCCGGCATCACGATTTTGAACGTGTAAGTGCTGACGGGCACGAAATTGAATACGAACTCCCCCGTCTCGCTGGATACTTGTTGCAACACGGCGGCGGTGCGCTCGTTGATGAGTTGTATCTCCGCTCCGGGTAAGACCGCGCCGGATGGATCCGTAACGACTCCCGCGAAAGTGGCATCCGTTCGCTGGCCAAAGCTCAGGATAGCTGTCGCCACTACAACAAGAGTCACCAGAACGATGCTTGCAATGTTCAAACGCATCTGGTCCCCCTTAATCCGCCCTCGGTGGTCAGTTCTGAAACGTCGGCGGAAGACCTGGAAGTTGTTTTTGTTGGAAAGTTGGCGTCAGTATAAGGCGGCGCGTGCACACAATGTCAAGGAATTGCGAGAGAGGGTAGTGTCCTAATTCGGGGACAGACGTATAAATCACCTAATTAGCGATCAAGGTTGCTTTACTTGCTAATTAGGTGATTTATACGTCTGTCCCCGAATTAGGACACTACCCGAGAGAGAGGATTTTCAGCCGCGGATTACGCGAATGACGCGGCAATTACATCCCAGCCATCTCGAGCGCGAACAGCAAAGCCATGGCCCCGCCGCGGGGATCGCGATCGAGGATTGCAGCGCGGTGAAGGTAATCGTTCAGGGATCGCTGTTTGTTCGTGGATTCGCAAACGTCCGACAAGCGGCCATCCGAAGCGGTGCGCGCCTGGATAGCGCGCCAGGCCTTATCGACGAGGGGCTGGAACTCGTCCCAATCGAGCCAGCCGTTGTTGATGCCCCGCAACATCGAGGCAGCGATCATCGCGGTCGCAGTGTACTCCGGATAGGCTCCCGGATGATCGATCACCTCCCGCCACAACCCATCCTCATCCTGAAAGCGGCCCAGCGCAGACATGTGCTCGCGAAACGCCCGCAGGACGGGGCCAAACTGGGGATTATCCACCGGCAAATCGGAAAGCGTCAGCATGAGTCCCAGAGCGGGAAATGCATTTCCGCGCCCCCATGCCGCCTCGCTCAAAGGCGAATGCCGATAAAGGCCGTCCGGCCGCAGATCAAGCTTCTGCATGAATGCCAGGTGGCGCGCGGCCATATCAAAGTACTTCGGGTTCCCTGTCAGCTTCCCGGCTTTGGCCAGAAGCGGAATAGCCATGAAGACCGAATCGCTCATTTCGTCGTGGAACGGCATCGATTCCTTCATTTCGCCGCTCGCCGTGAAACCGAGGTCGGCTGCCTTGCGAACGAGCTCGGTGTAGCGGGGATTCCCGGTTCTTTCAGCCAGCTCGGCGAATACAAGGTGCCCAGCAAGAGTCAACGATGTGGGTCTTTCAAGAGGGCTCTTCCTCCCGTCCACATATGGCGCCGCAAGCCGCTCGACGTCCGCGATGCGTCCCATGCGAAGCTGACCGATAAGCGCCAGCCCAGGAATATAGGTCAGTTGGTTGAAGTCATGGCCGTAGACCTGTGTCAGCTCGGCCGCAAGCTGCCGTCCCGGACGACGAAGGCGCCGATCGAGCTCCCGGTGTGCTTCGGATGAGGAGATCTCTCGTGGCAACGACTGCAGCAAACCTTCTTTAATATCCACGCGCCGTGCGGGAATCCGGCCGACGCCGGCCACGGCGTTTTGAGACAGTGCGTCGGCCAGGCCAAAATCTTCGACGGCCATGATAAGCACCATATCCGGTGCGTGGATTCCTATCCATCGCCAGAGTGCGTGCGATTCCGGATTTTCGCGGTAGGCAACGCCGGCGGGAGGAAACTGCAGCCGGCTCTTATCCGGATTTGCCAGAGAGATGGCCACGAGTTGGAACGGGCGCCGATCTTGCCGCAGGGTTTCGAACTTCTGAACTTCCTGGGCGACGATACGGGCGGACTCGTCATTCCCGGCAAGGCCGCCCACGAGCAACACTGTGGCTGAACTCGAAGACGCGCCCCCAACAACAACCGCTTCGATCCGGACGCCACTCTGAGTGAGACCGACATCCCGGTGTTCGGCACCGTTCAACGGCAAAGCAGGAACGAGCGATATTGCGAACGCCATTCCAACAGCGATCTTCGAATAACCCACCGAGATTCCTCTGGAGAGATGTTGGATACCGGCCCCGGATTCTATAATGGCGGCCGTCGGAGGAGAAGCCCTGTGTTTTTGTTGACACGTCAGTGTGGGGCCTGTAGATACTTAAGTCGAATCAGGCCTCTTTCGGCAGGAGGAATTATATGAAATACCGAGTACTTGGATTCGCGGCAGCGCTGGTGATTGCGAGCGGCGGATTCGCCTTCGGTCAGGGTGCACCAGCGGGACAGGATGCTGCGGCCGGTCAGCGCGGGCAACGTGGGCAGAGAACATTTTCGACAAACGGGAACGGTGGAATCGTCGATGCGCCTGAACAGCAAGGCCCACGCGGGCAACGAGCGCAACGTCCATCCGGCCCCGCTCCCCGTGGACCCGATGGGCGCGTCACTCTGGATTCGACTCCGGGCAAACGGGAAACAGGTCTTTGGATCGGTGGCATTAC
>WNFQ01002663.1_pt1 | contig 12900 bp, 8 predicted proteins | sample 5400171 | NCBI WGS metagenome assembly WNFQ01 (sample SAMN13153356, study PRJNA577476) | soil metagenome | isolation source: 20 cm soil under Madrone tree | place: USA:California | collected 2016-06-14
GGGGGCTGCGAGCGGCGTGCTCGCTCCTCCCTCCTGCGGCGTGCCTTCAGGCACGCCTCGTCGGTCGTCGCTGCGCTTGCCGCTCTCGCTCCCCGGCTCGTTCGCCTCGCTCACCATGATTACTCGGACAGACTCCTAGCGATGCTCCGCGTCCGCTACACCGCGTGGGACGGCACGCAGGAGATCCGCCTCGAGGCGGACCGCGTCTTCGAGAAGCTCTCCGAGTACCTCTCCTTCACCGACGACGTGCAGCAGGCCTTCGACTGGCTCCTCCACCAGGGGCTCGAGTGGGAGGAGGGCGTGCGCGTCATGGGGCTCGACGACTTCCTGGAGCAGCTGCGCGAGGCGATGCGGAGCCGCTACCGCGAGGTCAACCTGCGCGAGGCGTTCCGCGAGCTGCGCGAGAAGCTGGAGGAGCTGCTCGACCTGGAGCGCGACGCGCTCGACCGCGCGGCCGACCCCAGGGCCGCGGCCCGCAAGCGGGAGCTGCTGGATCGCCTCTCGCCGCGCCTCTCCGAGGCGCTCGAGCAGCTGCGCGACTACGCCTTCGAAGACGACGAGGCGCGCCGCGCGCTCGCGGACCTGCTCGAGGAGCTGGACGACATCCGTGACCTCGAGAACTTCCAGCGGCGCTACGGCGACCTCTTCCAGGGCCCGCAGTCGCTCGCCTACCGCGAGGCGGTCGAGCTGATGCGGGAGATGGAGCGCCTCAAGCGCCTCGAGGAGGAGCTGCTCTCGGGGAACCTCGAGTCGGTCGACCTCGAGAGCCTGGGCGCGCTGCTCGGGCCGGAGGCGGCGCGCAACCTCCAGCTCTTGAAGGAGGTCATGGTCCTGCTCGTCAACGCGGGCTACGTGACGCTGCGCGAGGGACGCGCCCACCTCTCGCCGAAGGGCGTGCGCAAGATCGGGCAGCTCGCGCTGCGCGACATCTACCAGGGGCTGCTCCGCGACCGGCCCGGGGGCCACCAGACCGACCACCGCGGCTCGATCGACCTCCGCCCCGAGGAGACCAAGCGCTACCAGCACGGCGACCCGCTGGTGCTCGATCTGGTGCGCACCTTGAAGAAGGCGCTCACCCGGCGCCCGGGCACGCCGCTCGACGTGCACCCCGAGGACTTCGAGGTGCACGCCGCCACGCACTCCGCCACCACCTCGACCGTCCTCCTCCTCGACATGAGCTGGTCGATGTCGTGGGAGGGGCGCTTCGCCGCCGCCAAGAAGGTCGCGATGGCGATGGAGAGCCTGATCCGCGCCCGCTACCCGCGCGACTACTTCGCGATCGTCGGCTTCTTCACCCGCGCCGTGGAGCTCCGGCTCCGCGACCTGCCCGAGGCGAGCTGGAACATGGGCGACCCGTTCACCAACCTGCAGGACGGGCTCCGCAAGGCCGCCGACCTCCTCGCCCGCCACCCGAGCAACAACCAGCACATCATCATCATCACCGACGGCCAGCCGACGGCGTACTTCCTGCGCGGGCGGCTCTACTGCGAGTGGCCGCTGTCCTTCGGCGGCATCTCGATGCGCGCCGCGCAGGAGACGCTCAAGGAGGTCGAGCGCGTCACCCGCCGCGGCATCGTCATCAACACCTTCATGCTCGACGACAGCCCGAGCCTGCGCGCCTTCGTCGAGCGCATGACGCGCATCAACAAGGGGCGCGCGCTCTACACCCGCCCGGACCGGCTGGGCGAGTACCTGCTGGTCGACTACATGGCGAAGAAGCGCAAGCGCGTCTGAGACGCGCAAGGAGGACGGGATGGTCCAGGGACGAATCGGCCGCGGGCTGCGTATCCTCGCGCTGGCCGGCATCTTCGGCGCCGGCTACCTGTGCGGCTCGCTCGGGCAGCGGAGCGCCGAGGCCCAGCTCGGCGACGTGATGAAGAAGGCGGGCGAGCAGGGCGGCGCGCTCGGCTCCATCGGGCAGCTCGGCTCGAGCATCGTCGAGATGCAGCAGCACGTCGACGGGCTCAACAAGGACCTCGAGACGCTGCGCAAGGTGAAGACGGCGCTCGGCGGCTGAGGCGCGGAGGGCGGCCGCGGCGGGGCCGGGGGCCACCGGCCCCGCCCCCGGCCGCCAGCCGTTCCGGAGCGCGCTCGGCCGCGCGCCCAAGCAGCGTGGGTGCGGGACTTCCGCGCTCCGCGATCGCCTAAGGGGGTCCGTTCGGTCCCCGGTGGGTCGCCCGGGGCACAATGCGGGCGCGGGCGGCACACCCGTGCGGGTTCGCTCCTCCCCGACTCTGCCCGGAGCGGTGGCGCAGCCCGAGCACGATCCTTGCTCTCTCCGCGGGTCCTCCGTGCCGAGGGCAGCACTAGCCTCGGCGGGCCCATGGGGGAGGTCGGCATCTTTTGGACGGGGCGTACGACGATCGACCGGGATCGCCCCCTGTTTCGCAACCTGGAGGTTCGATGCGGTTCCTGACGATTGCTCGCTCACTCGCGCTGATCGTGCTGACGGTCGGCCTCGCGGCCGCCCCGGCAAATGCGGCGCCTGGCAAGTTCCACTCGCTCGCGCCCGATCTGAAGGACGCGGTCGATCTCGGCCGCGCCCCGGCCAGCGAGCGGCATCGCGTGGTGGTGAGCCTCGATGTCCGCGACCGCGAGAGCCTCGAAGCCTTCCTGGCCGACGTTCAGGACCCGTCCTCGCCTCGCTACCGCCAGTTCCTGAGCCAGGCGGACTTCGACGCCCTCTACGCGCCGACCCCCGCGCAGGAAGAGGCGGTAGTCGACCATCTCCGCGGCGCGGGCCTCAGGGTCACGGAGCGCTTTCCGAACCGCCTGCTGGTCGGCGCGGCCGGCAGCGTTGCGGCCCTCGAGCGCGCCTTCGGCGTCGAGATGCACAGCGTGCAGCGGGCCGGCAAGCGGCACTACGCGGCGCTCGACGAGCCCTCGCTCCCTGCCGAGATGGCGAGCTACGTGGTGGGCGTGATCGGGCTCGACGACCTGAGCGAGCGGCATCCCCACGTCGGGTCGGTCGAGCCGGCCGCCGCGCCCCGGGCGGCGCTCGGGTCGAACTGCTGTCATCTGAGCCCGAACGACGTCTTCGCCTTCTATGACAACACGGCCGCCGCTTCGGGCGCCGGGGAGACCATCGTCATCGCCGGCGCCTATGCGTGGCGCGACACCGACAACACGGGCTTCAACAGCCAGTGGGGTCTCCCCCAGCTGCCGGCGGGCAGCGCACAGGTGTGCACGGGACCGTCAACGTCCGCGGGCTGCAAATTCAGCTCCCAGGACTCGATCGAGATCGCGCTCGACGTGGAGTACGCGCACGGCACAGCGCCCGCGGCCCGCGTCCTCAACTACATGTCGGCCTCGACGTCCACTGCCGACTTCACGACCATGTACAACCGGATCGTGACCGACAACCCCGGCCACGTCGTCTCCACCAGCTGGGGCGCGTGCGAGGTGGCGTTGTCGGCGGCCTCGCAGCAGACCGACGACAACATCTTCGCCAACGCGAACGCGATCGGGCAGTCGTGGTTCGCCGCCTCCGGGGACAGCGGCAGCCGCGACTGCAGCAACATCCTCGGCGTCGACAACCCCGCGAACTCCCCGCACGTGATCGGCGTCGGGGGCACGCGGCCCACGTGCAGCAGCGGCCTGACCTCCTCGAGCCCGGCGTGCGGCGGCTACGGCTCGGAGAGCGCGTGGAGCGGCTCGGGTGGCGGCGTGAGCCAGGTGTTCGCGCGGCCGGCCTTCCAGAGCGGCTGCGGCGTGCCCGCCGGCACGCGGCGGCTCGTCCCCGACGTGGCGCTCGAGGCCGACACCTCGCCGGGCAACTACGTGGCCGAGAACGGCTCGTGGTGGATCGTCGGCGGCACCTCGGACGCCGCCCCGCAATGGGCCGGCCTGGCCGCCGGGCTCGCCCAGCTGAGCGGCGGGCCGCTCGGCAACCCGGGAGCGCTGCTCTACGGCCTCTGCGGGACCGCCGCCCTCCACGACGTCACCTCGGGCTCGAACGGCGACTACAGTGCCGGCGTCGGCTACGACCTGGTGACGGGGCTCGGCAGCTTCGATGCCCGGAACCTGCTCGCCGCCGCGGGCCCGACCAGCACGACGACCACCTCGACGAGCACCACGACGACGACCACTCGGCCGAGCACCACGACGACCACGACCTTGCCCGGCACCACCACCACGACGAGGCTGGCGACCACGACGACCACCACGACGGTGTCGATCACGACGACCACCACCACGGCGTCGCCGACCACTACCACCACCGTGCCGGCCACCACCACCACGACCACGACGTCGACGAGCAGCACCACGACCACGCTCCCCGCGTGCTTCCCATCCGGCGCCACCTGCACCGCGAACGCCGACTGCTGTTCGAAGAGCTGCCGCAAGAAGGGCCCGAGGAATATCTGCAGGTAGGGCGCTCGTCCGTCGGGAGCGCCCAACGGCGAGGCGGTGGAGCCGTTCCCGGCGGCTTCACAGCTCGAGCTCCAGCGCGGTGTCCGTGCGCGCGTAGGTCGAGCCTGCGTGAGCGGGCGCGGGCGCTGCGCATGAGCACGCGTACGCTCCGGCGCCGGCTGCAGGGCGAGGGAACGACCGGCCAGCGTCTGCTCGACGCGCTCCGGGACGAGCTGGCGGTGAGCCATCTCCGCCGGCAGGGGCTCGGCATCGGGGAGATTGCGTTCCTGCTCGGGTTCTCGGACGCGAGCGCGTTCTACAAGGCGTTTCGCCGCTGGACGGGACGGAGCCCCGGGGCGTTCCGTCGATCGGAAGCCTCCTCGGAGTAGCTCGCTTCCGGCGGCCGGAGCGTCGCCTCGAGCGCGGGCCCACTGGCAGAGTGGCCCGCCGATCGGGTATGCGTCGCCCCATGGCGGAGGCGGTGGGGGAGCGCCGGTCGGGAGGACGCCAGGGGGCGCTCCTCGCCCAGTATCTCCGCATCAAGGCGCAGCACCGCCGGGCCATCCTCCTCTTCCGCCTCGGCGACTTCTACGAGATGTTCTTCGAGGACGCCGCGACCGCCGCGCGCGACCTCGATCTCACGCTGACGGCGCGGAACCGCGGCGACCCGGACGAGGTGCCGCTCTGCGGCTTCCCGGCGCACGCGGCGCAGCCGTACATCACGCGCTTGCTGGGCAAGGGCCACACGGTGGCCGTGTGCGAGCAGGCGCCGGCGCGCGGGCGCGGGCTCATGGAGCGCGAGGTGGTGCGCGTCATCACGCCCGGCACGATCCTCGAGGAGGAGAGCCTCGAGCCGGGCGCGCCGAGCCTGCTCGCGGCGCTGGCCGCCGAGGGCGACCGCTTCGGCATCGCCGCCATCGACTTCGCGACCGGCGCCTTCCGTGCCACCGAGGTGCGCGGCTGGGACCTCGCCCGCGACGAGCTCGAGCGCCTGGCGCCGCGCGAGCTGCTCCTCGCGCCGGACCTGCCGCCCCCGGTCGACGCGGCCTGCCGGGAGGGACGCCCGTGGGCGGCGGCGGTGCTGCCCGAGCCGGTCCCGCTCGAGGGCGACTTGCCGCGACTCGCCGCGCGCGCGGCGGGCGGCGCGCTCGCGTACGTCGACGCCGCCTACCGGCGCCGGCCGGCCCACCTCCGGCCGCCCGAGGCCTATGCGCCCGCCGGTTTCCTCCAGCTCGACGCGGCCACGCGCCGGAACCTGGAGCTGCTGCAGACGCTCGGCGGCGAGCGGCGCGGCTCGCTCCTCTGGGTGCTCGACCAGACGGCCACGCCGATGGGCGCGCGCCGCGTGCGCGAATGGCTCGTCTACCCCCTCCTCGAGCCGGCGGCGATCGGCCGGCGCCTCGATGCGGTCGAGGTGCTGGCAGAACGGGTCGAGCTGCGCGAGGCACTCCGGGCCGCGCTCGGGGGCATCGGCGACCTCGAGCGCCTCGCGGGCCGGATCGGGGCGCGCAGCGCCGGGCCGCGGGACGTGGCGCACGTTGCCGTGGCCCTCGGCCGCGTGGCCGAGGCGCGAGCGGCGCTTGCCGGCGCGCGGACGGAGCTGCTTGCCACGCTCGCCGGCGCGCTCGATCCGCTCCCCGAGATCGCCGCCGCGATCGCCGCGACGCTGGTCGATGCGCCGCCGCCGCACACGCGCCTCCCCGGCTTCATCCGCCCCGGGCGCGACCGGGAAGTGGACGAGCTGCGCGGGACGGCGCACGACGCCAGGGGCTGGCTCGCGCGCTTCGAGGCCGCGGAGCGCGCGCGCACGGGCATCGGCTCGCTCAAGGTCCGCCACAACAAGGTGTTCGGCTACTATGTCGAGGTGACGCGTCCGAACCTGCCGCTCGTGCCGCCCGACTACGAGCGCCGGCAGACGCTGGTCGGCGCGGAGCGCTTCGTCACGCCGACGCTCCGCGAGCACGAGGCGCGCGTGCTCGGCGCCGAGGAGCGCCTGCGCGCGCTCGAGGTGCATCTCTTCGAGGCGCTGCTGGACACGGTGGCAGCGCGCCATCCGACACTCGCGCGCACGGCGGACGCGCTCGCGACCCTGGACGCGCTCGCCTCGCTCGCCGAGGTCGCGCACCGCCGGGGCTACGTGCGGCCGGCCATCACGCGCGCGCCGACGCTCGACATCCGCGCCGGCCGCCATCCGGTGGTGGAGGCTGTGGCGGGCGGCGGCTTCGTGCCCAACGACGCGCGTCTCGATCCCGAGGCGGAGCAGCTGCTCGTCATCACCGGACCCAACATGGGCGGCAAGTCGACCTACCTCCGGCAGGTCGCGCTGATCACGCTGCTCGCGCAGATGGGGAGCTTCGTCCCCGCGGCGGAGGCGGAGGTCGGGCTCGTCGACCGCATCTTCACGCGCGTCGGCGCGAGCGACAACCTGGTCGGCGGCGAGTCGACCTTCATGGTCGAGATGCGCGAGACGGCGAACATCCTCGCCGGGCTGACGCCCCGGAGCCTCGTCGTCCTCGACGAGATCGGGCGCGGCACGAGCACCTTCGACGGCATCTCGATCGCGTGGGCGGTGGCCGAGCACCTGCACGACGCCCCCGAGCGGCCGCGGACGCTGTTCGCGACGCACTACCACGAGCTGACGGCGCTGGCGGCCGAGAAGCCGCGCGTGCGGAACCTCTCGGTCGCGGTCGCGGAGTGGAAAGGCGAGATCGTGTTCCTGCGCCAGATCGTGCCCGGCCCGGCGTCGCGCAGCTATGGTGTCGAGGTGGCGCGCCTGGCGGGCGTGCCGGAGCCGGTGGTGGCGCGCGCGCGGACGCTGCTCGCGGGCCTGGAGACGGGGCAGGGGCCGGTTGGGCGCGGGCCCGAGCCGCCGGCGGCGCAGCTGTCGCTGTTCGCGGCGGGCGAGGAGAGGATCCGGCGCGAGCTCGCCGGCATCGACCCGGAGCGGCTGACGCCGCTCGAGGCGCTGGCGGTGCTGGCGCGGCTGGTGGAGATGGCGCGGGGATGAGGAGGCGTTGCTGGGTCCTCGCGACGGATGATTCGCGGTTCGTCACCGGGCACGTCTTCTACGTCGACGGCGGGGCGCATCTGGGGTAGCGCGGGGGCCCGACAACGCCGCGCGAAGGCTCGCCCCGGCGCTTGCGGTTTGCACCCGCGTGTCGGGACGGTCTATTGATTCCCGAGATGGTGAACGCGATGCGAGTGCCGAGGGTCGTCATCGGGTCCCTGACGCTCGCCGCGCTCCCGGCATGTGGCCCGAGCGGACCGGACCTCGACCAGGTCACGCGCGACCAGCGGGAGATCTTCTTCAAGCTCGGACGGCTGGAGCGATCGGTCGAGCAGGCCGCGACGCAGCCCGCGGCGGCCGCCGCGGCGCCCGAGCCGAAGTACCCGGACAAGGTCTACGACATCCCCGTCGGCGGCTCGCCGGTGAAAGGGCCGGCGAAGGCGCCGGTCACGATCGTCGAGTTCTCCGACTTCCAGTGTCCGCCGTGCGGCGAGGCGCGCGCCCTGGTGAAGCAGGTCGTGGACGCGTACCCGAAGGACGTGAAGCTCGTCTACAAGCAGTTCCCGCTCACCGCGATCCACGACAACGCCATGAACGCGGCCAAGGCGGCGATCGCAGCGGACAAGCAGGGGAAGTTCTGGGAGATGCACGACCTCCTCTACCAGAACCAGAGCGCGCTGGGCATCGACAAGCTGACCGAGTACGCCGGCACGATCGGGCTCGACGTGCCGCACTGGGTCAAAGACTTCAGCTCGGCGGCGGTGCAGGAGCAGGTCGTGCAGGAGATGCGGGATGGGCGCGCCGTCGACGTCGACGCCACGCCCACCTTCTTCGTCAACGGAAGCCGGGTGGGGGACCGCTCCTTCGACGGGTTCAAGGCCATGATCGAGAGGAGCCTGCGCGCCGAGCCCGGCAAGAAGGGTTAGTTAACGCACCCCGCAACGATCCGCTTCGCACGTTCACCCCGCCGTCGGGCTCGCGCCCGTGATTTCTCGCGGCGGGAGCGAGAGAAGCGCGCCGCGCTTGACCCTTCCGCGGGTCCAGAGCATCCTCTCCCTCGGTGAGGATGCGGAGCGGGGTGTGGCGGGGCAAGTTGGCCCCGATGGTCGCGCGCTACGGGAGCGGGGTCGCGGCGGTCGCAGCGGCGACCCTCGCGCGCTGGTGGCTCCACCCCATGTTCGGGAGTCACCGGCCTTTCGCTACGTACTTCATCGCGCTCCCGCTGATCGCCTGGTACGCCGGTCTCGGGCCGACGCTGCTCACGCTGCTGCTGGGCGGTCTTGCGGCCGAGGTCTTCTTCATGGAGCCGGCGTCGGCTTTCGCGATGCACGATGCACTCGATGTACGGGGCCCGGGGCTCTACGCCGTCCTGGGTCTTGCGATCGCTCTCGTCACGGCAGCCCTTCGGCGGACCGTCGAAGCGCTCCGTCGCAGCCGAGCGGGCAGCCGGGCGGTGGTCGAGGGCGCGTTCGACTGCATCATCACGATGGATCACGAAGGCCGGATCACGGCGTTCAACCCGGCCGCCGAGCGCACGTTCGGTTACCCGCGGGCTGCCGTCATTGGCAGGCGGATGGCCGAGGTGATCATTCCACCCCCGCTACGCGAGCGGCACCATCGTGCCATGGCGCACTACCTCGCCACGGGCGAGGGGCCAATACTGGGCCGGCGACTCGAGCTGACCGCATTGCGGGCCGATGGTAGCGAGTTTCCCATCGAGCTGACCATCAACGTGATACGCCTGGCCGACGAGACGCCGATCTTCACTGGATACCTCCGGGACATCACGGAGCGGAAGCAGGCGGAAGAGGAACGGGTCAGGTTGCTCGGGGCGGAACAGACCGCGCGGCGCGGAGCGGAGGCGTCGGAGCGCCGGCTCGCCTTTCTCGCAGAAGCGAGCGCCGTCCTCGCGTCCTCCCTGGAGTGCCAGGCGACGCTGGAGCAGGTGGCGCGACTGGCCGTGCCCGTTCTGGCCGACTACTGCGTGATCAACCTCGTCGAGGGTACACGCATGCGCCGGGTGGCGACGGCGCATGCAGACCCCTCGAAACAACCGCTGGTCGAACGACTCCGGGAGTTTTCACCCGACCCCGCCTCGATGAAGCGGGTGGCGCGGGTGATGCGCTCGGGAGTATCCGCCATGGTGACATCGCTCGACGTGGCGAGCGCCGCCGCCGCGTTTCCAAACCGGGAGCACCGCGAGATCGTCCTGGCCCTGGCCCCGCGGAGCTACATGCTCGTGGCGCTGCGAGCTCGTGACCGGACGCTCGGCACCATGACCTTCGTAGCCGCCGAATCGGGCCGCCGCTACGGACCGCCCGACCTGGCCCTGGCCGAGGAGCTGGCGCGGCGGGCCGCCATGGCGATTGACAACGCTCGGCTCTACGAGTCCGAGCGGCACGCCCGAACCGAGGCAGAAGCAGCGACCCGCGCTAGGGATGCCTTCCTGGCCACGGTCTCGCACGAGCTGCGAACGCCGCTCTCGCCGATCCTCTCCTGGGCCCGGATGCTGCAGAAGGGCACGCTCGATGCCGACAAGGCACGGCATGCCTTGGAGACGATCGAGCGGAGCGCGCGCTCCGAGGCGCAGCTCATCGAGGATCTGCTCGACGTCTCGCGGATCATCGCCGGCAAGCTGCGCCTCGATGTCCGCCGCGTCGATCTCGTTCCGGTGATCCGGGCTGGGATCGCCGTCGTCCAGCCCGCGGCCGATGCGAAGAACATCCGGGTGCAGGCGATCCTCGACCCGGAAGCTGGTACGGTCGCAGGCGACCCCGAGCGGCTGCAGCAGGTGGCGTGGAATCTCCTCTCCAATGCCGTCAAGTTCACGCCGGAGGGCGGGCGCGTCCAGGTGGTGCTCAAACGGCTCCACGCGCACGTCGAGGTCGCCGTGAGCGACACGGGCCAGGGCATCCGGCCGCAGTTCCTGCCGCGCATCTTCCAGCGGTTCGAGCAGGCGGACAGCTCGATGACCCGTGCCCACGGGGGCCTCGGGCTCGGCCTGGCCATCGTGCGCCACATCGTCGAGCTGCACGGCGGGAGTGTCCACGCGGAGAGTGCCGGAGAGGGCAGGGGCGCGGTCTTCACGGTCAAGCTCCCGCTGCTCATGCGACGGACAGCGGGCGAGGTTGAAGGCCGGCACCCGAAGGTCGGCGCGCCCACCAACGGTCACGACACACCCGCCCTGAACGGTCTGCGTGTCCTCGTGGTCGATGATGAGCCCGACAGCAACGACGTCGTCAGCGCACTGCTCTCGTCGTGCGGCGCCGAGGTTCGGATCGCAGGGTCCGTGGCGCAGGCACTGGAAGTGCTCACGCAGTGGCGCACGGACGTGCTCGTCACGGACATCGGGATGCCCGGCGAGGATGGATACGGCCTGCTCATGAAGGTGCGGGGCCAACCGGGCGAGTCAGCCCGACTGCCGGCCGTCGCACTGACCGCCTACGCTAGCCGCGATGACCGTATTCGCCTGCTGTCCGCGGGCTTCCAAGCGCACGTTCCCAAGCCCGTGGACCCCGACGAGCTGGTCACGGTCGTAGCGAATCTCGGCCGAACAGCTCGTCGCCTCTGAGGCCGGTCCACAACCGGCCTCGCGCTTCTCGGGCAGCCCAGCTCCCTTCCTGAGGGGGTATGCGTGTCATCAGTCGAGGGAGGGATCTTCACCTCGCTGACTTGCTCTCCACCCCGGATGGTATTGCGGCCTGCGGCCGGCCACGGCAACGTCAGCCGTCATCCCCTCTGGACGGCAGGCGCCGCCTCTTGCGCGCGCGGAAAGGAAGAAAGTCATGCGCACTGCGACTCAGGTGGTCCTCGTCGTCGTAGCGTTCCTCTTCGTGGCCACCACCCCGACTGCGGCTACCGCCCAGACTCCACCCACGATTCCCTGCGCCGGCGCCTTCGGGACGTGCCTGGGGTCCTGCCCGGCGGGTCAGGCATGCATACCCGACCCGACGACGGCGCTCTGTGGGTGCGTGACCGTCACGACCACGAGTCTGGCGACCACCACCACGACGACGTCGAGCGTGACCACCACGACCATTGCGGCCTGCTGCGGCTTCTCCCCGAAGCCGAACGAGCTGAGCTTCACCACCAGTATAGGGGCCGGCAACTGCGGCACGGTGCAGAACAGCGCGGGCACCGTGACCAAGCAGCTCGCCTGCGGCGGCCTCTACACGGGCGGCGGTCAAAACAGCGTGCCGCTGCCGTACGCCGTTCCCGACATGGGCAATTCGCTCACCGGGGTGTCCGCGTGCAGCGGGACGAGCCTCACCCTCGCCAACCTCACCTCGACCCAGACCGGCAGCAACCGGAACTGCACGAGCATCGGGTGCCTGTTCGGCCCGCCGCTCCCGATCCCGAATCCGGCCAGCACGCCGACGAGCGTGTGCGTCATCAACTCGGTGACGACCAACGCCAGCGGCGCGACCGACTGCTCCAGCGGCGCCTCGAGCCTCAACCTGCCGCTCAACTCGGAGATCTTCCTCGATGGCGACCTGTTCCCGAATGCGCCGGGCATCCAGGTCTGCCCGGTGTGCAACAAGACCTGCAACGCGGGCACGAACCTCAGCGGGCCGTGCAACACCGATGCGGACTGCCCCGGCGCCGCGGCGGGCTCGTGCGCGGGCTCGAACAAGTGCCACGGCGGCCCCAATGATGGCATGGCGTGCACGCCGGCCGACTCTGCGCTGAGCCAGAGCTTCCCGACCACCCACGACTGCCCGCCGCCGGCGGTCAACGACATCGGCGGCCTCCCGATCGCCTTCGCCCTGACGACCGGGACGACGAGCAAGACGGCTCAGGCCATCAGCGGCCAGTTGAACGTATTCTGCGGCTTCTGCCGTGACATCACCGCCGCCGGCACCGGCTGCTTCGAGGGCGACTCGGCACCGGGGTGCCCGGCCAACAGTGGGTGCATCGGCGCCGGCAATCCGTTCAACTGCTGCACGGGCGTCGGTGCCGGCAGCTGCGACCAGACGGCACCCAAGCCGTGCTTCATCGGCAGCGGCTTGCCCACCGCCTGCACCGACGGCAACGGTTCGTGGCCCGACTGCCAGCAGCGCAACCCCGGGGCCTTCGGTCCCGCGGGCGGTGGGGCCCGCACGATCACCGAGACCGGCGCGCCAGCCGGCACCCTCAGCGACGGGGCGGGCCACGCTTCGACGCTGGTGAGCATCTTCTGCATCCAGCCGACCTTCAACGCGACGGTCGATGCGGCAGGCGATCTGCCCGGCCCGGGCGCCGTCTCGCTCCCGGGAACGGCCCAGCTCCTGCCGTAGCCTTCTCAGCCGCGGGAGCCTGCTCGTGCAGCCTCCCGCCCGAGACCCACGCGGCCCCGGCCCCGCAAGGAACCGGGGCCGCGTACTTTTCGGGCGCGGTCTTCTACGTTGTGGGTGCTGGCTGAACAGGAGCGTGACCCGAGACTGCCGTGCACGGGAGCGGGGGCACCGTCTCCGCTTCGATTCGGCGCCGTTGGACACGGGTCCGGGAGCGACCGACCCGTGCGGCGCCTCATAGGCGCTCCGACGGCGCCCCCGCTCCCG
>WNFQ01018085.1_pt1 | contig 12899 bp, 9 predicted proteins | sample 5400171 | NCBI WGS metagenome assembly WNFQ01 (sample SAMN13153356, study PRJNA577476) | soil metagenome | isolation source: 20 cm soil under Madrone tree | place: USA:California | collected 2016-06-14
CGCCGCCTCCTCGCTCGACGACCTGGTCACCAGCCTCAAGCCGCCGCGCACGCTCTGGCTCATGGTGCCGGCCGCGGCGGTCGACCAGACGCTGAGCGATCTCGGGCGAGCGATCCAAAAGGGCGACATCCTCATCGACGGCGGCAATTCGTACTACGTCGACGACATCCGACGGGCGAGGGCGTTGGCTCCCCGGGGGATTCACTACGTCGATTGCGGGACGAGCGGCGGCGTGTGGGGACTGGAGCGCGGGTACTGCCTGATGATCGGAGGCGAGAAGACGGTGGTCGAGCACCTCGATCCGATCTTCGCCACGCTCGCGCCGGGCCGCGACGCGGCGCCGCGGCTCCCGGGACGTGAGACGGTCGGCGGCACGGCAGAGCACGGCTATCTGCATTGCGGGCCGCACGGCGCCGGCCACTTCGTGAAGATGGTTCACAACGGGATCGAGTACGGCATCATGGCCGCCTATGCCGAGGGGCTGAACATCCTCCATCACGCCAACGTCGGCAGATCCGAGCACGCGGTCGACGCGGAGACGACGCCGCTGCGCAATCCCGAGGAGTACCAGTACGACTTCAACATGCGGGACATCGCCGAGGTCTGGCGTCGCGGCAGCGTGATCGCCTCGTGGCTGCTCGATCTCACGGCGAGCGCGCTGCTCACGGACCCCGCCCTCTCCGCGTTCGCGGGCCGGGTCTCCGACTCGGGCGAGGGGCGATGGACGATCAAGGCCGCCGTCGACGAGGCGGTGCCGGCGCCCGTGCTCACCACGGCGCTCTACGAGCGATTCAGCTCGCGCGGCGAGTCCGATTTCGCGGACAAGGTGCTCTCCGCGATGCGCTACGCGTTCGGGGGCCATCAGGAGAAAGCCGGCCGGTGACCGCGCGACATCCGGTCGTCTTCCTGGTCGACGTGGACAACACGCTCATCGACAACGATCACATCGCGGCCGATCTCAAGCGCCACCTCGAGCGCGAGATCGGACGCGAGCGGCAGGAGCGGTACTGGGCCATCTTCGATGAGCTGCGGGCCGAGCTGGGCTACGCGGACTACCTGGGCGCGCTGCAGCGGTATCGGGTCGAGCATCCCCGTGATCCGCACGTGCTGACCGTCTCATCGTTCATGGTGGATTACCCGTTCGCGAACCGTCTCTACCCGAACTCGCTCGACGTGCTGGAGCGGTTCCACGGCTGGGGACCGACGGTCATCCTCTCCGATGGCGACGCGGTGTTTCAACCGCGCAAGATCGAGCGCTCGGGACTTCAAGAGATCGTGGACGGGAACGTCCTGATCTATATCCACAAGGAGCGCGAGCTCGACGACGTCGAGCGGCGTTATCCCGCCGACCACTACGTCCTGGTGGACGACAAGCCGCGCATCCTGACCGCCGTGAAGCGCGTCTGGGAACGCCGGGTCACCACCGTCTTCCCGCGGCAGGGCCACTACGCGCACGATCCGCAGGCGCTCGCCACCAATCCGCCGGCCGACCTGACGGTCGAGCGCGTCGGCGACCTCCTCACGTACGACCTGCCCGCGCTCCTCGCCGCGGGGGCGCCCGCGATCCATCGCACGACAACGAGGGCGTGATGACCGTTCAAGACCTCGACGCGAAGCACATCGGGCGGTCCGACGCCCTGGTCTTCTTCGGGGCCACGGGCGATCTCGCCTACAAGAAGATCTTCCCATCGCTCCAGGCGATGGTGAAGCGCGGGCACCTCGACGTCCCGGTCATCGGCGTGGCGAGGTCGGCGTGGACCCTCGAGCAGCTCAGGGCCCGGGCGAGGGATAGTCTAGAAACGCACGGAGGACTCGACCCGGTGGCCTTCGAGAAGCTGTGCGGCTTGCTGCGCTATGTCGATGGCGACTACGCGGACCCGGCGACGTTCCAGACCATTCGCACAGAGCTCGGCGCCGCGCAGCGGCCCGCGCATTATCTCGCCATCCCGCCCGCGCTGTTCGGGCTGGTCGTGGATCAGCTGGCCAAGGCGGGCTGTGCCCAAGGCGCCCGCGTGATCATCGAAAAACCCTTCGGGACGGACCTCGCCTCGGCGCGGGCGCTGAACCGGACGCTGCTCGGCAGCTTCGACGAGACGACGATCTTCCGCATCGACCACTACCTCGGCAAGGGGCCGGTGCACAACATGCTCTTCTTCCGCTTCGCGAACGCGTTCCTGGAGCCCATCTGGAACCGCAACCATGTCGAGAGCGTGCAGATCACCATGGCGGAGAGCTTCGGCGTCCAGGGCCGGGGCGCCTTTTACGACGGGACCGGCGCCATCCGCGACGTGGTCCAGAATCATCTGTTCCAGGTCCTGACCAACCTGGCCATGGAGCCTCCCGTCGGACCCGGCGGCGAGTCCATCCGGGATGAAAAGGTCAAAGTCCTGAAGGCCGTCCCGCCGCTCAGTGCGAGGAACCTGATCCGCGGGCAGTTCCGCGGCTATCGAAAGGAGCCCGGGGTGGCGCCAGATTCCCAGGTGGAGACGTTTGCGGCGCTGCAACTGAGCATCGATTCCTGGCGCTGGCAGGGTGTGCCCTTCTACATCCGCGCCGGGAAGTCTCTTGCGGTCACGTGCACCGAGATCGTCGTCCGGCTCCGTCAGCCTCCCACCATGTATCAAGGGTTCGACCTCAAGCCGAACTACTGCCGATTGCGCATCAGCCCCGATATCACGTTCGCCGTCGGCGCGAACGTGATCGCCGCGGGGCAGGAGACGGTCAGCGCCACCACAGAGATGCTCGGAACCCACCACCCCCGCGCCGGCGAGATGGATGCGTACGAACGGGTGCTCGGCGATGCGATGGCGGGAGACCCGACCCTGTTCGCCCGCGAGGACCACGTCGAAGAGGCGTGGCGAATCGTCGATCCCGTGCTGAAAGCGAAGACGCCCGTCTACGAATACGATCCCGGCACCTGGGGGCCGAAGGAAGTTGACCAGAGCGTGTCGCCCTCCGGCGGCTGGCAGACGCCGGTGACGGGCTCGAACGCGCTATGAGGATGAGCACCATGCACGTTGCTGAACCGGTGACGGACACGAAGCTCGATCAACTGTGCGTCAACACCATTCGCACCCTCTCGATCGACGCGGTCCAGCAGGCCAGGTCCGGACACCCCGGCACGCCGATGGCGCTCGCGCCGCTGGTCTATATCCTCTGGAACCGCGTGATGCGCTTCGACCCCCAGGATGCGATCTGGCCCAACCGCGATCGCTTCGTTCTCTCGAATGGTCACGCCTCGATGCTGCTCTGGTCCGTGCTCCACCTCACCGGGACCCGAGCGGTGAACGCCGACTACGAGAGGCTGGGGCAGCCCGCGGTCACTCTCGGCGACATCCGACACTTCCGCCAACTCGACAGCAAGGCGCCGGGTCACCCCGAGTATCACTGGGTGTCGGGCGTCGAGACCACCAGCGGCCCGCTCGGGCAGGGCGTCGCCACGAGCGTGGGCATGGCCATCGGCCAGAAGTGGCTCGCGAGTCGATACAACCGTCCGGGCTTCGACATCTTCGACTACCACGTCTATGCCGTGTGCGGAGACGGCTGCCTGATGGAGGGCGTCGCGTCGGAAGCGGCATCACTGGCGGGCCACCTGGGCCTCGACAACCTGTGCTGGATCTACGACAACAATCACATCACGATCGAAGGAGACACGCGCCTCGCGTTCACGGAGGACGTGGCCGCGAGGTTCCTCGGTCAAGCACGACACGGCCGAGGCCCATGGCGAGCCGCTCGGCGAGGAGGAGGTCCGTCTCACCAAGCGCGCTTATGGATGGCCCGAGGACGCCAGGTTCCTGGTCCCCGCCGGCGTCTACGAGCACTTCACGGCCGGGATGGGCGCGCGCGGCGCGGCGGCCCGCCGTCGGTGGACGGACCTGTTCGAGGCCTATCGGGCTCAGTATGGAGCACTCGCGAACGAAATCGATCTGATGCAGCGGCGCGAGCTGCCGGCCAACTGGGACAGCAACCTTCCCGTCTTCCCGGCCGATCCGAAGGGGGTCGCCGGCCGGGACGCTTCGGGCAAGGTGCTCAACGTGCTCGCGCAGAACATCCCCTGGTTCCTCGGCGGTTCGGCGGATCTCGGACCGTCGAACCGGACCACCCTGACGTACGAGGGCGCGGGAGACTTCCAGGCCGAGAGCCCGGGCGGAAAGAACCTGCACTTCGGCATCCGCGAGCACGCGATGGCCGCGACCGTGAACGGGCTTGCGCTGTCGAAGCTCCGGGCGTTCGGCGCGACGTTCTTCATCTTCAGCGACTACGCGCGGCCAGCCATCCGGCTCTCGGCCGTGATGGAGCTGCCCACGATCTTCGTCTTCACGCACGACGCCATGGGGGACGGAGAGGACGGGCCAACCCACCAGCCCGTGGAGCAGCTCGCGTCGCTGCGCGCCATTCCCGGCCTGATCACCCTGCGGCCAGGCGACGCCAACGAGGTCGTCGAAGCCTACCGCTATGTCATGCAGCGCCGCCACGAGCCCGCCGTCCTGGCGCTGTCGCGGCAACCGCTGCCGACCCTGGATCGGAACAAATACGCCCCCGCGAGCGGCCTCGCGCGCGGCGCCTACATCCTCGGCGACGCGCCCACCGGCAAGCCCGAAGTCATCCTCATCGCCTCCGGGAGCGAGGTCAGCCTCGCCGTGGAGGCCCACGAGCAGCTGCTTGCCGACGGCATCCGCTCGCGCGTGGTCTCGCTACCGTCCTGGGACATCTTCGAGCACCAGACGCAGGAGTATCGGGACAGCGTGCTGCCGCCCAGTGTGACGGCCCGCGTCGCGGTGGAGCAGGCCTCGACGCTGGGATGGGAGCGCTACGTCGGGACCTCCGGCCGCGTCATCGGCATGCAGACGTTCGCAGCCGGACCGCGTGGCCGCGGCGGCCAGGGAACAGCTGGGCCGGTGATCGCCGAAGGAAGCAGTTCGCCCCTCGGAGCGACGTGTTCCCACGAAGGCGTCAACTTCAGCGTGTTCTCGAGACACGCCACCGGGGTCGAGCTCCTCCTCTTCGAGGGTGTCGATGACGGAGAACCCTCCCGCGCGATCCGCCTCGATCCCGGGGTCCACCGCACGTACTTCTACTGGCACGTGTTCGTGCCCGGCGTGCGCCCCGGGCAGCTGTACGGATATCGCGTCGAGGGACCGTTCGATCCCGAAACCGGCATGCGATTCGATCCGACCAAGATGCTCCTCGATCCGTATGGCCGCGGCGTGGCGGTTCCGGAAGGCTACAGTCGCGACGCGGCGCAGAGAGAAGGGGACAACGCCGCGACGGCGATGAAGAGCGTGGTGGTGGATCCCGGCGCGTACGACTGGGAAGGCGACGCGCCGTTGCGACGACCCTCCGCGCAGACGATCGTGTACGAGATGCACGTGCGGGGGTTCACCCGCCATCCCAGCTCCGGGGGGCCCGAAAAGACGCGTGGCACGTTCGCCGGGCTCATCGAGAAGATCCCGTATCTTCGCGACCTCGGGATCACCGCCGTCGACCTGCTGCCGGTGTTCCAGTTCGATGCCCAGGACTGCCCGCCCGGACTCGTCAATTACTGGGGCTACTCGCCGGTCTCGTTCTTCGCCCCGCATCAGGCGTACAGCTCGCGCCTGGATCGGCTGGGGCCCATCGACGAATTTCGCGACATGGTCAAGGCGCTGCACCGAGCGGGCATCGAGGTCATTCTCGACGTCGTCTTCAACCACACCGCCGAAGGCGGCCACGGCGGGCCGACGCTGAGCTTTCGTGGACTGGACAACGTGACGTACTACATCCTCGAGCGCGACCGGTCGCGCTACGCCAACTACACCGGCACGGGGAACACGCTCAACGCGAACCAGCCGATCGTCAGGCGGATGATCGTCGATAGCCTCCGGTACTGGGTCGAGGCGATGCACGTGGACGGGTTCCGCTTCGATCTCGCCTCGGTCCTCTCGCGCGACGCGTCGGGCCAGCCGATGCCAAATCCCCCCGTCCTCTGGGACATCGAGTCGGATCCCGTGCTCGCGGGCACGAAGCTCATCGCCGAGGCGTGGGATGCCGCCGGCCTGTACCAGGTCGGCAGCTTTGTCGGGGATAGCTGGCAAGAGTGGAACGGGCGGTTCCGCGACGACGTCCGGAGCTTCTTCCGGGGCGAGCAGGGGTCGGTGGTGCGCGTGGCCGACCGCCTGATCGGCAGCCCGGAAATCTACGGACACGAGGAGCGCGAAGCCGAGCAGAGCGTGAACTTCGTGACGTGTCACGACGGCTTCACCCTCGACGACGTCGTCTCCTACGACGGCAAGCACAACGAGGCGAACGGCGAGGACAACCGCGACGGCGCCGACGACAACCGGAGCTGGAACTGCGGCGTCGAAGGCCCGACGGATGATGCGGCCATCGAGAAGCTTCGGAACCGGCAAGTGAAGAACTTCCTGACCGTCACGCTGTTGTCGATCGGCATGCCCATGATCCTGATGGGCGACGAGGTGCGCCGCACGCAGCGCGGCAACAACAACGCCTACTGCCAGGACAACGAGACGAGCTGGTTCGACTGGACGCTGGTCGCCACGCACGCGGACGTGCACCGGTTCGTGGCGCTGCTCAACGGACGACGACTGCTGCGAGAGGTGGAGCCCGAACGCCAGCCCGTGAGCCTGGACCAGCTTCTCCGGGACGCGCATCGAGCCTGGCACGGCGTGAAACTCGACCAGCCGGACTGGGGGGATTCGTCCCACAGCCTGGCGTTCACCGCGAAGATCCGGAGCAGACAGCTGGTCGTCCACCTGATCCTGAACGCGTATTGGGAGCCGCTCGACTTCGAGCTGCCGTCGATGGGCGACGAGGCCCGAGACCCATGGCGCCGCTGGATCGACACGTCTCTCGACTCCCCCGACGACATCGGGCAGTGGCAGACAGCCCTGCCTGTTCCCGGCTTCACCTATCGGGCAGAGGCGCACTCCGTGGTGGTGCTCTTCGCAAACATCGGAACGCCGTAACGCCTGACGACGGCCTCCACGGCCGCACGATGCCGTCTCACGGCGCCCTCGGCGCCGGATCGTCCCGCTTCATCACGTCTGCGGAGGAGGGGAGCTCGATCGCGGTCCAGCCGCTGCCGAGGGCCTGGACGAGCAGGACGGCGGCCGCCATCCGTCGGCCGCGGATCTGGATCGCGGTGATCTCGTCCGTCAGCGCGATCGTCTGGACGGTGATCACGTTCAGGTAGCTGACGGTGCCCGCCTTGTCCTGTTGCGTGGCCTCGATTTGGCCCTGGTCATTCTTGACCGTGCCTTCGAGCTGGTGAACCAGCGATTCCTGGGTGTCCAGCTGCTGCCGCGGTACGGCGTCCGTCGTGACGAGCACCTGGAACCGCTTGAGATCGAGCCGGGCGTTGTCGAGCAGCGCCTGATCGCGCTCCAGCTGGCCTTCGAACTGGGTCAGCTGCGCCTCGAACGGGCGCGGGTCGATCTGGGCCAGCAGGTCCCCGCTGCGGACGACCTGTCCCTCCTGGAAGTGGACGCCGATCAGCTCGCCGTCCACGCGGCTCCTCACCGTCACCGTGTTGAGCGGGGTGACCGACCCGCGCCCGTTGAGGTAGACCCCCACGTCGCGCGTCCTCGCCGCCGCCGCCACCACCGGGATGCGCGGTGGGACCGGGACGCTTCCCTGCGCGCCGGCGGTGGATCGCCATGGCCGCGATAGCGCCAGGGTTCCCCCAACGATCACCACGATCAGGAGGGCGGTCGACCCCACCGCGTACGGATGCCGGCACAGGCGGCGCGCGATACCCATGCCGCGTCAGCGCGGCTGCGGGCCCGGCTGCGTCGACTCGATCTCGAAGATCTCGGCTTCCCCGGCCGCGTCCGCGAGCAGCACCAACAGGTAGATCCGATCGCCGACCAGCTTGGTCTCCAGCAGGGACACGATGGTCGGCGTGAAAGCGACGGCGTGGGTCGCGATGTCGGCGACGGCTGCCCGGATCGCCTGCTCCAGGGTCTCCTTGTCCGCGGCTTCGTCGGCGGGGACCGAGGTCAGCGCCTCGACGACGTACGCGCGGGCGGGGCTGGCCGTCGCCAGGAGGGCGAGGCCCAGGGGTACCACGATCGAGAGCGCGCGAATCTTCGCCATGTCGTCCTCCACTGGTCGTCCAGCGATCGCTTCGCATCGTCCACAGCACTCTTATGACGAGCTCGGGCGCATCCCAGTTTCTTCCGCAAGAACGCGACAGCCGAGCGGGAACCCCTGCTCGCGTGACGCCGCCACACGAACCGGCTGTGACAAGGCGCCGACGAGGCGTCTGAGAACGGACGATTCCTCAGAAATTCGACACATGAAGGCGGCGAAGACCGGGGACAGGCGCCGGGCGGCGACCGGTGAGTCGCGAAGGGCCCGGTCGAACCCTTGCAGGTCGGTGCACGTCGAGCTCGAGAAACTCGACTGTCGCGGTGGCCGCACCCCACCAAGGTAGGGTAGACGCTTTCCGCGCGCGCAAACTAGGATAGAGGCGAGGAGTCGAGATGGTCCAAGACAACGGGCGGGTGGTCTGCGTCGTGGACGACGACGCATCACTGCGTCGGTCGCTCAGGAATCTCCTGACGTCAGTGGGCTTCCGAGTCGAGACGTTTCAATCCGCGGAAACCTTCTTGGAAACTGTCCATCGGGAGAACACCGGCTGCGTGGTGCTCGACTTGCGGATGACCGGAATGAGCGGTCTCGACCTCCTGAGGCATCTGAGCGCCACGGGCTCGCGCATCCCTGTCATCATTCTGACGGCTCACGGCGACGACGAGACGCGCCAGCGAACCCTCCAGGCCGGCGCGGTGGCGTTCCTCACGAAGCCCTTCCAAAGCGCTACCCTTCTCGACGCTGTACGGACGGCCCTAGCCTCCGCGTGACGGCCGTGTTCAAATCTGCCCTCGAGGCGCCGATCACCTTTGCCGGTCGACCGCTCGGGCGTTACGAGGAGGCCGGCGAAGTGTTCGACACACGGGACGAGGAGTACCGGTAAGCCAGCGCGGCACCAAGGGCAAGCGACGGGGGGGTCCGTTGGTGAAATCCACCGGTCGCGACTGAGGGGAAGCCAGATGCAACGCGACATCGCGCAGCTCGCGGTCGTCCGATACGCCGTCGCCGTGTTGTGCGTGACTGCCGCAGTGATCTTGGCGCTATGGCTGCGACCGGTGGTGCTCGGTGGCGCTCAGCTGTTGCTCGTGGCGATCTTGATCACGGGCTGGGTCAGCGGGTTGCGGCCGGCGCTGGTGGCCTGGGGATTGGCCCTGTTGGCGTTCGACTACTATTTCACGCCTCCCTTCGATTCACTGAAGATCGAAGTCGCCGAGGCTCCGCGTCTGATGTTGTTCGTGCTGGTTGCGGCGTTCATGGCGACGATGAGCGCTGCACGACGCAGGGCGGAGAATTCCCTGAGAAGTGCCCGGGAGGAACTCGAGGTCCGGGTTCGCGACCGGACGGCGGACCTCCAGCGGACCAACGAACGTTTGCACGTGGCCGTCGCCGAGGCCGTCGCGGCGCAGCAGCGGTTCCGGGACCTGGTGAACTCGGTCGAGGGGATTGTTTGGGAAGCCGACGCTACGACCTTTCAGTTCTTGTTCGTGAGCAACCAGGCCGAACGCATCCTCGGCGAGCCGGTCGCCCGCTGGCTGTCCGAACCGACATTCTGGAAGGATCATCTTCACCCGGACGATCGCGAATGGGCGGTGTCATTCCGCGACAGGGCAACAGGCGAGAAACGCGACCACGATTTCGAGTACCGCATGATCGCCGCGGACGGCAGTGTCGTGTGGCTGCGAGACCTGGTGACCGTGGTCGTCGACGAAGAACGCGCAACGCGGCTGCGTGGGGTCATGGTGGACATCACGGGCCGCAGACGCGCCGAAGCCGCCCTGCGGGAGCAGGCGGGACTGCTCGATCTCACGCACGACACCATCTTCGTGCGTGACATGAACGATGTGATCACCTACTGGAATTGGGTGCCGGCCGCTGGGAAGGTGAGCTCGTACAGACGAGAGCCGATGGAAGTCGGGTCGTGGTGGCCAGCCGGTGGTCGTTGCAGCGAGACGAGGAAGGTCGGCCGCGTGCGATCCTGGAAACCAACAACGACATCACGAAGCGCAAGGAGGCCGAGGCGAGGCTGCGCGAGAGCGAGCAGCGATACCGCTATATCTTCGACTCGACCGGGGTGTCGATCTGGGAGGAAGACTTCTCCCAGGTCAAGGTCGCGATCGATGAGCTGAGATCCAGGGGGGTGCGCGATTTCCGCGAATACTTCGCCGCGCACCCGGAGTTCGTCCAGCAAGCCATCACGATGGTGAGGATCGTCGACGTCAACGATGTGTCCGTCAAGTTGTTCGCGGCCGAGAGCAAGGATGAGCTCCTGGTCTCACTGCACAAAGTCTTCGTGCCAGAGACCCAAGAGGTCTTTCTGCGCGAGCTGATCGCCATCGCGGAGGGGCGGACGTCCTTCGAGGCCGAGACCGTTCTCCAGAGCCTGAAGGGAGATACGCTGACCGCGCTGTTCACGATCACGTTCCCACAGCCGTCCGCTCGGTTCGACCGCGTGCTCGTGACCATTACGGACATCACCGAGCGGAAGCGGGCGGAGTATCTCACCGGGCAGGTGTTCGAGAGCTCCCCTGATCGCGTCTCCATCATCGGAAGAGATTATCGGTATCAACGGGTCAACCCTGTCTTCGAGCGGTTCTGGAGAGTGCCAGCCGAGAAGGCGGTCGGGATGCACGTCGCTGACCTCCTGGGCATGGAGGTCTTCGAGGACAAGGTCAGGCCGAGTCTGGATCGATGCTTCGCGGGGGAGGATGTCAGCTACGCGGAGTGGTTCGCCACCGCTCTCGGACGCCGACACATGGCGATCAGCTACTCGCCTCTGCGGCCGGATTCGGAGCGGGTGGAGGCCGTGCTCGTGATCGGCCGCGACCTCACGGAACACATGCTGGCCTCGGAAGCCTTGCACCAGGCGCAGGCCGAGCTCGCGCACGTCACCCGCGTCACGACACTGGGCGAGCTGGCCGCGTCGATCGCCCACGAGGTCAACCAGCCGCTGGCCGCCATCGTGGCCGATGCCAACGCGTCGCTCAACTGGTTGGCGGGGGCGACTCCCGAGCTCGAAATGGTCCGCGACGCGCTCGACGCCATCGTGAAGGACGGCCTCCGGGCGGCGGACGTGATCCAGCGGATCCGCCAGCTCGCGACGAAGACCGATCCACGGAGAGCCACGGTGGACATCAACGATGTCATCCGCGACGTGGCGGCGCTGGTGCGCACCGAGGTGCTCAGACATCAGGTGTCGTTGCGGGTGGAATTGGCGCCGGCGATGCCTCTCGTCCTGGCGGATCGCGTCCAGCTGCAGCAGGTCATCATCAACTTCGTGATGAATGGCATCGAGGCCATGGCGTCGGTCGAGGACCGGCCGCGCGAGCTCGTGGTTCGATCGGGGCCACACGACGGTGATGACGTTCTGGTGGCCGTGCAGGACGCCGGCGTCGGGATCGATCCGAAGAACGTCGACCAGCTGTTCAGCGCCTTCTTTACCACGAAGCCCGGCGGCATGGGCATGGGGCTGTCGATCAGCCGCTCCATCATCGAAGGGCATGGGGGACGGCTCTGGGCGACACCGAACCCCAATCACGGCGTGACGTTTCACTTCGCTCTGCCGGGGATACGATGACGCCGGGTTCGCCGATCGTCTTCGTCGTCGATGACGACGCCGCGGTCCGCGACGGCCTCCGGAGACTCATCAGCTCCGTGGGGCTCGGGGTGGAGGTCTTTCCCACCGCCCAGGCGTTCCTGCGCGCCCGCCGGCCCGATGCTCCGGGATGTCTCGTGCTCGACGTGCGCCTTCCGGGGCTGAGCGGGCTGGACCTCCAGCGAGAACTTGCCGACACGGAGGCGGCGCTACCAATCATCTTCCTCACCGGCCACGGCGACATTCCCATGTCGGTCCGGGCCATGAAAGCCGGCGCCGTCGAGTTTCTGACGAAGCCGTTCCGCGACCAGGACCTGCTCGACGCCATTCGGAACGCGATCGAGCGCGATCGCGCGGAGCGGGGGGAACGCCACGAGCTCACCGAGCTTCGTCGCCGGTACGCCTCCCTGACCCCGCGCGAGCGGGACGTGCTGAGGGGAGTTGTCGCTGGCCTACTCAACAAGCAGATCGCCGGCGAGTTGGGCACCAGCGAGGTCACCGTCAAGGAACAGCGTGGACACGTGATGCACAAGATGCAGGCCGGGTCTGTGGCTGAACTGGTCCGCCTCGTCTCGAGACTTGGAATCACCTCCGCCGGGAGTGACCCATCCCGACCAACGTAGGGTAGACGCTTCCCGCTCGACGACCTAGCCTAGCCACATGGCGTTCGCGATTGAGGGCTGGCGAGCTCTCGGCGGGGAGGATGGAGATGAGTCTTGAAATGGTTCTCGAACCCGACACGAGCGCCGTCGCTGATGGGCGGCGTGCCGACCGGGATCTCGCGCTCCTGGAAGCGCTGAGGCGACACGAGTCGACGGCGGCGGAGCGTCTGCTCACCACGTACGGGGAGCGCGCGTACCGCCTGGCCGTGGGGATCACGGGAAACGAACAGGACGCAGAGGAAGTCGTGCAGGACGCGCTCTGGAGCGTGGTCCGGAAGATCGATACCTTCAGGGGTGAGTCGGCCTTCGGCTCCTGGCTCTACCGCATCGTGGCGAATGCGGCCTACCAGAAACTCCGCGGCCGGCAGGGGCAGCGTCGAGACGTGTCCCTGGACGAGGTGCTGCCGCTCTTCGATGAGCGGGGCCGCCACGTCGGGCCCACGGCCGACTGGTCGGCGCGCGTGGACGACCCTTCGATCCAGACCGAGTTGCGGCTGGCGCTCACCGCGGCAATCGACGAGTTGCCCGCTGGCTCCCAGACCATGCTGGTGCTG
>WNFQ01002665.1_pt1 | contig 12894 bp, 14 predicted proteins | sample 5400171 | NCBI WGS metagenome assembly WNFQ01 (sample SAMN13153356, study PRJNA577476) | soil metagenome | isolation source: 20 cm soil under Madrone tree | place: USA:California | collected 2016-06-14
TCGCCGCTCATGCGTACTTTGTGCTGTCGGAGAAAGCACCCCAACTATTTTCAGAATCGCGTCCTTCCATGGTTGACACCATCTGACAGAGCGGGCAGTCCTGCGGGTGGCGCTGCAATACGGCATACGCGCGAGCAAACTTGGCCTGCAGTCGCAAGAGTTCGTCGCCAGCTTCTCTCCCAACCAGGCGAGAGTTGGAAACTTCGGCACGCTGATCGTCCCAGATTTCCAGGGCGCATTGGCACTCTTCGAGCAGTTTCTGATACTCGCTGCAGACGGTTGTGTTGATGCAGAGTGGCTTGTTCATCTCTCCCCCCTTCATGGACGCATGTGCACTTGGTTCGCCAACAGAGCTAAGTCGCGCGTTTTATGGACCTTAACAATTTGGACCTACAGGAAAGACTCTAGGTTCCGGTACCCCGAAAGGGCTTGTATTCCGCTTCTCAGCTGTAATATTTACAAGGACAGGCCACAAGATCCCAGCGCAAATGCCATCCGCCTGCATGGAGCGCAGGCGGATGGCTGAAACACAATGCGCTGAGACGCACCTCTCCTCACGGCAGAAGAGCAACCCTCCGCTCGGCACCTACTAATGAAGAATCAGCTATTTATGGCCGGAGTGCGTGATGCGCGCCATGATGTCGCGCCGGCTGTCGGGCACCGTGCTGCCAAAGAAAGCCACGCGATCCGGCCCTGTCAACTTGCGAATCGTTCCGCCGACGGTGGTCGCCCATTTGTCCATGCCCTCGGCATTCGGATAGGTAATCACCAGGCACCGCAGCGACTGCGGCCCGGTGTTTACATATTGCTCGTCGAGGCCGTAGTACGTTGCCGCGCCCTGCTTCACCAGTCCATCAAACGTCGGCGCCAGGTATTTCTTGATCCCCGCCGCGTAATCGTCGGGCTTGTCCGCCTTCGCCATTTGGCAGACCACGCGCAGATACGTGGGAGTTCCACTGCCCATGTTATACATCGACGTCTGCATCAAAAGATCTTCGTGCTTGGTGGCCGCAATCTGCCCCGGCCGCGGACCGGCTTTGCGAATTTCGTCCAGCACCTTCATGAGCCCCGCGATACTGGTGGACTCCCATGCCGCGCCGTGCGTATATCCGTCCGGCGTGTGTACCACCTGCTCAAACGTGGACCAGCCGATGATCGTCCCGTTTGCCGTCATCTTCTCCATAATGGGAACGACCGTCTTCTCGCTATCCTCCGAGTACGCCGCCCACTGCGCCCGCGGAACATTGAACTGGCTTACAAACGTGTACACCGTCGGCGTCGCTTCCATCTGCGGAAGAGCCGTCGGTACCAAAATCACTGCCAACACAATCACAAGCAGGCCCGCTATCCGTTTCAACATAATAATGTCCTCCTGGACTCTCTCTCTGGCAGGCCGCGCGGCGCAACACGTGGGAAGCTCGCTCCTCGTCCCTCAACTCGCAGACTTCGCGCAGGGTGCGGGTGCGGCATTCGCTCTTCTATGGATGACCTGGGAAAAGTGGCTCGCGCCCGGGGTTCCGACCAGTGTGCACCGACAGTATGCCCCCACCCTCCCCCTGTCAAGCGAATAGCAGACTATTCCTCCGCGCCAAGCGAGTGTCGCCTCTGGCATCTTCGCCTTTTGTGGCACAGTCCCACGACTTTGTCGTTCCCACGATAATTTTCAAAGTGATATCCTCCCCCCGTGACTCCTAAATCCACTCGAAGGGCCAAGCCTTCCGCGACTACAAAGAAAACGGGCGTTGGCGAAACCACGAAATTGCATTTTGATGTTAGTACCGGCCTTAAGAGAGTTCTTGGTCGCCAGCTCATCACCGATGACGAGGTTGCGATCTTCGAGCTCGTGAAGAATTCATTTGATGCTGGCGCAGGTACCGTCCATCTCTACTTTGGCGAGAGCAACGTTGTTGTCGCCGATAACGGATCTGGCATGTCTTACGACGACTTGATAGACAAATGGTTGTTCGTCGCTTATTCATCAAAGCGAGAAGGTAATTCAGAGGAAGACTTTCGGAATGTTGCGGCGGACCGTCATTTTGCAGGAAGCAAAGGAATAGGCCGGTTTTCATCGGATCGTCTTGGACACGAAATAATTCTTCAGACTCGCCCGAAGCAGGGACAATCAAGGCCTGTCCATAACCTGACGATAGACTGGGAGCGTTTCGAGAAGAGTGACAGAGAGCACTTCGAAAAAGTGCCGGTAACCTATTCCGAAACGAATGCCTTCCGGCTTCCAGATGATCTGCGGAAATTCGGTGTAAACCTTAAACATGGGACGGTAATCGAGATCCGGAAGCTGCGGCGCAGTTGGGACCGCACGCGACTACTGGCCCTCAAGTCCTCCCTGGCGAAACTCATAAATCCGTTTGGAGATAAAGGCGATGACTTCCGCATTCTCATAACAGCGCCTGGGGAGGAGGCTGGAGACAAGGAGATTGCCAGGAAGGCCAGCAAGAACGGTGGGGAGCCACTTGCCAAAGACATCGTGAATGGCAGGGTTGGCAATTTCATTTTCTCGACGCTCCGGGAGAAAACGACGTTCATTCAGGTCTCGATTGCGGACAACCACATACATACGACGCTTACGGATCGCGGCGAACTAATCTACAAAATACGAGAGCCGAATTCCTACAAGCAGTTGGATCAGTCTGGGTTCAAGTGCGAGATTTATTATTTGAACCAATCTGCCAAGTTTACCTTCGCTCGAAGGGTAGGCTTGCCATCTGTCCAGTTCGGCTCGGTGTTTCTGTTCAGAAATGGATTTCGTGTCTATCCAATCGGCAATGACGGCGACGATTGGTTTGGTTTTGATCGCCGGAAACAACAAGGATATGCGCGCTTCCTTGGCACGCGCGAGATTATTGGGCGCGCGGATGTGAGCGGTTCGGATGAAAATTTCCAGGAGGCGTCGAGCCGCAACCAAGGGTTGATCGAAACGCCAGCGGTCAAGCAACTGCGTCAGGCGGTAATGGATCATTGCCTTAAACGACTGGAGAAATACGTCGTACCAGTTTCATGGCCAGACAAAGGAGACGCTAACGCCGAAGATCTTTCGCGCTTGCTGACAGATCCGGGTCGAGCCCGCGTTTCCGCAGCTGTGGCAAACCTCGCTGACAATGACGAAGTCGAGCTTCTGGATTACAACAAACGGCTTGTGAGTCTTCTCAACGAACGGTCTGGCGAGTTCGAGGCTTCGCTGGTGAGTCTCAGGGCCATCGCGGAAAAAACCAAGGACAAGACATTCCTCACCAAGTTAGCCATCGCCGAGAAGCGATTTGAGCAACTCAAAAAATCGGAGGCAGATGCGCGCCAAGCCGCAGACCGCGAGCGTGCCGCCGCTGAGGCAGCTACCGAAAGAGCGGAAACTGCAGAAACGGCGGCCGAGCAGGCTAGGGCCGAGGCGGATACAGAACGAAGGAGGTCACACTTTCTTGAGTCGATAGTGAGTTTGGACACTGCGACAATACTGAACCTGCATCATCAGGTTACGATCTACGCCGTGGACATTGCTCAGCAGATCGAGAATTTGTTGTTGGAAACTGAAGGAAAGAAGGCTGTTTCGCGAGACGAGATGCTTAAGGCCCTCGAACAGATGGCGTTTCTCAACCGCAAGGTTCTCGCCGTCACAAGGTTTGCGGCGAGGGCCAATTTCAAATTGGAATCCGGAAAGATCGAAACGGATCTGGCGGCTTTCATTACCGATTACATTGAGCAAATCGCGCGGACATCGCGAAGCGCGCGCTTACGCATCCAGGTTGAAAACACCCACCCCGGTCTTAATTTAAGATTCAACCCTATAGAGGCATCCATCATCGTGGACAACATGATCGACAATTCAAAGAAAGCAAAAGCTTCTTGGATTAAGTTTCAGATGTCCCAGCTTGATAAGAACGGGCTACTAATCCGCGTCAGTGACAACGGCCGAGGAATTGCGCCTGGAACAGACAAGAAGCGAATATTCGAGATGGGATACACAACCACGGAAGGGTCGGGGCTTGGGCTTTATCACGTCCGTCAAGTACTCGGTGAAATGGGCGGAAGCATTGAGCTTGAGGATAACAACGCTGAAAGAGGAGCTTTCTTCCTGATCAAGCTGGTCGGAGGGAAATCGAAGTGAGGCTCGACTTCAACGTTTTGTGGGTTGATGACCAGCCGGAGCGCGTTGAATCCCAAATCAAGGGCATAGCAAGACGAATGGCAGTGGAAGGATTCAGCTTTAATCCAACGCCATGCAAATCGATAGATGAAGTGGCCAAGCTGATTAAAGACAACGTGTTCAATGACGAGGTGGATTTGATCCTCGTGGACTGGGACCTTGGCGGCGGGGTCCACGGGGAGGATGCAATTGGCATAATCCGCGGCGCCGTACCTTATAAAGACGTCGTTTTTTATTCAGCCCAGAACCCCGCCGAAGAGCTCAAAAAGGTGATTAGCCAAAAGGGACTCGAAGGGGTTTTCTGTGCGAGCCGAGTGGAGTTAGTTGAAGAAGTAATCGGCGTGTTCGAGTCTCTCGTTAAGAAGGTCCTTGACCTCGACCACACGCGCGGGATCGTGATGGGCGCAACGAGTGACATCGACCAGATGGTATCTGAGTGCCTAGTCACGATACACGGCAAGCTCGACGGGGCAGGTCAAACAGCCATGATCGAGGAATCTCTCAAGCATATTGACAAGAAACTCGCAGATTGGGCACGGGATGTTGCGAAGTTGCGGAAAAAAGGAACCATCACGGCTATGCTTAAGGCTCATGTAATTTTCAGTACCAATGACCGGTTAAGAATTCTTATTCGGGCTCTGGAAGGCGAAAAGTTCAAGCATCACGCCGATGCCCGGGCGTTCGTGGTCACGTATGTAGAAAAAGTTGTGCCTCGACGGAATGATCTTGGCCATCTCTTATTGGAGCCTAAGGGAAAACCCAAAGCTGTTGCCGGCAGCGAAGGCAAAGAAGTGAGCCTTGAGGAGATGCGTGACCTGCGTCGGCTCATCCTGGGTCTACGCGAGGACTTCAGACGCTTGTTGGGCGCCCTGCAAGGGCAAGGCGAAGCTGCGTCCCCCGGACCAGCGTCTGGGGCCAGTAAGTAGCTCAACCAGCATTTCTCCGATTGCTCTCGCAACAAGTGGTGGCACGGCATTGGCCACCTGCGTGAATCGCGGGACTTCCTTTCTTCGCAGGTGCCCTCCCGTAGTGTATTTCCCTTTGAATGAAAACCAGTCCGGGAAGCTTTGCAGGCGGGCGTTCTCTCGGACAGTCAGCGTTCTTGGTTCTCGATAGTGAAGAAGGTCATCGGGCATGCTCGTTATGGTCGGAGACGGGCGGTCGGGGTCCAAAACCCGCAGTGCCATCTTACGCAAACCAAAGCGCGCCCGAATTTCCGCACTGATACTCGTGTTTAGGCGCCCCTCTGCATGGCTTAACTCGATAATTTCTTGAAACCGATTTGCGATTTCGTCCGAGTGCCGCGCCAGCCGAAGGTCGGCCGGCTTCGCTGATCCCGCGTTCATAAGCTTTTGGAAATGTGTTAAAGGGCCTGTGTACCTGATCTCGTCGAATCCAGGAGTTTCGATCGAAGGCTGTTTCCCACCACGAGAGACTTCGAGGTCTGAGATTGCAGCCCATGAACTCACTGGCGTCTTCAAACGCATCGAACGGAGAAAGGAGGGCAAGCGCTCCCTTAGCAGGTCGAAAGGGTTGCCGACACACATTCCTGATTCCACGGCGAGAAGGAAGTACCGAGTGCGAAGCTGCGGCACTCCAAACTGCGATAAATCAAGGAGCTCTTCAAATACATCATATCTAGTAGAGAGCTTTTCCCGAAGCTTATGCGAATAGTTCTTAACTCCGGACTCTGCGTTGAAGTCCTGAGCGAAGCCGCGCACATTCTCGATCAGCACGGCTCGCGGCTTCAGAATGTCGACAATCCGTAGGTAGGAGGCAAAAAGCTTGTTCCGGGGATCATCGTGCTCGCGGCGCCCTGCACTGGAGAAACCCTGACACGGGGGGCCCCCAACGAGGAGGTCTATCGTACCTTCAAGCAAGTCAAGCTGTTTCCTGTAGCCACGAAGCAGAGTTCCAATCGCAAGGGGCTCTTTCGGCAGCCAACGGGGCCATGCGAATTTGAACTGGGAGTTTTTCGAAAGAAGATTCGCGCGGAGAGTTGCGAAAGCAAATTTGTCGTGCTCAATCGCGAATTTTCCTTGCAACCCTGCTTGCATCAGCCCAACTGAAAGTGCTCCGCAACCCGCGAAAACATCACCAAATACAAGTCTTTTTGTTGAGGGACGATGCATGGGTTGTCTGCTCGTAGCTGTTCGTCTGGAGTAAAGTATGCACGGGTGGGGAGCATCGCGCCAGGTTAAAGTGCGCCAAGTTGCGTACGGCAAACTGCATGCCACGGGGAGGAGCTAACTGAGGGTGGGGCCCAAAAATGATTCAATTTTTCTGCGGACCCGTTCGGCCCGTATGAGCTCACATTCCCACAATACGAGGCTCTTCCACCCAGAGCGTTTCAGGGCCTGAAGGTTATCCTTGTCCCTTTTTGCGTTTCCCTTGAGTTTGTTTCGCCAGTACGCATATTTGGGTATATGGGACAGCGGACACTCTTTGTGGACATGCCAAAAGCATCCATGCACAAAGATGGCTTTCTTTCTCGAACGAAACACCAAATCCGGTCGCCCCGGCAAATGAGTGCCGCCAATTCGATAACGGTAACCCAAGGAGTAAACGACCCGCCGGACGCAAAGCTCAGGCCTTGTATCACGGCTCTTAACAGAGCGCATTATCTTGGATCGCTTTTCCTTTGAGACGTTATCCACTGCGTTCTTCCCTACTCAACCCAGCCGGGTGCCGCATGCTTCGGTGTTAAGCATGCGGGTTTTGACTCTTCCTCTATCCCTCTTTCTCACGCTTTTTTCCCAAGATTCTCAGCCTTTGCGCTGCGCTCCCGGATAGGATCCCGCTTTGTCAAACCAGCTCGATCATCACCCGGCGTCCGACCATGGCCGCCGCGCGCTGCAGGCTGGAAAGCGTGATATCGCTCTTCGGATTCAGGAGGCGGTCCACCTGAGTGCGGCTGGTCTTGAGCAGTGTGGCCATCCTATGTTTGGATATTTTCCTCTTCTTCATGGCCTCGTCGAGCTGCCAGGCCACGACCTCCTTGACCGCCTGTGCTTGCGCCTCCTCAAAGATCCCCTCTTCCTGCAGGAAATCATCAATGCTCGAACCCATGTGCTTCTTGCGCTGTTTGCGCTTCTTGCTCATCGTTTTAACTCCTTCTGCCGCTTGCGCGCCAACGCCAAATCATCCTCCGGCGTCGTGCGCGTTTTCTTGATAAACCCGTGCAGCGCGACGAGGTGCCCGTGGTAAAGGCAAAGCAGTACGCGCGCCGTCCGCCGCGTCGGCAGGTCCGTCCGGACCTCCCACAACCCGTTTCCCAATGGCCGGCAGAGCGGCATCCCGGCCGGCCATCGCCATTGCGCACGCAACAGGTCTTTTCCGATGGCGTGTCGCTCGGCTTCCGGCAATCCCTTTAGCCACTCCCGCACCGGCTCATTTCCCGGCCGCAGGCGGTAAAAAATCAGCGGGATTTTTCGCGGTTGCAGGTCTTCCGCCATCCTGCACCTTATATGGTACTACTGTACCTTAAAATGTACAAGCAGAAAGTCATTTTACGCCAGCCCGGTACCGCAATGCTTCGCTTTATGAAGCTTGCGGTTTTTGCCTTCCGGCCCTCCTGCCTCCGACTCCTATCCGCTGATCCAATCTCAATCTTCGAACCTGTAACCTGCAAACATTTCAACACTTTACACTTTCATTCGAAAGCTAACAAGAAAGTAATTGACATACAGTGTACTTCTGTGCTATTCTTCCGCGTGTTTGCCAATCAAAATCCCGGCCTGCCCGTCTTGTTCCAACTTGCGACTCCCCTTGTTCCTTCCGCTAACCACTGCCCACGGATCACTGCCCACTATCATCCCAAGCCATTTAGGCCTCTGCCCCTTCGCGCGCCTAACTCGCTAAGAATCATAGACTTGCAAAAGTCTATCAAAACAAAGGACTTTAGTATCCTTTGGAACGATAGACTTACAAAAAACGGTGGGGAGGGGGGCACATCCTTCAAGCCAAGATATGCGCCATGTTCGCCTCTTGCCCTTCTCTACTCCCCGTCCCGCCGTCTCGCTTGGCATCTCTCACCCACTGTGGTCTCCTATTGAGGACGCCATGAAGCTTACTTTCCATCGCTGGGCGCTCCTTCGTTGCATCGCTACTTCACTATTTCTTTGCTTCTTTCCTCTCCTTGCAGCTGCTCAACAGGACGACCAGCCCACTATCCGCTTCGTGCGCAATCCCGATCCCGCGCCGGATTTCCAGCTCGCTGGCCTCGACGGCAAGCTCGTCACGCTCGCCGGCTCCAAAGGCAAAGTCATTCTCGTGAATTTTTGGGCTACGTGGTGCGGGCCGTGCCGCGCGGAAATTCCCGATCTTGTGGAACTGCAAAAAAAGTACAAAGACCGGCTGCAAATTCTTGGCCTTGTCGTGGACGACGACGATCTCGACGCCATCAAGAAATTCGCCGCAAGATACGGCATCAATTATCCCGTCGCGCTGGCCACCAACGACATTCGCATTCAATACGGCGGGATTCCCGCATTGCCCACTTCCTTCGTTCTCGACTCCGAAGGCCGCGTGGTGCAAAAGCACGAAGGCCTGCGCGATCCCGTTCTCTACGAAACCGAAATTCGTTCGCTGCTTGGTTTGCCGATCGGCAACGTCAAAGTGGAAACTTTTGAGGACGAGGGCCAAATCTTCCTAAAGAACGCCGAACGCGCCACGGAACTTCCGGGCGTCGATCTTTCCAAACTCACGCCGGAACAAAAAACCGTCGCGCTCCACAAATTCAATGCCGAATCCTGCACCTGCGGCTGCGGCTTCACTCTCGCGCAGTGCCGCATCTACGACCGCGATTGCCAAATCAGCAAAGCCGCCATCTCCAAAATCCTCGCCGCCATCACCGCTCCTCCCCACGCCACACCGGCATCAGCCGCGCCTTCCCAACCGGGCTCGCCCGTTGCTCCTCCCTCCCCCGGAGAAACCCCATGAGTAAATTCTCCGAGGAGCCGCGCCCCAACTTGTCATCCCGAGTGGAGCGTCCGATTTTTTTCTGCGTTCGGGTTGTGAACGCCGGGCGCGCAGTCGAGGGATCTCTCTTCATCCGTGGCGCTGGCTCTCCCGCCCTATCCCCTGATACTCTTCCTTCGCTCCATGCCAGCTCTCGCGAAAATTCTTTTTGTCCTCGCTCTCGTTCTTTCGCTCACTGGAATTCTTTCTCCGCCGGTTGCGCTCCTCGCAGGAATTCTGTTTGGCTTGCTCTTCACGCATCCGTTCGCGCAGCCCAGCCGCACCGCCGCGCGGATTCTTCTGCAAGTTTCCGTTGTAGCTCTCGGCTTCGGGATGAACCTCTTCGAAGTCTTGAAAGCGGGCCGCAACGGATTTATCTACACCGCGGTGGGGATTTTGTTCGCGTTCCTGGCAGGTACGGCGCTTGCCAAACTTCTGCAAGTCCGCGGCAATACTTCTTTCCTGATTACGACGGGCACGGCGATTTGCGGCGGCAGCGCCATCGCGGCGATCGGCCCGATCGTCCAAGCCAATGAAGAGGAAATGGCGGTTTCGCTCGGCACAGTTTTTATTCTAAATTCTGTTGCGCTTCTGATTTTTCCGCCGATCGGTAACGCGCTTCATCTTTCGCAATCGCAATTTGGACTCTGGGCCGCACTGGCGATTCACGACACCAGCTCCGTCGTCGGCGCCGCCACGAAGTACGGACCACAAGCACTGGTAGTAGGCACTACTGTCAAACTCGCCCGCGCCCTCTGGATCGTCCCCCTGGCGCTGGTCACCGCGGCCGCAAGGCGACGCGGCAACCAGAAAGCGGCCGCCGGGGCCAACGCTGTCCGCATTCAATTTCCGTGGTTCATTTTGTTTTTCGTTTTCGCCGCCCTCGCGAACACCTACCTGCCGGCGCAACATTCCGCTACAAAAACATTTTTCACGCTCGGGCGCTTCGGACTCACCGCGACGCTTTTCTTGATCGGAACGGGAATCTCGCGCAGCACCCTGAAAGAAGTGGGGTGGCGGCCACTGCTGCAAGGCGTGCTGCTGTGGGTGGCGGTGGGATTGACTTCGCTTTACTTTGTTCGAATGGGCCTCATCGCGTTCTAGCGCGAAAAGAATTTCGGGAGGAACGTATTTTATTTCTTCAAGAGTTCCAGAACCGCGCCGGACATGGCGGTGACGCCGGTTCGAATTGTTGGTTCGGGTACGGGCGCGAATTCGCTGGAATGCGGGCCGGGCAGCCGCGCGCCTCTTTCCTTGGCTTCCTTCAGTTTTGCGGGATCCGAAGCGCCAAGCCAGAACATGCAGATAGGCGGTTTGGGATCTTCCAGCGCGTACAGGCTGAAATCTTCACTGGCCATCGCCGGTTCGCCGGGGAGGACATTTTCTTTGCCGAGGGAGCGCTCCAGTGCGCCGGCGACGCGGCGCGTTAATTCCGGATTGTTGATGGTGGCGGGGACGTTGTCTTTGGCAATTTCGATGATGGGTGCGCGCTCCGTGGGAATGCCGGCAGCGGCGGCGATGCCGTTCGTGATTCTGGCGATGGCGGCGAGCACTTTCTCACGCTGCTGAGGATTCATGGTTCGAACGGTCAGTTGCAAATGTGCTTCGTCGGGGATGATGTTGTGTTTGGTGCCGGCGTGAAAGGAACCGACGGTGACTACCGTCGGCAATTGTGGATCCATTTCCCGGCTGACGACGGTTTGCAAAGCAACGACGATTTCCGAAGCGAGCACGATGGGATCCTTGGCGTTTTGCGGCGCAGCGCCGTGGCCGCCGTAGCCGCGCACGGTGATGTCGACCGAGTCCGCGCCGGCGAGGATAGTTCCTTCATGCCAGCCAACTTTTCCCGCCGGCAAATCCGAGCCGTCATGCAACGCCAAGACGAAGTCGGGCTTGGGAAATTTTGTGAACAGCCCGGCGTGCAGCATGGCGCTCGCGCCTCCAACGGTTTCTTCCGCTGGCTGGCCGATCAAAACGAGGGTGCCTCTCCACCGATCCTTGAGTTGAGCGAGCATGCGGGCGGTACCGAGAAACACGGACATGTGCACATCGTGCCCGCAAGCGTGCATTACGCCGACTTCGCTGCCGTCGGCGCGTTTTACTTTCACGTGACTGGCATAAGGCAAGCCGGTGTTCTCCACGATGGGGAGCGCGTCCATATCGGTGCGGACGTAAACGGTGGGCCCGGGGCCGTTCCGGAGAACGCCGACGATTCCGTAGGAAACGAGGCCGGGAGAATCGTAGCGGCCGAAGTGGTCGGTCACGTCGTAACCGAGTTTTCGCAGCTCGGCCGCGAGGAGCGCGGAGGATTCCTTTTCCTGCGTGGAGAGTTCCGGATTGGCGTGAAGGTGTTTGTAGGTTACGACGAGCGAGTCCATTTCCCTGGCGACACGCTGGTCCAGATCGCCCTGCGCGAAAAGCGGGACTGCGCCGCAGGTGAGGATTGACGAGAAAAGGAAAGCCATCTTCGTGAAGCGGGACATGACGCGTCCTCCGAAAAGAGGCCGAATCATAGCACCAATGAGCTGTATCACGACTCCGCCAATTGAAATGCCACGGTGCCGAGAAACGACGGCGAAAACCCGCGGTAGCGTCTTGCCGTGAAACGGATTGGGTACTACACTCGCGCGGCATGGCGGGTATGGCATTCGAATGGAGGGAAAACATGAATCGTCGAATTGGTTTCTTGGGGTTGGCTTTGGCGATGGGCGGGATTCTTACGGTGAACGGGGCGTTTTCGAAACCTTCGCCGCAGGCAACGCGAAAGGTGATCAAGCTCGCAGGCGGGCCCGTGCAGGCGCCATTTAGCGACGCCATTCTGGCGGGGAACACATTGTATTTGGCGGGAAGGATCGGGATTGATCCGAAGACGGGCAAGGTACCGGAAAAGATCGAGGACGAAATCAAGTTGTTGCTGGATGGCGAGAAGGAAGTTCTGGCCCAAGCGGGGATGACGATGGATGATCTGGTGTACGTGCAAATTGCGTGCACGGACCTATCGCTTTTTGGAAAGTTCAATCCGATTTACGCGAGCTATTTCACGACAAAGGACTATCCGGCGCGCGAATTCATCGGCGCGGGATCACTGCTGGTTGGCGGGCACTTCGAATTGCAAGCCATCGCGGTGAAACGCTAGAAGCTCTACGTTTGGGCCCGATCTTGAAGCCACGGTGGTCGGGAAGGTGGCAAGGAATCCTCCGCATGTGCCCATATATCATCACATAATTATAGCCATTTTTTGAGCTGTTGCCCGTATATGGGCATCTAGGTGATTTAACTCTACGCTCTGAATTTCACTAACTATATTAGACTGTGTATGTTACGTACAGGAAGAATTTAACATCGGATGGTGCTGATCATGCATCTACTTACAGCAAATGGGGCGCATTCCATGTTGAGAGTTACGACGGAAAAAAGGCGTAGCAGGACCGTACTGTCGGTGGAGGGCCGACTGGCGGGGCCCTGGGTGGGGGCGCTGGAACAGTGCTGGCGCGAATTGCACGCAGCCGCACCGCGCGAGAAGTTCCACATTGATCTTTGCGGCGTGAGTTTCATCGATGCAAGCGGCAAGGTGCTGCTGAAAGAAATCCACCGGCAAGGAGGACGGCTGATCGCGGAAGGCTGCCTGAATCAGGCGGTCGTGCGTGAAATCGTCTCCGATGCGGGCGGGCGGCAGCATGAAAAGGGCAAAGAACGGCGGAAGGGTTCGCACATTATTTTTTACGTGTTGTTCTTCAGTTTGGTTTTGGAACCAGGACCAGCGCGCGCGCAGGGTGCGA
>WNFQ01002666.1_pt1 | contig 12893 bp, 9 predicted proteins | sample 5400171 | NCBI WGS metagenome assembly WNFQ01 (sample SAMN13153356, study PRJNA577476) | soil metagenome | isolation source: 20 cm soil under Madrone tree | place: USA:California | collected 2016-06-14
TGGGTCAGGGAGCCGCTGGGGAAGGGCTTGATAGAGACTCCCGGATTCTGGAACGTCCAAGGTTTGCCGAGGCGATCAACAATCGCATTCGGGTCGTATCCACCGCCATATGCATGGAAGAATCCGCGCTGAGCCTCCAGAATCTGTTCCGCGCCGGTCCATCCGAGCGCGGCAAAATCGACTGCTACCACGCCACTTTCCGTTGCGTGACCAGCCTGGAAAGGCTTCATCATCGTGCCGAAGTTTTCGCGCAAGCCGGCGGCATGACTGGCGGCGATCGCCAGAGCGCAGATGGTCTTCTCGACATCGAAGCCCTTCAGCCGTGCGCAAGCGGAAGTGCCACCAAAGACGCCGCAAGTTCCGCTGGAATGAAAGCCGTCCTGGTAGTGTCGCGGCGAGATCGCCTCCGCTATCTTGCATTCCACTTCCACGCCCAGTTGATAAGCCAGGAGCAAGTCCCTACCACTTTTCCCGTGCAGCTCCGCTGTGGCAAGCGCGGCCGGAAGAACACATACGGTCGGGTGAACCAGCAAGCCATAGACTCGATCTTTCCCCACCGCAAGCTGCGTATCGTCGAAGTCGTCGACATGGATCGCAACGCCATTGGCGAAGGCTGCAAAGCGCGCAGGTAGCTTGGTTGCGGATCCTAAGACGCTGACGCCGCCGGACTGAAAACTGAACGACTTCACATACTCCTGAATCAAGCCCGCAGTCTCGGCCCTTGAGCCGCTGAGGGCAAGGCCAAGCCCATCCAAAATTGACTTCTTGCCTAGCTCCAAGGCGTCAGCAGAGACATCGGAATACTTAGTATTCACAACGAACTGCGCAACCCTTGCAGTGAGCTTCTGTACCTGAGGAAATGCAGGCTCTGGGCAGGCTGAGGATGTGGCGTCGCTTGCGGATGCCCGTTCCGAGCTTCCCACGATTCCCAGGGTGGCTCCGACTCCGGTGACCGCTCTCAGGAAGTCGCGTCTTCGGATGTCACTATTTATCTGCATCACTTCAACTCGTTCTTGAATACCTGGCCGCCCTTCATCACGAACTTGACTCGCTCAAGTTCCGTGATATCGGATGTCGGATCCCCTGTCACCGCAACCATGTCGGCGAACTTGCCCGCTTCCAGCGAGCCAATGCGATCCTCCCATCCCATAAGTGTCGCAGCTCCCATAGTTGCCGCGCGAATCGCTTGCACCGGAGTCATCCCGAACTTCACCATGTACGCAAATTCCTTCGTTTGGCTTCCGTGTGCAAATGGGCCTGCACCGGATCCAAATGCAATCTTGACTCCTGCCGCCACCGCCTTGGGAAAGCTGTGCTCGGAAACCTCTGCCACGCTGTGCCCACCAAACCTCTTCTCGTCGTGCTCTCGATCAAGCTGGTAGTGATAGAGAGTTCCCAAAAGATAAATGCCTTTTTCCACCATCATCTTGATATCGCTGTCCTCAAGAAGCACCCCGTGCTCGAGGGAGTCGACCCCGGCATTGAGGCAGTTGTGCAAACCTTCGCCGCCGAAGGCGTGACACGAGACCTTATGGCCCTTTTTGTGAGCCTCGTCCACGATTGCCGTCACTTCTTCCGCGGTGAAGGTGGGAGGAATCACCATTTTGCCATCGTTGGCGAAGTGAAATTGGTAGGTAGCATACAACTTGATCCAGTCTGCCCCGTGCGCGATCTGCTCTCGTACAGCCTCCCGAGCTGCCCAGGGTGAGTCCACCACTTGCAACGCCATCGGCACCGGTACTTCGGCCGAGTAGCCGTTCATGAGAAAGCCACCGGTACTTTGTATCCCGCGGGTCGAAACCTGCATCCTCGGACCCTGCACGATTCCGCGGTCAATCGCATTCCTCAGGTCCACATCGCTGTACATGCCGCCAAGCGTCTTGAGGTCGCGAAGAGTGGTGAAGCCCACCATCAGATCCTTGTTGGCATTCGCGAGCGCGGTGAGCGTGCGGTACTGATAGGAATCTCGTAGAATTTGCGCTTCCAGATCTGGGCCATTTCCGAACACGTGGGTGTGTGCATCGATCAGACCGGGGAGTACGGTGGCGTGACTAAGATCGACCACTTCGGCGCCTGCGGGGATTTTCACTCGATCGGCCGGACCCACCTCGACGATCCTGTCCCCTTGGATCGTTACGACCTGGTTGGTCGCGAGCTTGTCGGATTTGGGGTCCAAAAGCCGGCCGGCACGGACTGCGATCCAGTGGTCCGGCGGCGGTGTTTGAGAATAGGCAAGCGAGCAGGCGAGGAGTACCGCGACGAGATATCTGTTGATCATGGTGGGACACTGATGCTGGTCGGCCAACATTAAGGTGCCATGAAGAGCAAATGAAACTTTGTTCAGACTAGATCGCCGCTGCGCAGATAAGGCTTCTGAACACTTTTTCATCTTCGCTTCGCTTACGGTTCATCCGGAAACGGCAATATACTATCCCGCGGGATAACCTATGCGCATTCTGCTCGTCGAAGACGAATCGAAGGTATCCAGCTTCGTCGCGCGCGGACTCATGGCAGAGCGATTTGCGGTGGACGTCGCGGCGGACGGCCAGTCCGGACTCGAGTTGGCAACCACCTACGCGTACGATCTCATCATTCTCGATCTGATGCTGCCGAAGATGGACGGCACTCTGGTCCTTCGTCAAATCCGAAGTCAGAACTCTACTGTCCCGGTATTGATTCTGACCGCCCGCGATGCCGTCGCCGACAAAGTCGGGAATTTTGAAGCGGGAGCGGATGACTATCTGACCAAGCCCTTTGCCTTTGCCGAGTTGCTGGTCCGAGTGAAGGCGCTGCTGCGCCGCGGACCGGTCAGTCGCAGCAGTGTCGTACGGGTAGGCGATCTGGAACTCGACCGGCTCTCGCAGCACGTGCGGCGCGCGGGCAAGCGGATCGACCTGACATCCAAGGAATATTCGTTGCTCGAGTATCTCATGTCGAACGCCGGCCGGGTATTGTCGCGGACGATGATTATCGAACACGTGTGGGACCAAAGCTTCGACGGCATCACCAATATCGTGGACGTCTATGTGCGCCACTTGCGCAACAAAGTGGACGACCCCTACGAGCACAAACTGATTCGCACCGTCCGTGGCGTGGGTTACACGATCAGTAATGGAGCGCAATCGTGAATACTCGTTCGCTTCGCTTTCGCATCACGGCCTGGTATGCAGGATTGCTGGCGGGTGCTCTGCTGATTTTTGGCGTTTCCGTTTACCTCGGCCTGGAGCGCTACCTTTACTGGAATCTGCAAAGGACACTCACCGCGGAGTCCCGAACCATTGGAACTCAGTTGCTTTCGCAGCATCCTTTCAAGCGCACAAACTGGCTCGAAACCGAGATCGAGGAGGCTTACGCGCCTGCGGTAAACAGTCACTTCATCCGCGTCATTCAGCAAGGGGTCGGGGTCGTGTACGTTTCCGGCCCGCCGAAGGATGGCTCGTTCGACCCAACCCAGGTCCCTTTGCCGAATATAGATCAGGAAAGTTCACGAAAGATCCGTATCGAAGGAAGGCGCCTGCTGATCGAAGGACAGGGATTCACCACCCCGGATGGTACCCGCTTCATCGTAGAGAGTGGCGCTCCCTATCAGCAGATTGAGGTGGTGCTTCACGGTCTGCTATTGACCTTTGCGTTCTACATGCCCTTTATCATCTTTGTAGCGGTGGGAAGCGGTTACTGGCTAATGAGACGATCCTTGCAACCAGTCGATGAAATCACCAGGAGAGCAGAGGGAATCACTTCGACCAACCTCAGCGAGCGGTTGCCCGTTATCGAGACCGGAGACGAACTGGAAAGACTCTCTATTTCCCTGAACCGCATGATCGAGCGCCTGGACGACGCGTTCCAACACATCAATCGTTTCTCGGCCGACGCTTCTCACGAACTGCGGACGCCCTTGACGATTCTTCAGCTGGAACTAGAGGGAATCGCTCAGAGCCACATCAGTCCCACGCTCACCGACCAGATTGGGAGTGCTCTGGAAGAAACCCACCGTATGTCACATATCGTGGAGAGCTTGTTGGCCATTTCGCGCCTGGATGCAGGCGAAGCAAAGATGGAAATGACTCGCTTAGACCTCGGCCAGTTGGCCGCTGCGACAACCGACCAAATGAGACTGCTCGCCGAAGAAAAATCAATTCGGCTGACTAGCACCGTGGCCAGCGAAGTCTATATCGAGGCAGATCGCTCGCACCTGCAACAAGTGGTTGTGAACCTGGTCGCCAACGCCATCAAGTACACGCAGGAAGGCGGCGAGGTCGAAATGCGCGTTTGCCGCAAGGCGAGCGCCGCAGTGCTGGAAGTCGCAGACAACGGCGCTGGAATTCCCGACTACGCCCTTCCCCATGTCTTCGAACGCTTTTACCGCGCCGACAAGGCTCGCTCCCGGGAATCCGGCGGAGCCGGATTGGGTTTGGCCATCGTGAAGGCAATTTGTACAGCACATGGCGCCGAATTGAATGTTTCCAGCAAGGAAGGTATGGGCAGCGTCTTCACTGTTGAACTGCCATTGCTCGATCTATCCGCGAACGATGAAGCTCGGCCGGCGATTCGAAAGCTTTGACGATAAAGACCCGCAACGAGCGGGACCATCATGAAAAACTTTGCCTTCGGTATGGTTGTCGGAGTTGCACTGCTGTTGGTCGTGGTTGTTGGCTATTTCTTGTCGGGCAGCGCCCCGGTCGCGACCGATGCTCCCCCCATGCCGATGGAAAAGTACCTGGCCAAGAAAGCTCTGCATGCGGTCCTGGACCGCGAGATGCCGAAGACAGTGCCCATCAAGGCCGATGAGACAAACTATCTGGCCGGCGCCAAGCTGTACAAAGATCACTGTGCGGTGTGTCATGGACTGCCTGGGCAGCCGGCAACGGCCATAGCGCGCGGTTTATTCCCCAAGCCCCCGCACCTTATGCAGGGTAAGGGCGTTACCGATGACGAACCGGGCGAGACTTATTGGAAGGTCGTCCATGGAATCCGTCTGACTGGAATGCCGGGTTTTCGCGGTTCTCTGACTGATACTCAGTCATGGCAAGTTAGCATCTTGCTCGCGAACGCGGACAAGTTGCCAGATTCCGTCAAGGGGCTGCTCGCGAATCCTCCCCAGAACGCTTCGCTGCCGTGAAGGGCGTTCTTTCCTCGATCGGGGAGTGCTCCCAGATTTCACTCTGAACGCAATTTCACTTTTCTTTAAGAGCAACTTAATGTGCGTCCGGTAACTCTGGTACGGCGACTGATTACCGTGAGCATGTTGAATCTTACAAATTTCCATGAGCCCAACTGGACAGCCATGGCCTTTGCCGTCGTGTGCACTCTGTCCCTCGTCTCTGCGACGGTCAGACGTGCCAATGCTCAGGCGGGTCCACCTGCGACCACCGTCCAGTTGTCATCTGTACCGGAGAATCCCCCGTCGAATCCAAGTGCGGGGACGCCACAAGCCATAACTTTCGCGGACGCATTGCAGAGAGCCAGAGCGAATAGCGCTCAAATGCAAGCGGCATTCACCGCGCTCGGTCTCGCTCACGAGGACCTCGTGCAAAGCCGGGCCGCCCTGCTGCCAAACGTCAACTACAACATGCAGGCGATTTATACGCAGCCCACGTCGCGGGGCAGCAAGGACCAGATCTTCATCGCCAATAACGGAGTTCACGAGTACATCGCACAAGGAAATATTCATCAGAACCTTTCGCTGCAGACGTTTGCGGACTACAGCCGCGCGGCTGCGGCCCAAGCCGTCGCGCGGGCGAAATCCGAAATTGCTTTGCGCGGGCTGGCGGTCACCGCCACCCAGGCCTTTTATGGTTTTCTCGCCGCTCAGCGCAAGTATGAGACGGCACAGCGAGCCAATGTGGAAGCGCAGCGATTTCTGGGAATCAGCCAGAGACTCGAGCAGGGCGGCGAGGTCGCACACTCCGACGTCATCAAGGCTAAGCTCCAGGCTCAACAGCAGCAACGCGACCTGCGGGAAGCGGAGTTAGGCACAACCAGCAGCCGTCTCGATCTTGCCGTCTTGCTGTTTCGGGACTTCAGTGAAAACTTCACAGTCGCGGACGACCTAGCCGTACTCGACCCCCTCCCGTCGTTGGACGAGGTCACCGCCGCAGGCACTCGAAATAATCCCGATCTCCGAGCCGCTCAGGGGGCGCTGCGACAGGCCAGCCGCGAGGTGAGCGGTGCATGGGGAGGGGTTTTGCCCTCAATCTCACTCGATTGCTGGTACGGAATCGACGCCAATCGCTTCGCCACCAGGATCGACGGCGTAAACACGCAGGGCAGTGCATTCGCCGCCACTCTGCAACTTCCTCTTTGGTCTTGGGGAGCTAACCTCAGCAAGATCAAACAGGCGAACCTACAGAAAAAACAGGCAACCATCGAATTGAGTGCCGCCCAGCGCACACTGATGGCGAACCTGCGCCTGTTTTACGACGAAGGTCAGGCCGCGCGCGCTGAGCTGGATCTTCTGAGCCAATCGGTACAACTTGCAAGCGAGAGTCTGGGGCTCATCAACCTTCGTTATCAAGGGGGCGAGTCTACCGTGCTGGAAGTAGTAGACGCGCAGAATACTCTTACGCAAGCCAGCAATGCGTATAACGACGGGCTGGTGCGATTTCATGTTGCGATTGCGAATATTCAGACCCTGACTGGAAAGTTCTGACGCTGATGACCAACCATCCATTGTTATCGCCCGTGCAAGCTATCGCCCAAAGCAGGCTTCATCGCCGAGGCGTTCGGCGGGCTACATTATTGATTTCCCTGGCGAGCGTGATCGCCTTCGGGTTGGCAGCGTGCTCTCACGAAAAGGCTGAAGAAGCCGCTGTCCCGATCAAAGCGGCCACGGTTCAAAAGACAGCGATTCAGCGAGTCATCACTGCTGACGCCGTCTTATTTCCTCTGCAGCAGGCTGCGCTGGTTCCCAAGATCAGTGCGCCGGTGAAGACGTTTTACGTTAGTCGGGGGACAAAGGTGCACAGGGGACAACTCTTGGCCGTTCTGGAAAATCGGGACCTTGCAGCGGCTCAGGAAGAAAACAAGGGTGCGTTGGAACAAGCGGAGGCGGCATACGTCACCGGAACATCAGCTGGCGTGCCTGAAGAATTGCAAAAGGCTACGGGCGATGCCCAATCCACCAAGGAACAGCTCGACGCGGCGCAGAAGCTCTACGACAGTCGTCTCGACTTGTTCAAGCAAGGCGCCTTGCCTCGCAAGGACCTGGACCAGGCCGCCGTCGGCCTCGCCCAGGCGAAGCCTCAATATGAACTTGCAAAACAGCACGTCGATTCCCTCAATGCTGTTGTCAAGCATCAGGAGCTCAAGGGGCTGCAGGGGCAACTTTCTTCGGCGAAAGGCAAGTTCCAGGGCGCTGAGGCTCAGCTGAGCTATTCAGAGATTCGCAGTCCGATTGACGGGGTGGTGACGGATCGACCTCTTTACCCTGGTGAGATGGCGGCCGCCGGAGCGCCACTGATCACGGTCATGGATATTTCCCGCGTAACTGCACGGGCTCATATCCCGCAAGGCGATGCCGCGTTGCTCAAGGTCGGGGACAACGCCACCATCGCAGTACTCGAGCTCGACCAGCCGGTTGAGGGCAAAGTGATCCTTGTAAGTCCGGCGTTAGATCCGAACAGCACCACGGTCGAGGTATGGGTCCAGGCCAAGAATCCGAAACAGGTTTTGAAGCCTGGATCGAGTGTCCGGCTGTCCATGATCTCCGCGGCTATACCCGAAGCATTGGTGGTGCCTGCTTCCGCACTGCTGACCGGAGCCGATGGCGCTACAACCGTGATGCTAATCGGGGAAGACCAACACGCTCATCAGCAGGCGATCAAAACGGGAATACGCCAGGACGACAAACTCCAGATCACAGACGGGTTGAAAGAAGGCGAGCGCGTCGTGACCGACGGGGCCTATGGCTTGCCGGACAACGCGAAAGTATCTGTCGAAGCGCCGGCAGAGGAAGCCAAAGAGAACGAGAAGCCCCCCGCAGGGAAAGAGTCAGACTCCAAAGATTCCACTAAAGATGAAAAACCATAGCGCGGCACCCAAGAGCGTGAAGTCTCGGTACTGGTTCGAGCGTCACGCGCGATCGGTCATTTTCATGATCATCACGCTCGCTCTGGTGGGCTGTTATCTTGCCTTCACCGTCCCGGTTGACGTTTTTCCTGCTACCAATTTTCCCCGAGTTCTGATCGGGGTGGATAACGGCGTGATGCCGATCGACCAGATGATGGTCACGATTACGCGCCCTCTGGAAGAAGCCGTCAACAGCGTCCCAGGGCTTCAAAACGTCCGCTCGATTACGAGCCGGGGTTCGGCTGAAATCGATCTGTTCTTCGATTGGAACGTCGACATGTTCCAGACACTGCAATATGTGAACGCGGCGATATCGCGGGTGCAAAGCGAACTTCCCACCACCGCGAAAGTCACGGCCGATCGCTTGACCTTCGCTAGCTTCCCGATCATGGGCTACAGCTTTACCGCCGACAATCTGGAACAAACCAAGCTGTGGGAGATGGTGACCTACGAAATCAAGCCTCGCTTGAACCGCCTGGACGGCGTTTCAACGGTGCTGATCCAGGGAGGGCAAGAGCCGGAGTTTCACATCGTCCCCGATCCCGCAAAGCTGTTGGTGGCTGGTGTCACCGTTACGGACATCCTGGAGTCGGTGCGACGCACTAACCTGATCGATTCTCCCGGATTGCTGGAGGAACATCATCAACTTGTTCTAGGGCTCATTAATGGGCAGGTGCGCACTCCGGAACAAATTGCCGGCGTAGTGATCAAGACGACTCAGTCGGGAATCTCCGTCCATATCGGCGACGTTGCGACCGTCACGCCCGCGGTCAAGCCCGTTTACACGGTCGTTACGGCGAATGGTAGACCGTCGCTGCTCATCAACATCAATCGCCAGCCCAACAGCAATACCGTCCAGGTCGCGAACGAAGTGCACGCGGAGATCGACAGAATTCGACAAACGCTGCCCAAAGGCATCCGCATCCAGCCGTTCTACGACCAGTCGTTAATTGTCAATCAATCTATCAGCAGCGTCCGAGACGCCATTCTGCTCGGGCTTATTCTTGCCTCGATTATTCTGGTCGTCTTCCTCCGGGACTGGGGCACTTCGATCGTGGCGGGGCTGGTGATTCCTGTCACCGTTTCTGTCACCTTCATTGCCTTAAAGCTGTTGGGAGAAAGCTTCAACCTCATGACGCTCGGTGGACTCGCGGCTGCCGTTGGGTTGGTCATCGACGACGCGATTGTCGTAGTCGAAAACATTGTCCTGCATCGTGACGCCGGGCAGGGACGCCTGCAAGCGATCCAAAGTGCGCTGCGTGAGATCACGAAGCCCCTGATCGGTTCGACGATCACCCCCGTCGTCGTGTTCCTACCGCTGATCTCGATCACCGGCGTAACCGGCACATTCTTTCGAGCGCTGGCCGTCACGATGGCGGTGTCGCTGTTCACTTCACTGATTCTTGCTCTCACATGGACGCCCACGCTGAGCCAGTTCTTCATACGGAAGAAACAGACCAATGAGGAAAATCCGGCAGAGCCGAAAGGTGAGCACGACGAAGACATTAATCGCCTGCTAGCTGCGGAAGATGCCTCGGTAAGCGGTTTCTTTCTGAAGATCGTGACCTTTCATGAGAGATGGCTGCGCCGCGCATTGCGGCATCCCAGGAGGCTTGCTTTTCTAAGTCTCATTTTGGTTGCACTCTCTTATGGCTGTTATCATTTCTTGGGATCGGACTTGCTTCCCGAAATGGATGAGGGATCATTCGTTCTGGACTACATCATGCCGGCTGGCAGCTCGCTCGCCGAGACCAACCGAGTCATCTCGCATGTCGAGGAGATACTGCGCGAAACTCCCGAAGTGGAAGGCACCTCTCGACGCACCGGTATGCAGTTGGGCCTGGCAGCCGTGACTGAAGCCAATACCGGTGATATCTCGGTAAAGCTGAAGGACAAGCGCAGCCGGGGGATCGACGAGGTGATTGAGGAGCTCCGCGGCAAGATCAAGGCGGAAGAACCTGCGCTGGATGTGGAGTTCGTTCAGAAGTTGCAGGACATGATCGGAGACTTAACCAGCGCGCCGGAGCCTGTCCAGATCAAGCTCTTTGCTCAGGATCCAACTCTCCTCGCCGACTGGGCTCCCAAAGTGGCCGAGTCAATCGGCAAGATCAAAGGCGTTGTAGACGTGCTTAACGGGGTCGACAATACCATCAGCGGTCCCGCTGTTACCTTCCAGGTCAATCCGGGCGTGGCGGCCCGCACGGGATTTACTCCGGAAGAGGTGGCACTGAATGCTGCCGCCATTGTCGAGGGAGAGCCTGCGCCGTCAGCGATCGTGAGCAATGATCGAGCCTATACTTTGCGCGTGCGTTTCCCAGCCAGAAGCCGAGCCTCGATTGACGCCATGCGTAACACTGTTCTCACCAGCAGCACCGGACGTACTGCGACACTGGGCGCACTGACAGATGTCGTATCTGTTCTCGGGCAGACCGAAATCCGGCGCGAAAACCTGCAGCGTCAAGTAGCCGTCACTGCTCGCCTGGAAGGCACGGACCTCGGTACCGCGATTTCGGAAGTTCAAAGGGAAATTGTGAAACTGCACCTTCCTGCCGCCATTCGGGTGGAATACGGCGGTACGTTTAAAGAACAGCAGAAATCCTTTCGCGACCTGGTTTTCGTTATGGTTCTCGCGATTGTGCTGGTTTTCTGCGTTCTGCTTTTTGAGTTCGGCACCTTCGCGGCGCCGCTGGCAATCCTGGCTTCCGCGCTTCTCTCCACGTCCGGTGTTTTTATTGCTCTGCTCATCACACGAACCACATTCAACATTTCCTCGTTCATGGGAATGATCATGGTGATCGGAATCGTGGCAAAGAATGGTATTTTACTGCTCGATGCCGATCAGAAGTTCCGCGACCTTGGATTCTCGGCTGAAGAAGCGATACTCCAGGCCGGACGCCGAAGACTCAGGCCCATTGTGATGACTGCGCTGGCGACCTTGGCGGGAATGCTGCCGCTGTCTTTCGCCATAGGGGCCGGTTCGCAGATGTTGCAGCCGCTCGCGATCGCCGTGATCGGTGGAGTTGTGATTTCTATGGTCCTATCGCTCATCATTACCCCGGCGGTGCATTTCTTCGTCGGCCGCGACGCCTCGGAAAGCGCTACGGAATCCAAGCTGGTAGCGGCTTAGCGCCTCCGGCGATCAACCTGTAGGTCGAGTCGTTTCCTTCTCAAATTCTGCCGTCCTCCTGGGGCTGAAGAACAGCAAAGAGTAAGCCGTCGACAATTTTCTGGACGACCGTACATTGGCGTTCTGGGATGAAAACCAGGCACCCTATAGTCGTCCGAGAGAGTCGACACTCAGCCTCAGGAACGTCGTTCATGGCTGCACCGCCACAACAATGCCAACATTGAGAACCGACTAAGCTGGGCAAGCGGCTCGGGTTTCCGTTGGTCAGGTGCGGAGAATTACCAGCATTCTTTCTCTACGGTTGCAGCTGGTCGGTTGAATGGAACGTACCCTTCTTCGGCGAGCCGTCGTCCATTCTCGCGATACAGATCGGCGTCCGCGGGCGCCCACGTGGCCAGTCCGTCCCGATAGCGGTTGTACATGCAGAAGGCAGTCGCGATGAGGACGGTATCGTGGATCTCTTTGTCAGTTGCCCCTTGCTGCCGGGCGCGAACGATGTCTTCGCTTTTGACTTGCTTGCCGGCCCAGACTTTGCCGGCAATCTCCAGCAATGCTCTCATCTTCGATGAAATCTCGGTTGCTTCGTAATTCTGCTTGATGCGTGCGATCAACTCATAGTCCGCGTCGCTGCGGTCCAGATGTTGTGCTGCGCTTGAACCGTGGCAACTATGGCAGTAAATGCAGTCATTCTGCGACGAACCATAGGTTGCAATCATTTCTCGTTCGGCTGGCGTCACACTGTGTGGACCGGTGAGCAACAACTTGCACGAGATCGCACAAGGCCTTGGTGGTTTCGGGGCTGAATACCATTGGGCCGCGAATGCCCGGCAAGCCTTCCGGAAGTTGAATATGAGGCATCGGCGATCCTCCAATTTGGCGAAACTAAGCTGCCTCGTCTGTTTTTCCCGGTTCGGCCTTACGTAGCCGATGTGGGCCATGATTTGTCCCATCCCGCGATAGTCGTTTGGGTCAGTCGGCTGCCGTGTGTCCAGGCCATCGACGTCGTGGTTCAGTGGACATCTCGGCCACGTCCCCAGCGCTGACTCGCACCTTCACTTGTGATCCATGCCCTCCATTCCCTTCATCCCTTCCGTGGGCTTCGCCTTGGCCCCAAAATGGACTTCGTTTGCGACGAGCTTGTCACCCGAAACATCTGCATGGATTACAACCTTATCGCCGACCTTCAAGTCATTCAGGGTGGCAGGTGCGCTGCTCTTTTCAAATTTTGTCTTGTCATTCACTTCCACGGTTACGGATTTTTTGGCTGTAGTCTCGACCGTAATGGAAGTATCGGAAATGCTCATGACCACGCCCATGACATGCTTTCCCTTTTCATGAGCAAGTGCCATTACAAAAAGCGCGAGCAACAAAATAACAACTGCGACAGTGCGTTTCATAATTTCTCCTCAGTGATCGTGGTGCATTGATGATTTGGGTGACGGATTGTCGGGTTGGCCTTCGTTCAAGAATTGCTCTTCTTCTAATTCCTCTTGTCTCTGTCCCGGACCCTTCGGATTGAGCTCGTTCATCTCACGTTCCTCCCCAGGCGTGAGCTGCGGCAGATGTCGGACAAACAAAACCAGCTTCCAGCTGTCCTCGTCTTTCTCATCTGTGCCCCAGGCAGGCATTCCGGTGAGCCGGATTCCGTTGTGAATGGTGTAGTAAAGCTCCCCGTCGCTTAGGTTCTGCGTCTGAGCCA
>WNFQ01002667.1_pt1 | contig 12893 bp, 11 predicted proteins | sample 5400171 | NCBI WGS metagenome assembly WNFQ01 (sample SAMN13153356, study PRJNA577476) | soil metagenome | isolation source: 20 cm soil under Madrone tree | place: USA:California | collected 2016-06-14
GGTCGAACTACGACGGTTTTTGCAGTGAGTTGAAGTTGAGATTCAGCGGGGATTACAGGTCGGAGTCTAGTTTCATGTGGTATTTCTCGAGGCCTTCGCGGATGCGACTGAAAGCTTCGTCTACGGTGTCGGCGAACTGGAGCATCTTGTACTCGTCTGGATTGATCATGCCCCAGCGCACCATGGCGCGGAAGTTCAGCACTTCATCCCAATATTTGCGTCCGTAAATAATAATCAGATTATTTCGCGGCAGCTTGCCGGTTTGCAGCAGGGTGAGCATCTCCCAGAGTTCGTCCATGGTGCCGAAGCCGCCGGGAAAAACGATGAGCGCTTTGGCGATTTGCGAGAACCAAAGTTTGCGCATGAAGAAGTAGTGAAAATTGAGGCTCAGCTCGGGGCTGATGTAGGCGTTGGCGAATTGCTCGTGGGGCAGCTCGATGGACAAGCCGATGGATTTTCCGCCGGCTTCGGAGGCGCCGCGGTTGGCGGCTTCCATGATGCCGGGACCGCCGCCGGAGCAAATCACAAAGCGGCGCGGACGCGGGCCGAGCGTAAGCGCCCAGGTGGTGATGCGGTGGGAAAGCTCGCGCGCTTCTTCGTAGTAGCGCGACATTTCCAAGGCGCTCTTTGCCTCACGGATGGCTTCGCGGTGCTTGGCGCGTTGCGCGGCGGGCAGCTTTGATGCGGGAGTTTTTTTCAGGCGCGTCAGGCGGCCCTGCGCGGTTTCGTGGGATTCGATGCGCGCGGACCCGAACATGACGATGGTGTCGCCGATGCCCTCGTTTTTGAGCTGCACCAGAGGATGCAAATATTCGGCCAAAATACGGATGGGCCGCGCGGCGGTACTGTCCAAAAATTTCGGATCCTGGTGGGGAGCTTTGGGTGCGTGCTGGGGCTTGAGCTTGACGTGCCCTAGGGACATGAGATTTCTCCAAAAGAGCGAGCCTCCATTCTAGGAATTGCGGGGAGCGACGGCAACGTCTGAGGGCGGAGTTGCGTCGAATTGGATACACTGGGCACGGAGGCCCGCCATGAAGAAAGCGCCATTTTTTCTGACGTTGCTCGCGGTTTTAGCGGGCGCAGCGCTTGTTTACGCGCAGGCGCCTACCGGGCCGATTACGCCGCAGCCGGGCACACCCGTACAGCAGGCTCCTCCCAAAATCGTGACGCGCGTATCGCTGGTGAATACGCCGGTGACGGTGCGGGACGCGAGCGGGCACATGGTTCATTCGCTGGATGCGAAGGATGTTCAGGTCACGGATAACGGAGTTCCGCAGCAGATAACGCACTTCGACCTGGGCGGCGATCCGCTTTCCGTGGTGTTTCTGGTGGAAACGAGTTCGAGAATTGCGCCGCTGCTGCCACAGATCAACAAGGCGGGAATCGTGCTGGCGGAAACGGTGATGGGCCCGGATGGCGAAGCGGCGGTGGTGGGATTTAACGATTCGGTGGACAAGTTACAGGATTTCACGACGAACCAGGATGCGATCGAGAAGACGTTAACGAAACTCAACACGGTGACGAGCGGTTCGAAACTCTTTGACGCGATGGCCATAGGCGTGGAGATGCTGAGCGGGCGGCCAATGCCGACGGCGGATACGCCTGGGCGGCGGCGAATCATGCTGATCTTGTCCGAAGCAACGGACGCGGGCAGCGAGACGAAGCTGGGGGCGGTGCTGCGGCAGGCGCAGCTTGCGAACGTGACGATCTACTCCGTGGGGTTGTCAACCACGATGGCGGAACTGAAGGCCCCGCCGAAAGATACGACGCCGCAGGTCACGCCGCCAGGAACGTTTGGGCGCGCGCCGTTCCCGGGGTCGGTGCAGACGCCGGGGTCGGAAGGCGCGCTTTACGGAAGCGGGGACTTGATGGCGGTGGCGGTGTGGGCGGTGCAACACATCAAGAATAAGATCACGGATCATGCGCTGGAGTTGGCGGCAACGGCGACCGGCGGACAGCACATTGCCACATTCAAGAATCATTCGATAGAGAACGCGATTGATGAAATTGGAGGCGAGCTGCACTCGCAGTATTCGGTGAGCTATATCCCAACGGGAACGAACGAGACGGGGTATCACGAAATAAAAGTGACGGTGAAGAAGGAAGGACTGAAGGTGCGGGCACGGCCAGGATATTACCTTGCGGCGGGGCCGGAGAGCTGAGCCGCATTGATCGAGCAGAGTGCCGAGCGGTGGTGGCTCAGCTGGGTGGGACTGAGATATGGATTTTCAGTGCGGGGTAGGACGACCGCATTTGTAAACTGTAGTCTTTGTTCATCAAATCCGCCGGTTCGAGTTGCAGATCAGAGGTAATGGAATTCCAAGTTTTGGCGTCGCGCAATCCAAGAAACAAGCTGCCATGTTGCCAATAGGATGGCGGCATGTCGCCGGCTGTGAAATCAGGCAAAACAATTTGAAACATTCCGTCGGCATCTGGAGAAACGTTTGCTAGTTCGATTTGAACTACGGGGCCATCCGTGATTCCGAAAAACTCGTGCGCCCAATAAGCCATGTAAGTGAGGATTAATTCCGCAGCACGATCTCGGATCGACTCACTCGGCACGATCTGTCCCGAGAGGGTGACAGTCGATAGATGCCGACACTCGAAAGCTTGTGTGACTCCCGAAGCCTCATCCAGAGGAAGCGTGAATGTTTGAATCGCACAGCCTGGCGCGTATGCGATCAGCCTGATTTCAGTTGCCGCTTTGCCTTCAATGGAAGTCGCGATCTCGTAGGAATGTAGTCCTATCTGCTGCTTCACATAGCCGCCATATCCACCGAAAGGGCCCCTCAAGAAGTAGCGGATTTGCACTGCTTCCGACGAGATGTCCCTAGGAAGCGTAATTGACACTGAGGGAGCGCCTGCAACCTTTGGAAGAGTCTGTAAGCCGAACGAGTACAAAGCGGTCAGGCCTAGAAAAAGGGGAAACAAGCCTCGAACCACTGCTGGCCTCCTACAGACCAGGTCTTCGAACATGGGCGGCCCGACTAAGGTTAGCGGAATTTTGCGTCCTTTGCCGTAGCATTTGCATAAGTTCGGTCGGCGGGTGCTAGGCTGAAGTGGTGAGCCGATGACTAATCGGGATGTCCAGACGGCATGGAAATATCACGAGGGGACGAAGCACTCGTACTGGAGTGTGCGGAGCAGTACTCACTTTTTAGATTGGGCGAACCGGCCGCTGCCTTTCAAGATTTATCCGGCGATTGAAGCGATTGCGTTGCCGCGGGACGTGCCGCAAACGGGGGTGGCGGCGCTGGCGGTGATCTCCGAGCAGGTGCGTGCGGCGGGCGGCGGCGATGTGGTCCCTGACCTCCGGGATTTGGCGCGCATCCTCTTTTTCTCGGCGGGGATTACCAAGCAGCGCAAATATCCGGGTGGAGAAATTTATTTTCGGGCCGCGGCGTGCACCGGAGCGCTCTACGAGATCGAGTTGTACGTGGTGACGGGCGAGCTCAAGGGCCTGGATGCCGGGGTGTATCACTTTAATCCGGCGGACGTGTCGGTACGGCTCCTGCGCAAGGGCGATTTTCGCGGAAATTTGGCGCAGACGACCGCGATGGAGCCAGCAGTAGCTCGTGCGCCCGCGACGATTGTCTGCACCGGAACGTATTGGCGAAACGCGTGGAAGTACGCGGCGCGCACGTACCGGCATTTTGGTTGGGATGGCGGCACGTTGCTGGCGAACATGCTGGCGGTTGCGGCGGCTTCGGGATTGCCGGCGGAGATTGTGCTGGGGTTCGTGGACGCCGAGGTGAACCGGTTGCTTGATCTCGATACGCGGCGCGAGGTTTCGTTGTGCCTGGTGCCGATAGCGCGCACGTCGGAGAGTTCGCTGCCAGCCCCCAAAGATGTGCAGGCGCTCGGCCTGGAGACGATCCCGCTTTCGAAACGCGAGATGGAATTTCCCGCCATGCTGGAGATGCACGAGGCGTCCTCGCTTGCAACCGAAGAAGAAGTAGCGCAGTGGCGCGAGGCCGGAAAGCAATTGGTATTCCCATCTTCCGCTCCGGGAGGCGAGGAAGTTCCCCTTCAGCCGCTGCGGGAAGAAGAAAAGCCGAAGGATACGATCGAGGAAGTGATCCTGCGCCGCGGCTCTACGCGCACGTTCGATCCGGCGGCGTCGATTACACTGGCGCAACTCTCGACCATTCTTGACTGCGCCACGCGAGGGCTTCCGGCTGACTTTCTCGAGCCGGGTGCGCAGCTCAATGACGTTTACTTGATCGCGCATGCGGTGGAGGGGCTTGCGCCGGGCGCTTACTTCTTCCGGCGTGAACGGAAGACGCTGGAGCTTTTGAAGCATGGGAAGTTCCGCGCAGTGGCTGGGCGCCTTGGACTGGAGCAGCAGTTGCCGGCGGACGCTTGCGTGGACGTGTTCTTTCTGTCCGATTTGAAGCGCATCCTGGAGGCGCACGGAAATCGCGGCTACCGCGCTGTGCAAATGGAGGCGGGCGCGATTGGGGGCAAGATGTATTTGGCTGCGTATGCGTTGCGGCTGGGAGCGAGCGGGCTAACTTTTTTCGACGATGAGGTGGTTCAGTTCTTTTCGCCGCACGCAGAAGGCAAGAGTGCGATTTTTTTGCTAGCGATTGGCAAGGCGCTGAAACGGAAGGCGCAGTAAGAGAAAAGCCTCAGGCCCAAAAGACGGGCCTGAGCTACAAGGCTTTGCGGGCGCGGTTCCGTACGACGACAAAAACTAGGATCTGGAGCAGTCCCGCGGCACAGAACAGTGCACGGAACCAGAGGGGTCTGTTGTCCAAGGCGCTGACGAGGAACCCTGCTCCCAGGAAAAGATTGGCCAGGGGGTTGAGATAGGCGCCGGACGCCGGTCCCCTCCCGGGCGCGCGGTTTTTCCGCACGCGCACAACGGTGACTATGCAGGCCACGATGGGCGCGGCGTACAACGTTATGGCGGTCCACAGGATGATGTGTCGCAGATCTTGCATGAGCATCCTCGTCCTAGGCGAGCTGCTGCCAGAAGGTGGCTTCGCGGCCGGCGAGGAGGGCGTCTTTGCGGGCGTTCCAGCGCAGGAAATGCGGGGTCTTGGTGTGGAGGCGATGGTGTTCGCGGGTGGCCCAGACTTCGTGGAGCAAGAAGGCGCCGGGGATTTCGAGGGCGCGGTGCAGGTCGTAGGTGAGGCAGCCTTCTTCGCGGCGGGTGGGGGCGATGAGGGCGCGGAGTTCTGCTTCGAGGATGAGGTCCTGGCCTTCCTTGGCGCGGAGGATGACGACCAGGGTTACGGCGTTCTTGGGGAGCTTGGTGCTCCCGCTGGCGGATCGCCGACGTGTGGAGGGCGCTTTCTTCCTTTTGCGCTTCGCCATTGTGGCGGGATTGTACTCCAACTGGGCGAAAAGAAGATGTGGGCCTGATCGGCGGCAAGACCGCCATACTTCAAAGCGGTGGCAAAGCCATCTCCCTCCAAATGAGATATCTGGCCGCAGATGCGTGACCGGTTCATTCCGTTCTCCAGAAACAACGAATATGAATCCGTGATGGTAACGAGGAGCAGATTCCATCTGCTTGTAGTTTTCGTTAGCGAAGCAGCCGGGTGCCGATGAGGGCAGTGACAACAAAGCGCGCGAGCCAACCAAGTGAGTGTGACACACCCAGGAGCGGATGCATCTTGATCCAGACAATGTTGCTGAAGATGATGGGCACCGCACCCGCCACGCAGACCAAGAAGGCCATACGGAGCATGGTGCTGTACGCAAAAGGAGTCTCCGCCCAGACGCACAAATAGAGGAATGCCGCACAGCTCAACACGCCCAGAAGCGAGGAGAGCACGATGCCGCGCGTCTCACTCTGGCCAGGCTTGAGGCGCCAGATTTCGGGCGTGGCTAGATATTTGTTGTGAAACAGCACGCCCATGAAGAGCCAGTCCGTAAATGTTGTGGCTAACCCAGATAACACGATGGCAACGAGAAAGCGGGTCCAATTCATTGGCCACCTCTCGGTGGCGGATTGTAGCGCGTTGGATTACTTGGCGGCTACAAACGTGATGCAAACCGGTGCGGGGGCTTCCGCGATTTCGCCGGTGGGGCTGAGGGCGCCGGTGGTGGCATCGATGCGAAAGATGACGATGTTGTTGGACTCCTGATTGGCGGCAAGGAGGAATTTCCCGGTGGGGTCGATGGCGAAGTTGCGCGGAGTTTTTCCCATGGTGGGATATTCGTCTTTGAGGCGTAGCGTGCCTTTTACAGGATCGATGGAGAAGGTGGAGATGGTGTCGATGCCGGCGCGGTTGGAGGCGTAGAGGAATTTTCCGTTGGGATGCACGGCGATCTCCGCGGCTTCTTTCGGACCGGAATAGTCCTTTCGGAGTATCGAAAACGTGGAAACCGTTTGCAGCGGTGAGAGCGAACCGTTGCTTGCTTTGTACGCGAAGGCGGTCACGCTGCCTTCCATTTCGGTGAGCACGTAGGCAAATTTGCCATTGGGGTGGAAGGCGAGGTGGCGAGGCCCGGCGCCAGGTTGGACCTCGGCGCCAAAGCCTGCGAGCAACAACGGCACCGTCCTCAAGTCCGGATCGTTCCGCGTGAGCGTGCCTTTGCCGGCGTTGAAGCGGTAGATGAGGACTTCATCGAGGCCGAGGTCGGCGGCGAGCGCGAAGCGATTGTCGGGAGAGGTTCCGATCCAATGGGCGTGGGGGCCTTCCTGGCGCTCTTTGTTGACGCTCGAGCCGGAGTGCTGCACGAAGGCGGAGGCGGGAGCAAGACTGCCGTCTTCGCGAATGGGAAATACAGCGATGCTCCCGCGGTCGTAATTGGCGACGAGGACAAACTTGCCGGTCTTGTCGAGCGAGATGTAACAGGGGCCGGCGCCTTGCGTCGCGGCTTGGTTGAGCAGCGTAAGCTTGCCGGTTTTGGGGTCGATCGAGAAAGCGCTGACCGCGCCGCTTTTTTGCGCGCCGAAGTGGTCGATTTCGTTTACTGCGTAGACGTATTTGCCGCTGGGATGCACGGCGAGGAAAGAAGGATCTTCGGATTCGGCGGCCACGCCGAGAGAAGTGAGCTTGCCAACGCCGGGATCGAAGCGGTAGGCGTAGATTCCTTTGCTCTCGGTTTTATTAGTGTAGGTGCCGACGTAGACGAGGTAGGGTTTGTCGGGCGCGCGCTTCTGCGCAGAGGCGGCAGTTGCGAATAAGAGCAGAGGAGCGGCGGAGAGCAACACACTCGCAAACCCGCGTCTGTTGAGTTTCACTTCTTCTCCTCGTCGTTTTCTTCCTGGAGGACGGCGGCCGCGGCTACGGAATCGTCGGCGTCGAGGCGAAGGAGGCGAACACCCTGCGTGGAGCGGCCGGCTTCGCGAATTTCGTTGGCGTGCACGCGGATGACTTTGCCGTTGTGGGTGATGATCATCACGTCGGACTCTTCGGTGACTTGCAGAGTGGCGACCACGGAACCGTTGCGATCGGTGGTCTTCATGTTGACGACACCCTTGCCGCCGCGGGAGGTGATGCGGTACTCGGCGAGGGGCGTGCGCTTACCGAAACCTTTTTCGGCGACGGTAAGCATCAGCGTGGTGAGCGACTCCTTGATGTGCTCGTTCTCAAGCTCCTCGAGGTTCTGCGAGGTCTGGTTGTGCTCCTTGGCAATAATCTCGAAATCCGGCTGCACGGCGTCCATGCTGACCACGTAGTCTTCCTCGTCGAGATCCATGCCGTTGACGCCGCCGGCGCCGCGGCCCATGGGGCGCACTTCCGTCTCGCGGAAGAGGATCGCCTGGCCTTCATGGCTGGCCAGGAAAATCATTTTCTTGCCGTCGGTAAGCTTCGCACCGATTAACTCATCCTTGCCGTCGAGGGTGATGGCGATGATGCCGGTGGAGCGCGGGTTGGAGAATTCGGTGAGCGCGGATTTTTTTACCGTGCCGTTGCGTGTGGCCATGAAGACGAACTGGCCGGCTTCCTCGAGATCGCGGGCGGCGACGAGCGCGGTAAGTTTTTCGTCTTCCTGGAATTTCACGAGGCTCGAAATCGCCTTGCCACGCGTCGCTGCCGCGGCTTCCGGGAGCTCGTAAACTTTCAGCCAATAGATGCGGCCCTTGGACGTGAACAGCAAGATGTAGCTGTGCGCGGAAGCGATGAAGAGATGCTCGACGAAATCTTCTTCCTTGGTGCGTGCGCCGATGCGGCCTTTGCCGCCGCGTGATTGGTGGCGGTAGGTGTCCGCGGCGGTGCGTTTGATGTAGCCGGCATGGCTGACGGTGATCAGCATGTCGGTGTCCGCGATTAGATCTTCGAGCTTGATTTCGTCGACCTTGTCGACGATTTGCGTGCGTCGATCGTCGCCGTAAGACTTTTGCACTTCCTTGAGCTCGCCGGTGATGACCTGCTTCAGCTTTTTGTCGGTGGAGAGGATTTCTTCCAGCTCGGCGATGTGCTCGCGGATGGATTTCAGTTCCTTGATGATTTCGTCGACGGAGAGCTGCGTGAGGCGGTGGAGTTGCAGCTCGAGGATGGCGTCGACCTGGATGGGAGTGAGGCCGAGGGCGGCGCCGCGGCCGGCGGCTTCGCCTTCGATGGGGCCGACCTTGTACTTGCGGCCGTCGAGCTTGACGCCTTCAAGCTTCCGGGACTTGCCGTTTTCGGTGATGGTGACTTCCTGCTCCGTAAAGTACTTGAGCAGGTTTTCCTTGGCGTCGGCGCGGCTGCTGGACCCGCGAATGATGCGGATGACGTCGTCGAGATGGTCGAGCGCGATCTGGTAGCCGACCAAAATGTGTTCGCGCTCGCGGGCTTTGCGCAGCTCGTAGACGGTGCGGCGGCGCACGACTTCAACGCGGTGCTCGATGAAGAGCTTGATCAGCGGGATGAGGCCGAGCTCGCGCGGCTGACCACCGACGATGGCCAGCAGGATCATGCCGAAGGATTCCTGCATCTGCGTGTGCTTGAAAAGATTGTTGAGGATGAGCTGGGATTCTTCGCCGCGCTTGATTTCCACGACGATGCGCATGCCTTCGCGGGAAGATTCGTCGCGCACGTCGGCGATGCCGTCGATCTTTTTGTTCTGTACGAGCTCGGCGATGCGCTCGATGAGCTTGGATTTGTTGACCTGGTAGGGAATTTCCGTGATGACGATGTTTTCGCGGTCTTTGCCGACTTCCTCGATGGCGGCTTTGGCGCGCATCATGAAACTGCCGCGGCCGGTTTTGTAGGCGGCTTCGATGCCTTCGCGGCCGGCGATGTACGCCCCGGTGGGAAAATCCGGGCCGGGGACGTGCTTCATGACTTCTTTGAGAGTGGCGTCCGGCCTTTCGATCAGCAGCATCGCGGCGTCGACGATTTCGCGCAAATTGTGCGGTGGAATGTTGGTGGCCATGCCAACCGCGATGCCGCTGGCGCCATTGACGAGCAGATTGGGGATGCGCGACGGAAGAACGAAGGGTTCTTCGCGTGTTTGATCGAAGTTTGGAACGAAGTCGACGGTCTCTTTTTCGAGGTCGGCCAGAATGTCTTCGCTGATTTTCGCCAGGCGCGCTTCGGTGTACCGCATGGCCGCCGGGGGATCGCCGTCGACGGAGCCGAAGTTTCCCTGCCCGTCGATCAGCGGGTAGCGCATATTGAAGTCTTGCGCCAGGCGAACGAGCGCGGGATAGATGACGGCTTCGCCGTGCGGGTGATAGTTGCCGGAGGTGTCGCCGCAGATTTTTGCGCACTTGCGGTAGCCGCGATTGGAGGCCAGGCCGAGGTCGTTCATGGCCACCAGGATGCGGCGCTGCACCGGCTTGAGGCCGTCGCGCACGTCGGGGAGCGCGCGCGCGATGATTACGCTCATCGCGTAGTCGAGATACGACTTGCGCATTTCCGCTTCGATATCTACGGGAAGCAGAATGGATTTATTTGTCTCGTCGGCCATTTTCCTCGTTGTCCCCTTTAGCCTAGTTCAGTGATTGGCTGAGATCCTTCGCTACGCTCAGGATGACAGCCCTATTTTCGCGTACGTTCCAACGCAAAGGCTTTCACGGTGTCGAAGGCATCGGCAGTGTTGGTGAAACGTTGCGCGGCGAAATGCTCTTCGAGTTGGCGCAAAAAGTTGTCGCGCTCAGCTGCCGTTGCAAACTCAACGGCGACGCCGCGTTCGTTGTCCGGCGCTACCGCGGGCGCGGCGCGAAACTCGCTGCAGCTTAGTCCGCGCAGCCCGGGCAACGTGCTCCAGCCGAGCTGGTACATCATGGTTGCTGCACGGCTCGCGGCCGCAGGAGATAAAACACTCCCACTGCGACGGCCAAAATAATGACGATTCCCACGGCGTTGACGCTGAAAATTGTCCTGTACAGATCCGCTGCTGAAGAATCGGCCGGCAAAGCCTCGCGCCATTGTTGAAAATTGCGAAACGTCGCCGGCAGCCGATACCCGGATACAGCCACAGCGGCGAGAAGCAATCCCCAGCGCACGGCGTCGCGTGTCGATCCTCGCCCGGTTTCCGCCATCAGTTTTGCGCCATCGAATCAAATATCCAGGTTGACGACTTCCAGCGCGTTTTCCTCGATGAATTTCCGCCGCGCTTCCACGTTTTCGCCCATGAGCGTCGTGAAAATATCTTCGGCGGCGACAGCATCTTCAAGCTTCACCTGCAGCAGCGTGCGCGTATCCGCGTTCATGGTCGTGTCCCAGAGCTGCTCGGCGTTCATTTCGCCGAGGCCCTTGAATCGCGTGATGGTGAAATCTTTTTTGGCGTCCTCGACCACATAGTTCAAAACATCCCGCGCTTTTTCCTTCGTCACTTTAGTGCCGTTGTTCGTCACTACGAACGGCGGCTTGTTGAATTCATCGACCAGCTTGGCAAGGGAACGCAGGCGCTTGTACTCCGCGGTGGAGGCCAGCGCCCAGTTGATTTTCTGGCTGTGCGGCGGGCCAAACTGAATTTCGTACAAGCTGTGCTCTTCGTCGAAAGCGATCTTGCCTTCGAGCTTGAGCTTGGCTTTGTCGACTTCCTTCAGGAATTTCTCCAGCGCCTTCTTGTCTTCAAAATCGGTTTTCTTTTCGAGGCCGCTCTCCGAGAGCAGCTCAACCAAGCCGGGCTCGCGCAGACGGCGGCCGAGCTTCGCTGCGGCGGCTTCGTACTCCTGCACATTCAGCAGGAACTTCGTCAATCCCGCGCCTTCCAGCGAAACCCCCTCCTTGGCTTTCACCACATGGTCTTCGGTGGCGCGCTTCATCAGCTCGTGGGCGAAATCGCTCTCGTCGCGAATGTACCGCTCCGTCTTCCCGCGCTTCACGCGATAGAGCGGAGGTTGCGCGATGTACACGTGGCCGCGCTCGATCAGCTCCTTCATGTGGCGAAAGAAAAACGTGAGCAGCAAGGTGCGGATGTGGCTGCCGTCGACGTCCGCGTCGGTCATCAAAATTATTTTGTGATAGCGCAGCTTGCCGGCGTCGAAATCATCCTTGCCGATGCCGGTGCCCAGCGCGGTGATGATGGCGCGAATTTCCTCGTGGCCGAGCATCTTGTCGTACCGCGCCTTTTCGACGTTAAGAATTTTGCCCTTGAGCGGCAGGATCGCCTGGTATTTCCGGTCGCGGCCCATTTTTGCGGAGCCGCCCGCGGATTCGCCCTCGACGACGAACAGTTCGCACCGCGAAGGATCGCGCTCCTGGCAATCGGCCAGTTTTCCGGGCAGGCCGCTGGAATCCATCGCGGATTTGCGGCGGGTCAGCTCGCGGGCTTTGCGCGCGGCTTCGCGGGCGCGCGCGGCTTCAATGCACTTGCCGATGATGCGGCGCGCGACGGTGGAGTGCTTGTCAAACCATTCGCCCAAGCGCTCGTTCACAAGCTGCTCGACGTCGCCCTTGATGTCGCTGTTAAGTTTGCCTTTGGTCTGGCCTTCAAACTGCGGCTGCGGGAGGCGCACACTGATAACGGCGACGAGACCTTCACGGACATCGTCACCGCTGATGCTGACCTCGTCTTTCTGCTCTTTCAACATGCCGGCGGACGACGCGAAATTGTTGATGGAGCGCGTTAGCGCGGAGCGAAATCCGGAGAGATGCGTACCACCATCAACGGTGTTGATGGTGTTCGCAAACGCGAAAACGTTTTCGCCGTAGGTGTCGTTGTATTGCAGCGCGATTTCGATTTCGACGGTGCCGCGCTTTCCTTCGATGTAGATGGGCGAATCGTGCAGCGTCGTCTTTCCGCGGTTCAAATGCTTGACGAATTCGGTGATGCCGCCGGTAAACCGAAACTCCGTGCTCTTCTCCGTGCGCTCGTCGGTGAGCGTGATTTTCAGGCCCTTATTCAGGAAAGCCAGTTCGCGAAGGCGCTGCGCCAGCGTGTCGAAGCTGAAGGAAGTCTTATCGAAGATGGCTGGATCCGGGTGAAACGTGACTTTCGTTCCGGTTTTGCGCGTTTTTCCGGTCTGCTTCAGCTTGGAAGTGGGCTTGCCTTTTTCGTAGGTCTGTTCCCAAACGCCGCCGTCGCGCGAAATTTCCAGCTCCAGCCAATCGGAAAGCGCGTTGACGACGGAAACGCCGACGCCGTGCAGGCCGCCGGAAACTTTGTAGGTTTCGCTGTCGAATTTTCCTCCGGCGTGCAGAACGGTGAGGACCACTTCGGCCGCAGGGCGCTTTTCGGTGGCATGCATGTCGACTGGGATACCGCGGCCGTTGTCGACTACGGTGACGGAATCATCGGCGTGTACGGTGACATTGATTTCGTCGGCGTGGCCAGCCATGGCTTCGTCGACCGAATTGTCGACCACTTCCCAAACGAGATGGTGCAAACCCATGTCGCCGGTGGAGCCGATGTACATCGCGGGGCGCAGGCGCACGGCTTCGATGCCGCCGAGCACTCTGATGGATTTCGCGTCGTACTGATGGCCCGGAGCTTTTCCGATTACCGGCTCTTGCGATTTTTCCTCTTTGTCGCCCATTCATTCTCCTGACGAAACA
>WNFQ01009512.1_pt1 | contig 12891 bp, 10 predicted proteins | sample 5400171 | NCBI WGS metagenome assembly WNFQ01 (sample SAMN13153356, study PRJNA577476) | soil metagenome | isolation source: 20 cm soil under Madrone tree | place: USA:California | collected 2016-06-14
AAAGCCAGGTTCGACATCCCTGACGCAATCGCCCCCGAACTCACAATCAGATACTCATGCCGTGACAGGTCTAGTTGATCGACCAAGGCACGCATACGCACCGTATCGATCCGCCCTCCGGGTGCGATCAGGCTGGTTCCGACTTTGATCACCAGGCGCATGGTACGCAACTATCTTAGCAAGCCGCCCCTCGACGAATGCAAAACCGTCTCGATCGCATCGGATAAACTGGACGAAGTATGCCTCAGACCGACTCCACCCTCCGTTTCTCCTCTCGCGTCGAAAACTACATTCGCTATCGTCCTGGATATCCCTCGCAGGTCCTCGAAGTGCTGAAGAACGATTGCAGGCTCACCCCCAGATCGATCGTTGCTGATATTGCCTGCGGCACCGGAATCTTCACCCGCATGCTGCTCGACCGCGGAAACAAAGTCGTCGGCATTGAGCCCAACCGCGAAATGCGTGAAGCCGCCGAACGATTGCTGGCAGCGTACCCGAACTTCGCCAGCATCGCCGGCACTGCCGAAGCGACCACGCTGCCCGATGAAAGTGTCGACTTCGCTACCGCTGCCCAGGCCGCGCACTGGTTCGATCTACCCCGAGCGCGCCGCGAGTTTTCCCGCATCTTGAAGCCAGGTGGTTGGGCCGTGCTGATCTGGAACGAGCGCAGCACCGATACGACTTGTTTCCTGCGCGCCTATGAGCAACTGCTCATGATTTACGGAATCGACTACCAACAGGTGCGGCACGAAAACACCACCGACAATATTGGCTCCTTCTTTGCGCCTTTTCCATTTGAACAGCGCATCTTCGAAATGCAGCAGAACTTTGACTACGCGGAACTCGAAGGCCGCCTGCTCTCGTCCTCTTACGCGCCCTTAGAAGGAAATCCAAACTACGCGCCCATGTTGGCGGAACTGCGCCGTATCTTCGATACTCACCAGGTCGACGGACGAGTCAGCATGGAATATCGCACTCGGATGTACTATGGGCCGCTATCCCTAAAAGGAAGCTGAGGAACATCGTTGACCGAAGAAAAATCCTTTCACATGTCTCCCGACGATTTTCGCCGCTACGGCCACGCCGTGATCGACTGGATTGCTGATTACTACTCCAAAATCGAATCCTTCCCGGTTCTTTCCGGGGTCGAACCGGGGCAGATCCGCGCGTCCCTGCCACAAAATGCCCCCACTAAAGGCGAGGCCTTCGACGCGCTTCTCGGCGACGTCCAGAAACTCATCTTGCCCGGCGTCACCCACTGGCAGTCCCCAAACTTCTACGCTTACTTTCCTTGTAACGCGTCGGGCCCCGCAATCCTCGGAGACTTGCTCTCCTCAGGCCTGGGCGTGCAAGGCATGCTGTGGGCGACCAGTCCCGCTTGTACCGAACTCGAAACCCACGTCCTCGACTGGATGGTCCCGATGCTGGGCCTACCGGAGAGATTTCTTTCCACCAACACCGGCGGTGGCGTGATTCAAGACACAGCCTCCGGCGCCTCTCTCTGCGCCTTACTTGCCGGGCGCGAGCGCGCCACCCAGTATGCGAGCAACGCAAGGGGCTGCGACGGCAAACTCGTGGCCTACTGTTCCACGCAGACGCATTCCTCCGTAGAGAAGGCCGCTAAGATCACCGGCCTCGGCGCCGAGAACCTGCGCGCCATTGCCGTTGACGACAACTTCGCCATGCGCGCCGACCAACTAGCCCGCCAGATCGCCCAGGACAAAGCCGCAGGCCGAGTCCCTTGCTTCGTCTGCGCGACGGTTGGCACCACGTCCTCGAACGCCATCGATCCCGTCCCCGAGATCGCCCGCATTTGCCGCGAGCACGCCATCTGGCTGCACGTGGACGCCGCCATGTCGGGCACCGCCGCGCTCTGCCCCGAGTTCCGCAACATCCACCAAGGTGTTGAGTTCGCCGACAGCTATTGCTTCAACCCCCATAAATGGATGTTCACGAACTTCGACTGCGATGCCTTCTACGTCGCCGACCGCAAAGCCCTCATCCAGACGCTGAGCGTCCTGCCCGAATATCTCCGCAACCAGGCCACCGAATCCGGCGCGGTAATCGACTACCGCGACTGGCAGATCCCCCTGGGCCGCCGCTTTCGTGCGCTAAAGCTGTGGTTCGTAATCCGCCATTATGGCGTTGAGGGATTGCAGCATCACGTCCGCCAGCACGTAGCGCTCGCCCAGCAATTCGCCGGATGGGTCCGGCAAGACGACCGCTTCGAACTCGCCGCCCCGGTGCCGTTGAACCTGATCTGCTTCCGCCTTAAGGCTGGCGACACCGCCAACCAGGTGCTGCTCGACCGCCTGAATCGCTCCGGCGAGCTATACCTGACCCACACCAAGCTGAACGACCGCTTCACGCTACGAATGTCCGTGGGACAAACGAATACGCAAGCACGGCACGTGGAGCACGCGTGGGGACGGATTCAGCAGGAAGCGAGCGTGGCGGAGACCGGGTAGTCGTCTAACGGGTACGAGCACAAACCACGTCAATGCGTGTGATGGGGGGTTTTTCACCAGTTGAGAGCACAAACTGTCAGAGGATTCCGGCTATGCTCTGTCAACCTCGGGCATGTTGGGGACGCCGCGAAGAACATGGCCACCGTAGTAGGATTCTCGCGAAGCCTGGTCGGGGATTGTCCCCGAGACTACGCCCCGGCCTCCCGGACAAAGCTGCGATGTGAAGGGTTCTGCAGTCGTAAGCCAACGACCGACGACTGATGACCGACGACTAATCCGCTGGCATGGTCGCCGCCTGCACCAGCGCCTGCACAGCCTTCGCTCCGCTCACCGCCTGCGGCATCTCGAGCCATTTCTTGATCGTCGGTAACGCCTGCCGCGTAGCAACTTCACCGGCCTTGATCAAAGCCGCGGTATGAACGAAGGCGTCGTACTCAAAGCCGTGCACGTCCGGCTCAATAATCAGATCCGCTGCTTCCTTCCAATGACTCGAGCTCATGTCCTGCGCGATGGCAAAGCACTGCCCGATCACATCAAAAAGGTGACGCGGCGCAGAGCCAGTCGTCCAGGTACCCCTCAGATGAACCGCCAATACGCGGCTGGCTCCCATCTCCACCAAGGGCCTGGTCGGCACAGCGTGGGCCAGCATTCCGTCAACCAGCCAGCGCCCGCGAATGTTCACCGGCAGGAACATGCCGGGATACGCGCAGCTGGCGCGCACCGGGTCCACGAGCGGTCCGGAGTGAAACACCACGCCTTCTCCAGTGCTCAAATCGGTGGCCGCGACCGCCAACGGAATGCGCAGCTCCTCGAACGATTTCACCTTTAAGATGCTGTTCAGGAATCCGATCATACGCTGGTTGGTAGCGAACCCGTGGCGCGAGAGCGTCCAGCGCGCAAACGTTTTGAAGCGGACGCGGCAGGCAACCTCTTCCAGTTCCGCTGTGGAAACTCCGCTGCAATAAGCCGCGCCGATCAGAGCGCCCACGCTCGTACCGGCCACAAAGCTGATAGGAATTTTTTCTTCTTCGAGAATTTTCAGCACACCGACGTGGGCGATTCCACGGGCAAACCCGCCCCCCAATGCGATTCCAATTCCCGGGGAACCCGGAACAGCTTCAGAGGCAGCCGAGCGTCGCGACAACTCTCGTCCAAAAGCTTGGACGGAGCGAATAATCCCCTTAAACGACTTCACAGGATCCCCACATCCCGGTCGCCCGGAAAAACTACTTCCTCACTGCTTAGTAAGATGCCATTTGTACCCCAAATGGTACAGACCACTCCGGTGCTATCTTTACGTTACCCAAATCACCTACCAGACGTTACCCCCCGAGTCGGGCGGGGACCGGGCCGGGTGGAGCGCGGGCGTCCCCGCCCGGTCGGCGTGGGGCGATAGCCGACGCTCCCCTCCCGAAGCCATCGTGACGAACTGCTTTATTCCTGTTAACTTGTGTGCGATGGTGCGCGAATTCTCAGCGGGTGGCGTGGTCATTCGGCGCCTCTCCGGCAGTTGGTGGATCGCCGCCATCGAGCCTGAAAAAGAGGACTCTGAACCCTCCACCAAGGCCTCATCCACCGGCCGCAGACGGCTGCCCCGCAAGACTATCCTGGCCCTTCCCAAGGGTTTGGTTGACCCCGGCGAGAAGCCGGAAGCCGCCGCCCTCCGCGAGGTCCAGGAAGAAACCGGCGTAACCGCCAGCCTGATCGGCAAGCTCACCGACATCAAGTACGTTTACGTCCGGTCCTGGGGCGACAAGGAGCGGGTCTTTAAGATTGTCAGTTTCTATCTGCTGCGCTACCAGTCCGGCCGTATCGACGAAATTGCTCCCGAAATGCGCGTTGAAGTACGCCGCGCTCTCTGGCTTCCCCTGGAAGATGCCCCCACAAAGCTCGCTTACGGTGGGGAGCGCCAGGTCGTGCGCAAGGCCCAGGAATATCTCAAATCTCATCCGGAGGTCTGACACCCAGATGCCCCTCACGCCGCACGTAGAGTCGCACTTCACCGCTGGCCTTTTTGTGCGCGATGTAGTGATCGGCATGGCCGACGGATTGACGGTACCGTTCGCGCTGGCCGCCGGCCTGTCCGGTGCGGTAAGTTCCACGCGCCTGATCGTGGTCGGCGGTTTGGCCGAAATCGCCGCCGGCTCGATTGCCATGGGACTGGGCGGATACCTTGCGGCCCGCGGCGACGCTGAGCACTACCACCAGGAAAAGTTGCGCGAGGAGCGCGAGATCGTCGAAATCCCCGAGGCCGAAAAAGCCGAAGTACAGGAACTGTTCGAGGAATACGGCCTGACCGTGCAGGAAGCCTCCCCGGTGGTCGAGGCCCTCAGCACGCGTCCCAAAGAATGGGTGGACTTTATGATGCGCTTCGAACTGGGATTGGAAGCGCCGGATCCCAGGCGCGCGGTGACCAGCGCGTCGACCATTGCTTTGTCCTACGTCGCAGGTGGATTCATTCCGTTGTCGCCCTACATCCTTCTTTCGAACGCGTGGCACGGCCTGTTGTGGTCCGCTGCGGTGACATTGCTCGCGCTGGGTGTGTTTGGATACTTGAAAGCAATCTTTACGGGCACCGCCCGCCTGCGGGGTGCGTCACAGACAATGGTGATCGGTGGACTTGCGGCAGGAGCAGCATTTGTGATCGCGAAGATGATCGCCTGAGCCTCTACTAAAACGTTTTTGCTTGACATCGAGTCCCTGCGGACCTAGCATAAAGTTAACTTAAGAGGGCGCGTTCCGATGCCATCCTTACCCCACATCTAACTCGGTACGCGCCCGTCGTGTTTTTGGGTTGCGCCGTGACTTCCGACCGCCGAAAGAGTTCCTGCATAGATTGGCAACTTGGCGTTCGCTCGCTTCCGAACCTCCTTCGCCATTCCGCCGTGCTCGCCCTCCGTGGTATTCAAGACTTGAGTTTCAGAAACGCTTTTACTTTAGGATTTGTCATTCCGACGCCGAGCGCCAGCGGAGGCGGAGGAACCTGCTTTCCCGTGCAACACTACTCTGTTTCCCAACGAGCCAGTTTGCGATTGACGCGTACTCTCGTCTTAACTCTGTGCCTCCTGACGTCCGCATCCCTCTGCGCCCGGTCGAAAAACCTCAACGCCGCCCTGGATACGGATTACGTCCTCGCACTCTCCGCCGCCAACCATTTCCTCCATGCCTGGCAGACCAACGATCAGGAAACCGGCATCCTGATGCTCACCAATCGGCTCAAACAGAAGACCAGCGAAGATGCGCTATCCAGCTTCTTCTCCTCCGCCAGCAACCGGCCACAAAGCTTCGAAATTGAGCGCGGCAGAAGATTGGCTGCCGGCCGTTACAAATTTCCGGTCACGTTGTTCCATAACCCTGCAACAGCCAACCGGCGAACGAGTCCGCGCACTTCGGGTCTGATCGTTGTTCACGCAGGAAAAGACGACTGGGCGATCGACCGGTTGCCTTGACGGCCCGCCATCGTTATCACAGTCGCACAATCCCCGAATCCTTTAGAATGATCCCCTTCGTGCTTCTTCGTGTCCTTTGTGGTTTATTGATTTTGTCCTTTGGAGACGAGGTCCGCGTTGTCACCCCGGAGTCCTCCTCATATGAAACGCATCCATAAAGTCGCGATCCTCGGTGCGGGAACCATGGGCGCCCGCATCGCTGCTCACTTCGCCAATGCGGGAGTTCCCGCCTACTTGCTTGATATCGTCCCGCCTGACGCTGACGGACCCGCGCGCAACAAGATCGCCGCCGCCGGACTGGACGCCGCGAGAAAATCGAAGCCCGCAGCCTTCTTCGAACCATCCCTGGCAAAACTCGTCACGATTGGCAACTTCGAGGACGACCTTAAGAAACTCGCCGAAGTCGACTGGATCATCGAAGCCGTGGTCGAGAACCTCGACCTGAAGCGGGCGCTTCTGCAGAAAGTCGACGCGGTCCGCAAGCCCGGAACGATCATCACCACCAATACCAGCGGCCTGCCCGTAGGCAAGATCGCCGAAGGATTTTCAGCGGACTTCCGGCGCTCATGGTTCGGCACGCATTTCTTCAATCCGCCGCGCTACATGCGCCTGCTGGAACTGGTTCCCACGCCCGACAGCGACCACACTCTGATCGACACGGTCGCGCACTTCTGCGACATGCGCCTGGGCAAGGGCGTAGTGTTCGCTAAGGACACTCCCAACTTCATCGGCAATCGCATCGGGACGTTCTCGGTCCTGAACGTCATGCGCCTCTTGCAGGAAATGGACCTCACCATCGAAGACGTGGACGCACTGACCGGCACTCCCGTCGGCTGGCCCAAATCGGCGACTTTCCGCACCATCGACCTGGTCGGCCTCGACATTCTCAGCCATGTAGTCGGAAACATGACCGCAAATGTGCGCGACGAGCGCAGCGAACTCCGCATTCCCGACTTCTACAGCAAGATGATCGAGCGCAAATGGCTGGGCGACAAAACCAAGGGCGGCTTCTACCAAAAGTCCAAAGGCGCGGACGGCAAGGAAGAACGCCTCGCTCTCGACTGGAAGACGCTCGAATACCATCCCCGGCACAAGCCTAAGCTCCCCGCCCTCGAGATGGCAAAGAACGTCGAGGACGGCGCGTTTCTATGGGCCGCTCTCTCGGATCTCTGGACTTACGCCGCGAATCGTGTTCCTGAAATCTCCGACACCGTAGTCGAAATCGATCGCGCCATGAAGCTGGGCTTCAACTGGGAGATGGGCCCGTTTGAATTGTGGGATGCCGCGGGCGTCGAAGCCACGGTTGCGCGCATGAAGAAAGAAGGCAAGCCGATCGCGGGCAACGTAGAAAAACTGCTGGCCTCAGGTCAAAAGACTTGGTACACGGACGATCCCAAATCCCCTTCGCGCCGAAAGTACTTCGATTTGTCGACCGGCAGCTGGAAACCGGTCACAGTTCCTGAGGGTGTGTGGTCGGTCACAGTCGCGAAGAAATCGAACGGCGTGGTGAAGAAGAATTCGGGAGCGTCACTGGTCGATATTGGCGAGGGCGTGGGTTGCATCGAGTTCCACTCCAAGATGAACACGCTCGGCACCGACATCATTTCGCTTGTAACGCAGACCTTGAAACCAGGCGGCCCAGGGGAGAACTTCGACGCGTTCGTGGTCACGAACGACGGGCAGAATTTTTCCGTCGGCGCCAACCTGATGCTGCTGCTCATGGCGGTGCAGGAGCAGGAGTGGGACGACGTCGACCTGGTCATCCGCCAGTTCCAGGGCATGACGCAGGCCGTGAAGTTCTCGCCGAAACCCGTTGTGGTAGCGCCCTTCGGTCTGACACTCGGCGGCGGGACAGAAATGTCCCTGCACGCCCCGGCGCGTCAACCGCACGCCGAACTCTACGCCGGCCTGGTCGAAGTTGGTGTCGGACTATTGCCTGGCGGAGGAGGGTGCAAAGAGATGCTGTTCCGCGCGATCGATAGCGCGTCATCCATCCGTCCGGATGGTCGGGGCGAGTCGGTGGAACTCATGGAAGCCATGAAGAAAGCGTTCGAGACAATCGCCATGGCGAAGGTCGCAACTTCGGCGCACGAGGCGCGGGCACTGGGTTTCCTCGTGGACGCCGATGGCATCACCATGAACCGAGAGCGCGTGCTCACCGACGCCAAGACACGAGCACTTGAACTCGTGCGCGGCGGATACGAACCTCCTGTGATGCGTAGTGATGTTCCCGCACCCGGCGAAAACATCCTGGCTACGCTGAAGATGGGCGTGTACCTGATGCGGCAGGGCGACTACATTAGCGATCACGAAGTGAAGATTGGCAACAAAGTCGCCGAGGTCCTCTGTGGCGGCAACGTCACGCCCGGCACGCCGGTGAGCGAGCAATACATCCTCGATCTCGAGCGCGAAGGCTTCAAGTCGCTCTGCGGCGAGAAGAAGACGCAGGAACGGATTCAGTTCACACTAAAGACGGGCAAGACGCTGCGGAATTGATGAAGTGTTCCAGGTGGAACATTCCCAAGACGGGAAGTGATTGAATGAGAAGTGGTTAGATGGGCAAGACCGGCCTATTCGCCCGCAATAACTGGACCTGGTATATACTCACGATATATACCATCGAAAGACCGCGGAAGGAGGAGCGGATGCCCAAGACTGAAATCGCCAAGTTATTTCAGAATGGCCGCAGCCAAGCGGTACGTCTGCCGCGCGAATTTCGCTTCGCGGGTGACCGCGTGCGTATCCGGCGCGTCGCGCAGGGAGTGCTTCTTGAACCTCTCATTCAAGGTCCAGCAGAGTGGTTTGAGAAACTCGATGAACTAAACAGCGAACCGTTCCTGCCCGGTGGTCGCCGCCAACCGGCACCGCCCAAGCGCACGGTTTTCGAATAAGAGCCGTGGACTACTTGCTGGACACCAACGCCTGCATCGCGTTGATCAATGGAACGCCGTCCGCGGTTCGCGCACGTTTTCAAAAGGCAGTCGCCGGGGGCTCCCAGGTTCACGTCTCGACCGTGGTGACGTATGAACTCTGGTACGGCGGTGCAAAGAGCGCGCGGCCGGAACTCAACAGCCAGCGACTGGAAACTTTTCTAGCGGGCCCGGTCACCCTGCTCTCCTTTGAAGAGGCCGACGCCCAGGCAGCAGGCACGATTCGAGGCAAACTTGAAGTTTCCGGCAAACCCATTGGGGCGTACGATCTCCTGATTGCGGGGCAGGCGTCTGCGCGCAAATTAACGCTGGTGACTGCGAACATCTCCGAGTTCGCGCGGGTGAAGGGGTTGAGTTGGCAGGACTGGGCAAAGGGATAGCCTTTTAGCCACTCAGGTGGGGAAGATACGCGGAGATTGATTATCCGAATCAAGAAAAAAGACCACCATTCTGATTGGGTGGGCCTGCATCCAATGAATATCTGAATTAGATGCTGTTGGCTGATCTGTGGCGGGTCGGCCTACTAGTTTGCCTCGATGCAAAGCTGGGATGGGAAGCCAAGAATCGAGAATTGATCTTATGAGAGAAGTGGTCATCGTATCCGCTGTTCGCACGCCTGTGGGCCGAGCGTTCAAGGGCACGTTGCGGGCTACCCGTCCCGATGAATTGGCCGCGGTCGCGATCAAGGGCGCGCTGGAGCGTGTGCCGCAGGTTGACCCTAGGCAGATCGAAGACGTCATCCTGGGGTGCGCCATGCCTGAGGGTGCGCGCTGGCTTGCCGGTCGAGGTGTCGGCGCTCACCATCAACCGATTCTGCGCTTCGGGACTGCAGTCGATTGCCATGGCGGCCGAGCGCATTATGGCGGGCGGCGCCGAGGTGATCGTCGCGGGCGGGACGGAATCCATGTCAATGATCCCGATGGGCGGCAACAAAATCTCGCCCAATCCGTGGCTCGTCGATCATTATCCGGACGCCTATCTCTCGATGGGGCTGACTGCCGAGCGCGTTGGGCGGCGTTTCGGAATCACGCGCGAACAAAGCGATGAGTTCTCGTTGCGCAGCCATCAGAAAGCGCTGGCCGCGATTCAGGCTGGCAAATTCTCCGACGAGACTGTGCCTGTGCCCGTCAGCTTCACCACGCCCAATGGCAAGAAACCGGTGCGGCAGGAAATCGTGTTCAAACTGGATGAAGGGCCGCGCGCGGACACTTCGCTCGAAGTGCTGCTGGGCCTAAAGCCGGCGTTTCATGTGAAGGGCATGGTGACAGCTGGCAATTCGTCGCAGATGTCGGACGGTGCGGCGGCTGCGGTGGTCATGTCCGGCGAACGCGCGAAGGCTCTGGGGATCACGCCGCTGGTGCGATATGTCTCATTTGCCACCGCCGGGTACAAGCCAGAAGAGATGGGATTGGGACCGGTATTCGCGATCCCGAAGGCTTTGAAGCTTGCCGGCTTGAAGTTGGCTGACATCGACGTGATCGAACTGAACGAGGCCTTCGCGGCGCAGTCGCTGGCGGTCATCCAAGAAGCGGGGCTGGATCCGGAGCAGGTTAACCCCAACGGCGGCGCGATCGCACTGGGGCATCCGCTAGGGTGTACTGGGGCGAAGCTCACGGCTGCGATTATTCGTGAGCTCAAACGTCGGAAGGCGCGCTACGGCATGGTGACTATGTGCGTGGGTGGCGGGATGGGGACGGCGGGGGTTTTCGAAAACCTTAACTAACCACAAAGGGCACAGAGGATCACTGAGGAAATTCAGAGTTGGTGATATGGCTGGAACTGTCTTCTGCTCTGCCAAGGGAGTCAGAGATGGCCAGCCCCACCGTTCTCAGCAAGCCTTGCGTGAATCACGTTAGCGGCATGATTGTCGGTGCGGCAATGAAAGTACACTCCGCGCACTCGGTCCCGGCCTCCTAGAAAGTGCTTATGAGGCCTGCCGCCTGCATGAACTGCACAAGCAAGGGCTCAGGGCCGAAAGCCAGCTTGCTCTCCCGGTTATCTATGACAGGGTAACCATTGACCTGGGTTACCGAATGGATCTAGTGATAGAGGATCTGGTTGTGGTTGAGTTGAAGTGCGTGGAGGAATTTAGCCGCGTCCACTACGCTCAGCTTCTGTCGTATCTCACCTGAGCGGGAAAAATGTCGGACCACTGGTCAACTTCCACGTCGCGCACCTTCGGGATGGCATCAAACGGCTGGTGAATGGACGAAACTCGGGATAGTGAACAACAATGAACTAAGATTACCTCTGTGATCCTTCGTGTCCTCTGTGGTTAAGAAAGGGTTTGGAAGATGGCGACAACCGCAATCCCAAAAGCGAAAATTTCTGGCGGCAGCTTTCTGCTGGAAGAGCGTCAGCCTTCCGAAGTCTTCACACCCGAAGACTTCACTGAACAACACCGGCTCATCGGCCAGACTGCGGAAGAATTCGCTGTCAACGAGATCCTTCCCAACGTCGAAAAGATCGAGCATAAGGAATTCCAGGTAACCCGCGACCTGCTGAAGAAGGCAGGCGACCTCGGACTCAGCGGCGCGGAGATTCCCGAAGCCTACGGCGGCCTTGAAATGGACAAAGTCACCGCCGCCGTCATCGCCGACCACATCGCCAAATACGCGGGCTTCGCCACCACCTGGGGCGGACACAGCGGCATCGGCACACTGCCCATCGTCTATTTCGGCACCGAAGAGCAGAAGAAAACGTATTTGCCTAAGCTGGCAGCCGGCGAGATCGTCGGAGCTTACGCGCTTTCCGAATCGACGTCGGGTTCCGACGCCATGAACTGCCGCGCCCGTGCTGAGCTTTCGAAGGACGGCAACCACTACATTCTGAATGGCGAAAAGATGTGGATCACCAACGCCGGCTTCGCCGACCTGTTCACCGTTTTCGCGAAGGTCGACGGCGAGAAGTTTTCTGCGTTCCTGGTGGAGCGCACCTATCCCGGCTTCTCGGTAGGCGCGGAAGAGCACAAGATGGGCATTCGTGGCTCGTCTACCTGTCCCATCATTCTCAACGACTGCAAAGTCCCAGTCGAGAATCTGCTAGGCGAGATCGGCAAAGGGCACGTGATCGCCTTTAACATTCTGAACATCGGCCGCTTCAAACTGGGCGCGATGTGCGTGGGCGGGGCGCGCGTCTCGATCGAGAACGCCATCGGTTATGCCAAACAGCGCAAGGCGTTCAGCAAGGTCATCGCCGACTTCGGCCTGGTGCGCGAGAAGCTAGCCAACATGGCTACGCTCATCTACGTGGGTGAGTCGCTCGTCTATCGCACCGTCGGCATGATGGATGTTGCCTTGGACGAGGTCGACAAGTCGGGCGCCGACGCAATGAAGGAGACGCGCAAAGCGATCGAGGAATACGCAGTTGAGTGCTCGATCATCAAGGTGTGGGGCTCGGAGATGATCGACTACGTAGTCGACGAAACCATGCAGATCTATGCCGGCTACGGTTTCGTCGAAGAGTACCCGGCCGAACGCGCCTATCGCGATGCCCGCATTAACCGCATCTTCGAAGGCACGAACGAAATCAACCGCCTGATTATCACTGGTTTCCTGCTGAAGCGCGCGATGTCGGGACAATTGCCACTCATGCCGGCCATCAAGAAGTTGATGGACGAAGTTCTGTCCGGACCGAGCATGGGCGACGATTTGGAAGGCGCGCTCACAGAAGAGCGCAAACTGGTCGGACAGGCCAAAAAGCTGGGCCTGTTCGCCGCCGGATCGGCTACGCAGAAATACATGCAGTCGATTCAGGACCAGCAGGAAGTCATGGGAGCGATCGCCGACATGACGATCGAGACTTACGCGATGGAGTCTGCCGTGCTGCGTGCGCAAAAGCTGGTTGAGAGCAAGGGGGAGAGAGGCGCGACCTTGGCCTTAGCTATGACTCGCGTCTACCTGACCCAGGCCATGGAGAAGATCGAAGCAGCCGCGAAAAAAGTGATCGCGGCTGTGGCCGAAGGCGACATGCTGCGAACACAGCTGGCGATTCTCCGCCGCCTCGCAAAGTACGAACCCTTCAACACCATCGAGTTGCGCCAGC
>WNFQ01005443.1_pt1 | contig 12883 bp, 12 predicted proteins | sample 5400171 | NCBI WGS metagenome assembly WNFQ01 (sample SAMN13153356, study PRJNA577476) | soil metagenome | isolation source: 20 cm soil under Madrone tree | place: USA:California | collected 2016-06-14
TTGCGCACGATCCGATTAAGCTCGCGCGCCGAGGCGAGATCTGTTCCGAAAGGTTTTTCGATGATTACGCGAACCCAGCTTCCTTGGCGCGTCTCATTCAAGCTGGCGGTTTTCAAGTGCTTGAGAATGGGTTCGAACTGGCCCGGAGCAGCGGCAAAATAAAAGAGGCGGTTACCGCGAGTGCCATGGTTCTGGTCGATTTCATCGAGACGCTTGGCCAGGCGCTTGTATCCGGACTCGTCGTCGAACTCGCTCTGGTGGTAAAAAATCGATTGAGCAAACGCCTTCCAAATCTCATCGCGCACGGGCTGGCGGGAAAATTTGCGCGTAGCTTCTTCAAGATCGCGCCGGAATTCATCATCACTTTTCGGTCGTCGCGCGAATCCGACAATCGCGACGCCGGCGGGCAGCTCACCCTCCGCCGCGAGGTTATATACCGCGGGGATGAGTTTGCGGTGGGTGAGATCGCCGGTTGCGCCAAAGATCACGATGCTGCACGGCTGCGGCACGGCACGGGTGGAAAGCCCTTCCCGGAGTGGATTTGGTTCCGGTTGATCAGTAGCTCGATTCATTGTTGTCCACAGATTACACAGATTTTCACAGATTGGATAATGCGAGTCTGCTGTAGCAGCGGTCTGTGACCGCCGATTTGAATAATCGTAAAATCTTGCGCCAACCGAGCATCGTCATCCTGAGCGGAGCGGTAGCGAAGTCGAAGGATCCCGCGGCGCTACCATAGAGTAATGCAACGGGATTCCTCGACTTCGCTCGGAATGACTCCCTGTCAGATGGGCAAAGGAAATCTTCGCGTCAGGTCGACCACCTTTTTGCGCACGTTCTCCAGCGCGTTTGCATCGATGCGATTAGCCAGTGCTTCAGCAAGCAGATCGGCGATCTCCAGCATCTCTTCTTCTTTCATGCCGCGTGTGGTGACCGCAGGTGTGCCGATGCGGATGCCGCCCGGCTTGAAAATCGGATATGTGTCGAATGGAATTGCGTTCTTGTTTACGGTGATCCCAGCGCGGTCAAGAATTTCCTGCGCTTCCTTGCCATTGATTTCCTTCCGCCGAAGATCGACGAGCATTAAATGGTTATCGGTGCCGCCCGAAACGATTCGGTAACCGTGCTTCGCAACGCCGGCAGCGAGCGCTTTCGCGTTCAAGACTACCTGTCGTTGGTATTCGCGGAATTGCGGCTGGAGCGCTTCGTGAAAACAAACCGCCTTCGCTGCAATCACGTGCATGAGGGGGCCGCCCTGCACCCCTGGAAACACCGTCGAGTCGATCGCCTTCGCGAATTTTTCTTCACACAACACAATCCCACCGCGTGGGCCGCGCAAACTTTTGTGCGTAGTGGTGGTCACAAATTGCGCGTGCGGGATCGGGCTCGGATGCTGGCCAGCCGCTACAAGGCCGGCGATATGCGCCATGTCTACGAACAGAATCGCGCCTACTGAATCGGCAATTCGCCGCAGCCGCGGAAAATCGAATACGCGGGGATAAGCGGAGGCACCGGCAGTGATCATTGCGGGCCGCACTTCTTCAGCCAGCTTTTGCAACGCGTCGTAATCGATTTGCTCACTCTTCTCGTCGACGCCGTAATGCGTCACTTGATAAAATTTGCCAGAGAAATTTGCCGGATGCCCATGGGTGAGATGGCCGCCGTGCGCTAGGTTCATCGTCAGAATTTTGTCGCCCGGCTTAATTGCGGCGAAGTAAACCGCCATGTTTGCCTGTGTGCCGCTGTGCGGTTGCACATTCACGTGCTCGCATCCGAACAATCGTTTGGCGCGATCGATGGCCAGTTGCTCAGCAGTATCGACATGCTCGCAGCCGCCATACCAGCGTTTGCGCGGATAACCTTCGGCGTATTTGTTCGTGAGAACGCTGCCTTGCGCTTCCATCACCGCGCGACTGGTGAAATTTTCGGAGGCGATCAACTCGATATTTTCTCGCTGACGTTTTTCTTCCGCTGCAATTGCATCGAAAATCTCCGGATCGACTCTGCGCAAAGCCTCGCCATACGGAGGAGCTTTTGGCGCGAACGAGCCGGTTTCGATTCGAGGAGGTAGATCTTCCATCGAATAGGAGGATAGCTCGCGCGAGTGCGTCGCACCAGGCCGGACGAGTGCACTTTGCTCCACAAATGCGAGCACGCTGGGCAGAGCGTTGCTGATGATGCGCGCGCAATCCTCGTACACTTCGCGGCCCAAACCGATTGGGTCGGGCACGTCGCGCCACACGGTTGTGCCAGCCTCTTCAAATTCCCGGAGCAAAAACGATTTTTCAGGCCCTTGTGGAAACAATGTTTGGATCGTCTCGAGGTGCGCGCCAGTCATCGCAAAAATGTGCGTGGCGCGATCGACTAGCGCCGCTGTGAGCGGCTGGCTGCGCAGGTCGCTGATGTTTACGCCTTCTTCCGCGCAGACTTGTACCGCGTACAGACTTGGCGGCTGACCGCGCACTGCGTGCACTCCGGCCGAAAGAACTTCGATGTCCTTACGATTGCCAATCAGACGACGAAAAAGCCCTTCCGCGATCGGGCTTCGACAAATATTTCCTGTGCAGACAAAAAGGACGCTTTTCACGGTTCGCACGGCGCGAGCGAGCGCCATTCCGAACCTAAAAGCGAACGGGTCTAAGTCACTCGAGGCTGAAAGAGGCTGGGACGCCTTGAATAGCGGGCTTTTACATGTCAGATGCCCAAAGCGATGCGTTGGCTGATGTCTGGGATCTTAATTGCGGTGTTGAATATTTCCCCTGTGACTTTAACTAGCGCCTTAGCTCAAACGCGGCAGCATCTTGGAAGAGCGAGACAGGGAAGCTCCAAATGCCCCTCACCTTAGTCCTCTCCCCGCAAGCGGGGAGAGGCGACGAGAAACACCGCATGGCCGTGTAGTTCTTGAGCTTTGACACGAAGTGGAGATGGCTCCGGTTATTTTGTGAACAGCTGAACAGCTGGCCCGTTTTCCGATGGGACGCCGCTGCGTAAAGGCTGATTCAGAATTGGAGCTTCTCGGCAACGTGAATTGCCGCTATTCTGTTGGGCGTTCCGTTGGTTTTCTGGAAATGACGATCGACACGCTGCGCCAGGTGCCGTTGTTTGAATCCCTCGACGACGAGGCGGCCGACGAATTGTGTCAATTGCTGACGAGCATCGATTCCAAGGCCGGGGCATTTCTGTTCCGCCACGGTGAGCAGGGAGACGCGATGTACATAATTGAACAGGGGAAAGTCCGGATTTGCGTTCAGACCCTCGACGGACACCAGTTCACTCTGACTGAATTGGGCCGCGGCGATTTTTTCGGCGAAATGGCGTTGCTTGATGGTCAACACCGCTCGGCGGACGCGCTCGTTTCCGAGGACGCGCGGCTGGCCGTGCTCTCGCGCGAGCATTTTCTTTCGTTTATGCGGAGCAATCCCAATGTCGCACTGGAAATGCTCACCGCGCTGGTGAATCGGTTGCGCCATACGGACGAGCTCCTACGTCACAGCACTACGCGCAATGTGAACGTGGAGGAAGCGGCGCAGCTTACGCTTGCTGATCGGGCTTCGGATGTTATCGCGGAATTTGGCGGCAGTTGGAAATTCATCCTTGCCGCCGTGTTCTTCTTCAACGTGTGGGTATGGGTTAATGCCTCGCTGCAATTGCTGGGTAAAACCGCGTTCGATGCGTATCCCTACCTAATGCTGAGCACTGCGATTAACATGCTTGCTGTGCTGCAAGCGCCGATCATTTTAATGTCGCAGAACCGGCAAGCCCACAAAGACAGGCTTCGAGCCGAAATTGATTACCAGGTTAATTTAAAGAACGAACTCGCCTTGAATGAAATCATCGAGCGCTTAAAGAAGCTCGAGCGCGAGTATTGCCTGGCTCGAAGTTTGCCGCGCCAATGAGGTTGTTTATTGTTGTTCGAGTATGAAAAAGCTGGGAGCCAAGGTCCTTGTCATCGTAGCGACTACTGTAGTATTCGCCGCTTGCTCCTCCGGTCCGAGTCCCGAGCAGCAGACACGCGAATCGCAGGAGCAGAGGGATTCCGAACGTCAGCAGGCGGAGTTTCGCAAAAGCCTGCCTCCGGTTAGCAATCCCGGCCAGGGTTGGTAAGGCCAAAGCCCGCGTCACTCGCAAATCGTTACATCGTTAAAGCCGTTCCGTCATCCTGAGCGGAGCGCAGCCGAGTCGAAGGATCCCGCGATGTAACTCTCGGCAATGCTAGAGATTCCTCGACTTCGCTTGGAATGACATTCGGTTCAACGAATTAACGAGGCGAACCCATTCGACATTCGCCGTTCGTGATTCAAAATCAGGCAATGCGTTCGCAATGGAAGCGAATCCGGTATCGTCTGGAGTGGATAGGGCTTCTCCTTGCCACGAAGTTGATCCCATTGTGTTCTCGAAGAGTCTGCCATTACCTCGCCCGGCTAGCCGGCGCGCTATTGAGCTTCGTTGATCGTCCCCGGTACCGCGTCGCGCTAAGCAATCTCGAGGCCGCGTTTGGCGATCGGTTCTCTCCAACTGAGCGTCGCAAACTTGCGCGTCAATCATTTCAACACTTCGCGCAAACCATGGTGGATCTGCTGTGGAGCCCGCGCCTGACACAGCAAAATTTCAGTCGTTACATCGAATGTCAGAATTTTGAGGAAACCGCTCGCGATACAGGTCCGGCGCGCAGCATTATTATTGCGTGCTATCACTACGGCAACTTCGAATGGCTCAGTCTCGCCTGCGGTTTTCTGGATTTGAAAGGCACGATTATCTCGCAGGAATTTAAGAATTCATTACTCGATCCAATTTTCAAAAAATTGCGTGAGCAATCGGGGCACGAACTGGTTCCGCGCGAACGCGGTATCATTCGACTTTACAAAGTGCTTCGTCGAAAGGGGCGCACGGCGCTATTAGCCGATCTAACGCTGCCACCCAGCCTTGGCGCCGTGGCGATAAACTGTTTTGGATTGAAAACCAGCGTTACATCTGCGCATGCCTGGCTGCATGAACAGACAGGCGCGCCGATCATTCCCGCGCACTGCGAGCCGCTGCCAGATGGACGTTACCGCCTCGTATTCCATCCCAAGATCGCGCGTACCGCTGAGATGACGCATCATCAAATCGCACAGGCGTGCTGGAACTCGTTCGAACCTTACGTACGAGCGAACCCGGCGCCCTGGCTCTGGATGTACAAACACTGGCGCTACCTTCCCGCAAAACCGGAGCGGCCTTATCCCTTCTATTCAAATTTTTACCGGCCCTTCGAAGACATGGTTAAGCGCGACCGGGAGGTTGAAGATACAACAATTACGAACGTTAAAAACTTACAGCAATAGAACACTCCGACGCGTCAGCACTTCAGTGATTTGACTTCTCGCAAGCTTCCGGATTCTAAACACTCAGTTGTAGCGCGCTTGATTCCGTCACTGTCGCAGATTAAGCGTGCTTCGGTCATGACTCATTCATCTGCATCCGGCACGACCGAAATATTGCGCGCTCATTGCGCCGCTATTGCGAAGGAAGAAGCCGCGCTGCGGGAAGGTGGAGGCAGGGCCGGTCATGAACGCCAGCGCAAGATGGGCAGGTTACCCGTGCGCGAACGTCTCAGTCACCTGCTCGACAAAGATGCACAATTTTTTGAGATCGGCCTCTGGGCCGCTTACAAAATGTATGAGCAATGGGGCAAGATTCCGGCAGCGGGAGTAGTGACAGGGATTGGCAACGTTGCCGGTGTGCCCTGCATGATCGTTGCGAACGACGGGACGGTAAAAGCCGGTGCGTTTTTTCCGCAAACGACCAAGAAGGTCATTCGCGCTCAACGGATCGCGTTCGAGTGCGCGCTTCCAATCATTTACCTGGTCGATTCCGCCGGCGTGTTCCTGCCGATGCAGGATGAAATTTTTCCAGACGAAGACGATTTCGGGCGAATCTTTCGCAATAACTCGGTGATTTCGGCGGCGGGAATTCCGCAGTTTGCAGCGATCATGGGCAATTGCGTCGCCGGGGGAGCGTACCTGCCGGTGCTATGCGACAAAATCTTGATGACGAAAGGCAGCGGCTTGTATCTGGCTGGCCCTTCCCTGGTGAAAGCGGCTATCGGTCAAATCGTCGATGCGGAAGAACTGGGGGGCGCGCAAATGCACGCGGAGATAAGCGGGACAGTGGATTTTTTCGAGAAGGATGATCCATCATGCTTGAAGCGTCTTCGTTCGCTTGTCGCGTTGTTGCCTGAAGCTCAGCAACCGAAAACGTCGACAACGAAGGAGAGGTCGCAACCGGCGAAAACCCCTGAAAGCATCTATAATCTGATCAGCTTCGATGGCCAGAAAAATTACGACGCGCGCAATCTGATCGCCACTGTTATCGATGGAAACTCAATGGATGAATACAAGGCCGACTACGGCAAGACGATCGTAACAGCGTATGCCCGTATCAATGGCCAGCCTGTGGGCATTGTCGCAAACCAGCGTTTGCAAGTTAGAACCAAAAAAGAAGGAATCCAGATGGGTGGTGTCATTTATTCCGATAGCGCTGATAAGGCAGCGCGCTTTGTGATGGACTGTAATCAAGCCGGGTCGCCCATCATCTTTTTCCAGGATGTTACTGGCTTTATGGTTGGCCGCGACGCGGAAGAGAGTGGGATCATTCGCAGTGGCGCAAAGCTCGTTAACGCCGTTAGCAATTCCACCGTGCCGAAGATTACTGTCGTTGTGGGCGGATCATTCGGCGCTGGGAATTACGCGATGTGTGGCAAGGCATACGACCCGCGATTCATCGTTGCGTGGCCAACTGCGCGCTACGCCGTGATGGGTGCCGCTCAGGCATCAGACACGGTGTTTTCAATTCTCGCCCGCGCGCGGGAGCGAGGTGACAAAAAAGCGACACACGAGGAGCTAGAAGAGCTTCGCGCGAAAGTGAAACAAAGCTATGAAGAGCAAACCGACATTCGCTACGGCGCCGCCCGCGGCTGGGTGGACGCGATCATTCAGCCACACGAGACGCGCGACGTCTTGATTCGCTTGTTGGAATATGCGTCGCGGCCAATGCCAAAAGCGCGTTTCCACACCGGCGTCATTCAAGTTTAGTTCGACATTCGTGATTCGGACTTCGACATTTGTCTCATGCCCGTCGTCTTAATCGAAAAGCAGTCGCCGCAAATAACTGTAATCACTCTCAATCGGCCTGAACGCCGAAACGCGCTTACCGTAGAGCTACTCACTGAACTGTGCGCCGCGATCAAAGTGGCTTCGGATGAACCGCAAAAGCGCGTAGTTATTCTATGCGGCGCGGGGGCGGCTTTTTGCACCGGTCTCGATTTGAAGGAAGCAGCCGATCAAACCAAAGCGCACGCAACCGCAGAGATGGTCGCGAATACCTTGATCGCCATCAGTCAGACGCATCTCGTGACCATCGCTGCGGTGCATGGCGCGGCAGTCGCAGGCGGAGCAGGCATCATGTCAGCATGTGATTTTGTGGTCGCAGCGGAACGAACCAAGATTGGGTATCCTGAGGTGCGTCGCGGTTTGGTTGCTGGATTAGTTATGACTTTCCTGCGCCGGCAGGCAGGCGAACGAAACATGCGCGAGTTGCTGTTAGGCTCAGAATTAATTGAGGTCGAGCGCGCAAAGGCAATCGGACTCGTAAATCGGGTTGTAGCTCGGAATGATCTGATGACTGAAGCGCTGAAGTTTGCCGACTCGGTGTTGCAAGGCGCGCCCAGCGCAGTGGCGCAAACCAAGCGATTGATTGACGAACTCTGGTGGCGCTCAGTGAAGGACGATGTCGATCTTGCGCTGAGATATCACATGCAAGCCCGCGAGTCTGCCGAGGCCCGCGAAGGCATCGCCGCTTTTAATGAAAAGCGGAAACCAAATTGGGTGTTGTAGCCGCGTCGCTGTGCGACGCGAAACCGGCCACAGGCCGGTTGCTACATCTTAGGTGTCGCGGAAGGGCCTTGATAAGTCGCGCTGCCAAATCCCAAGATGGGGAAGAATATGATCGATACCAAGATCAGGCCGATCGCAAAGCCGACACCTTTTCCGAAGCTTTTCGCGAGATCGATCGAGAGGATGATAAAGAAGATCGGAAAGCAGATTAGCAGCAGCAGAACCCACCATGCTGGCCGGCCAACGATCTTGCACCAGACGATCCAGTTGTAGATCGGGATGATGGCGGCCCAACCTGGCTGTCCGGCTTTTGAGAAGATTTTCCACCAAGCGGCGATGATCAAGATGGTGTACACGGTGTAGCAGATCCAGAAGACCGGGCCCGGCGGCTTGCCCTGTGATGAGTATGAGTACTCGACTTGCGCGAGCAGGGAGGCGTTATCGTGAAAGAGATTTTGGGTGAGTTCGATGAGTGATTTCATAGAGGTTAAACGTTGAAGGCGGAGGCTTAACAGATCGCTGCTGGCACGGCAAGAAAAACCTCGTGACCTTTTGTCTCTCGATCTTGGGCGCAACTTAACGAAGCGTCTAGCTAAGAGTACTTTTGATCGGCTTTCATGATCAGCGCGCGCTCGCTTTACGAATCGTAGCCAAAGCGCGATGGTCGCGCGCGGATGAAAACGGAAAGCACCGGACGGAAACGTAATTGGCAGCCTAAGGCAGGATGGGGAGTGCCGGCAGCATGGCTGACGCTGTGTATCGTTTGGAGTTCCACATGGCTTGCCATTAAGATTGGGCTCCGCGATTTGCCGCCAATTTCGTTTGTGGCGATTCGCTTCCTGATCGCCATCACCGCGCTCGTCGCTGTTTCGATCGGCCGCACGCGATTGTTACCACTGTGCCGCGGCGAGTATGTGGTTCTGGCGATTACCGGAATTCTCATGTTCGCTGTGAACTACACCTTGCTGTTCTGGGCGGAGCTACATGTCTCATCCGGTCTAGCTGCTGTTTTGCAGGCGACAATCCCCATCTTCGGAATGTTCTTCGCGCACTGGATGCTGCCGGACGAACCGCTGCGCTTGCAAAGATTTGCCGGCGCGATCATCGCGCTCGGCGGTGTGACAGTGATCTGCAGTAGACTGCTCGGTTTCAATGGTCTGCTCGCTTTCTGGGGCGGCGTAGCAGTTGTCGTCGGAGCTGCCAGCGCGGCCTTTGCCAACGTGTTAGTCAAAGCGCGAGCGATCCAGCTTGCCCCGGCGATGCTCGCGGCGTGGCAAATGATTTTTGGAACTACTCCATTGTTGATTCTTGGATTTGCCATCGATGGGAATCCAGCACGCTTTCACTGGACTACCACGGCAATTTTTTGTCTGTTTTATCTCGCGATCATTGGCTCGGCGCTAACTTTTCTGCTTCTCTACTGGCTCCTGCCACGACTGACCATAGCGCAGTTGCAAAGTATCTCGCTCATCACTCCACCAGGCGCGGTGATGCTCGGCTGGTTGATGGGTGGCGAGACATTTCCAATCTCGTCCTTGTTAGGCGCGGGATTGGTGCTGACCGGCGTGTGGATGATTTTCCGAAAAGGAGAAGTCCGCGAGCCAGTGATTCAGGAAAGTTAGGCCAAGACCGTTTCAAACTGTGCACAGAATGGGATCGACACTCCACCGGAAGACTTAGCTGGCAATGTGAATCGTCAGGTTAAAGGTGCTGACCGCCTTGTCACGCTCCCATGCGCGTTTGTTGACCAAGCTAAGCGCAGTGGAACCTTCGGCCTTGGCCCGGAAGAAAAACCTGCGCTGGCCTCCAGCGCCGGGACTCTTCTGACCAGGAGGCAGAAACTCGTCGCCTTCGGCCGCCAACAAAGCGTCGTCGATACTGCCGATCGTCCACCGATAACCGGTTGTCGGATTTTCCTTTAGTTCGATCGTGATCTTTGCACCGCGCTCTACCTGGACCTGCGCGCCGTTATCTTTCTCGTCGAATACGTATTCGGCCACGTCTTAACATGTACTGCTCAGGCTTCCTGCAGAATCCGCACCGTCCAAAAATCGTCGGAGAGATTTTTGTCGGGCGACAGATAATCGTAGGGCATCGTGAAGTACCCCTTCTGTCCCCAGTCAGTGCCCCAGGAATTTCGGATTGTGAATCGCAGGGCTGCATTGTCGTAACCGACTCCCATTACCGCGTGGCCGCCCATCACCTTTTCCTTTGGCCCCGGCATGTTCAACACGCCCGACTTTGCCACTGTTGCCGATTCGAAAGCTTCATAAACGGTAAAACCAAAGACAAAAGGGAATCCTTCTGCCAGGCAGCTGCGCATCTCATCCACCGTGCTGATTCGGTGGTATGAGAGTATTCGATGCTTTTTCGCTGAGCGATAACACGCCGGGGTTGGTTTCTTTGTGAACCTGCTAATCTTGTATGGCCACTCGGCTTCAGTGCAAACTCCCAGCTTATTCAGCGACTTAATTCCATCGCGAATGAAAGCGCCGCTGTCCTGATTGACTGTGCCTTCTATCATGCGTTCGTTGTAATAGACGAACAAGCGACTGAGATCGACGAACGGCGCGCCGTCTTTAATTTCCAGGAACTCGAGTGCGCCGACCAGAGCATTAGCAGTGCAACTACCAAGCTGTCCCTGGTCTTCAACCGGTGAACACTTCGACCGCAGATCGACTTTTGCCGGCGGCGATACCAGCCTGGGCGCGACCGCCGAATAGAAGAGATCGCGATGATCAGGCAGGTCGGGCAGCCAACCATACCATTGAGGTGAACGTTTATTTAGTTTCGTTGATGTAGGCATATGTAGTTATGGGTTAGAGGTTAATTGTGACTTTCAGAAGAAATGTTGCAATTAGCCAGCGCCTAGAAGGGCATAGGTTTCTCCGTTCACTATCGCCGGTTGATCAGGCCAAATTTCAAATAAAACTCCAGAATTAACTCCACCGTGGCGCGGACTGGCTGGTATACCTAGCAGTTTAGCGGCTGCGATAGAGATTTCGCCAATGTCGCCGCCACCGCTGACGTCGGCCACTACCGCGTCGATCGTTTGCTGCTTGTAGGTGAGCCGTGCTTTGCATCCTATGACGATGCCCTTGGCTTTCATGCGCACGTGAGGATTAACCACCACATACGGAACCGCAGTCGAATCGACATAACGTGTCTCGACAGGTCTGCCTTTCCACTCGTACGTAGTTTTAGAATACCAGTTGCCATTCCCGTCGTCTTTAGGTTTACCGGTTTGTGGGTCGGCAACGAGCACATCGCGCCAACTCTTGTTAGGATAGCCCGCGTTCGCAAGTGCATCTAGTCCTTTGTCATCCTTTCGATAGGCGAATGGATTGGCGTTTTGCCCGTTGGAACCGTCGGCGTCAACTGCGGCACCTCCTTGCCAGTGAACACGGCCATCATCCTCTTGAAGTACTGTAATGCCTTTGACTGTTGCCAGGGGATTTGAGCTCATAGGGTTAGGTTTGTTTAATTTTAAGAGACTATTACTTGTAGGCTACGGTTTGGACTTTGCACGTCCTAAATCGTGTTTTCATTGCTGGCGCTGGTTGTAATCCAGTCGACTAACCGGGGAGCGAAGCCGGCGACTTGATTTTCGAACATAATAGAACGTTTTAACCATCCTTTTTTGCGCCGATGTCTTTTTCATCAGGAGAGCGTCCGTTGCTGCGGATATTGACGAAGCGCTGCAGTGTGTCGAACCAGAATGGTGCACCGAGAGACGCTGCCAATGCCGTTAGGAACCAGCCAAGAAGCGCGCCGACGAAGTGTCCGGGATCGTAAAGGTATTGCCTTTGCGGTTCGCTCCAGCCAATTGGCACACTCACGTTGCTTAGCTTGTTCATTGCGGCGTAAGCGTTGTTGATAAGTTGGCTAACGTTCTGTGTAGCGTCTTCGGTCGGACCAGGACTGGGTTGAGTCGCCCTCGCGGGCTCGGTGTGAGGGGTAACGACCTGTTCCGCAGTACCGGCCCTCGCCGTGTTTATCGCCTGGGTTACGGTATCCGCCAAAAGCTTCGGATCACTAGAGAGCGCTTGAATGATATGGATCGTGTCCACATTACAAGCAACTGCGAGGGCAAGCGCCAGACCAAGAAGCCATTTCTGCGCATAGCGTTTGTACCAGCCGCTTACCCGATCCATGCTCCGGTTATACCAATCGGCGATGCCTTTTTTAAAGCTGGCAAGGTCATTGTCGGCGGCATCGAGAATTGCGGTCAAGCTCTGCTTGAACTTGCTTGACGGTAACGCAGCGACACTTGCCTGAAAGTCGGAGATGTTGCGGATAGTGTTAGGGTCAGCAGCCTTGACTATATCCAGCACAGCAGCAGTGAACGGTTCTGCACCAATATACGATGGATTACCATTCGTGGCGCGCGATAAAGCATCGACCAGGCCGTGTTCGAGGACTTGCGTTACCTTGTTTGAATCTTGCAAAAGCTGTTCCAGTCCCTGTTTCAAAAAGTCTGCTCGCTTGTCCAGGTATGAAAGCCAGAACTCATTTAATGCCGAGACAACGAGACTAAATAAGAGATAGATAAATGCGATCCCGATTGCCAGATTCAAAACCGTCAACATAGCTGAATGCAACGTCTAGCTTGCTACGGCGCCTTTCATAATGTCAGTGAAGTTCACTGGCCATCAGGACTTCGGTGGGGGCGCGATCTTGCGATCTACTAACACGTTACGGTCGATGCCTTTCAGGACCTGGCGCATTAGTTCAATCGTTGCGTCCGTTTCGAAGTAGGCGCCGTGAATACCCATTCCATTAACTGTCGATGGGAAGAAGGTGGAGCAATCGATGTCCCAGACGTTGTCAGTCGGCGAAGCCGGCTCTGCTAAAGGCGGTCGGTTCGCGAGGCCACTGCGCCCCAGGCGGCGAATACCAAAGTGTTTTAAGCCTGCTGAGGCACCGAGAACTGCATCGCGCCCGCTGTAAAGCGCCGTGATCCGATACGTTAGGTTAGCAACAGCGTTACCGTCGTCGTTGTCGGGTGCACC
>WNFQ01003980.1_pt1 | contig 12876 bp, 6 predicted proteins | sample 5400171 | NCBI WGS metagenome assembly WNFQ01 (sample SAMN13153356, study PRJNA577476) | soil metagenome | isolation source: 20 cm soil under Madrone tree | place: USA:California | collected 2016-06-14
AATAAGCAGCGACGGCGACACCAATTTGGGCATTGGCGGCAGCCATCTGGCGCTCCGCCGCGGCGATATCGGGCCGGCGTTCCAGCAGTCCGGACGGTAGGCCCGGTGGCGTGACCGGCACGTCCGCCACGACAACGGGTGCCGGTGCCAGCGTGAAATCGGCAGGCGGCTTGCCGGTCAGGACCGCGATGGCATGCTCCAGCTGGCTGCGCAGGACGCCGACGTTGATGGCCTGGGCGCGCGTCGATTCGAGCTGCGTCCTGGCCGAGGCGACATCGGTCTCGGCCGCCACGCCGGCGTCGTATTTGTTTCGGGTAATCTGCAAAGAATGCGCGAACGCGACGACGGTGGCATCAAGCAGGCGCTTCAATTCGTCTTCCACGCGCAGATCGAAGTAGTCGGCCGCCAACGCTGCTTGGGCAGAGAGGCGCGCGGCGGCGAGATCCGCGGCGCTGGCTTGTGCGTTGGCCGAAGTGCTCTCCACCTCTCGGCGGATCCGGCCCCAGATATCGATCTCCCAACTTGCGCCCACCGAACCGGCGTACAGAGTCTGAACGTGGGATTGCTGCTGTGCGCGCTGAACCGAGGCACCGAGGGTGAGAGTGGGGAAGAAATTGGCCCGCGCCTCGCCGACCAGAGCCACTGCTTGGCGATAGGCTGCCTCCGAGGATTTCAGATTCTGGTTCGAGATATCGATTTGCTTCTCCAACTCGTCGAGGGGCGCGTCGTTGTAGATCGACCACCAGGCCTGGTCGCTTCCCGCCTGCTGCGGTTCGCCGATCTTCCACCCCTGGGATTCCTTATAGGCCGGCGGCACCTCGGCAGCCGGCCTCTTGTAGTCCGGCCCGACCTCGCAGGCCGCCAGGCTCGCAACCAAAGCCGCCGCGCTCACAAAGCGCGAGCGCCAGAGAGCCTTTGCCAGGAATTCCACCGCCATGCCTAATGCGCCTCAGGTCTCGTTGGCCGGCCCGAGGCCGCTCAAGGAATCGGGATGGCGCTCGCGCCAGACCCGCAGCGACCAGAGGCGGAACCGATCGAGATAGAGGTAGACCACCGGCGTGGTGTAGAGGGTCAGCATCTGGCTGACGAGCAAGCCGCCGACGATCGATACGCCAAGGGGCCGGCGCAATTCGGCGCCCACGCCAGTGCCCAGCGCCAGCGGAAGCGCGCCCAACATGGCGGCCATCGTCGTCATCATGATGGGGCGAAATCGCATCAGGGCTGCTTCATAGATCGCATCGCGTGAGGACAATCCGCGCTGGCGTTCCGCATCGAGCGCGAAATCGATCATCATGATGGCATTCTTCTTGACGATGCCGATCAGCAGGACCACACCGATGAGGGCAATGATGCTGAAATCCATCTTCATGGCCAGCAACGCCAAGAGAGCCCCGACGCCCGCCGAGGGCAGGGTCGACAGAATCGTGATCGGATGGATGTAGCTCTCGTAGAGGATACCCAGCACGATATAGACGGCGGCCAGCGCCGCCAGGACCAGCAAGGGCTCGCTGGCGAGCGAGGATTGAAAGACCTGGGCCGTCCCCTGGAAGCTGCCGTGGATTGAGGCGGGCATGCCAATGCGGTTGACGGCGGCGTCGATGGCTTTCACCGCATCGCTGAGCGATTTGCCGATCGCCAGATTGAAGGACAGCGTGCTCGCCGCAAACAAGCCCTGGTGGTTGACCGACAGCGGCGTGTTGCCCGGCCCATCATGGGTAATTGCCGCGAGCGGCACCATGGTCTCTGCCGCCGTACTGACGGCCGCGCCGGTCGAGCTGCCGCCATTTCCAACCGCCGTAAGTGAATTGTTGCTGAGATTGCGCGCCGAATCTGCGGCCACGGCTGCCGCGGAAACGGCGGCAGCTTTCCCGATGATGGTTGTGCCGGCGACCGCGTTGGTTCCCTCGACCCCGCTGACGGGGCCGCCCGACGTGCTGACGAAGATGTCGCGCAATGTTTCCGGGCTCTGCCAGAACTGCGGGGCCACCTCCATGACGACGTGATACTGGTTCAAGGGATTGTAGATGGTGGAAACCTGGCGCTGGCCGAAGGCATCGTAGAGCGTGTTGTCGATCTGGCTGGTGGTGAGGCCAAGGCGCATGGCCGTCGGCCGGTCGATGGTGAGTTCGGCCGAGTTCACGTCGGTCAGTTCCGGCGCATGCATCAGCGCGTCCGTCAGCTTCGGCGCCCATTCGTAGAGATCCGCGAGGTTATCGGCCTGCAGGGTGTACTGGTATTGGGCATTGCCCTGCCGGCCGCCGACGCGGATATCCTGCACTGCCTGCAGGAAAAGACTGGCGCCCGGGACCTTGGCGAGATTGCCTCTGAGCCGCGCCATGACCGCGTCGGCGGTAAGTTTGCGCTGGCCCAGGGGTTTCAGCGCTACGAAGACGGAGCCGGCGTTGGTCTGACCGCCGCCGGTGAATCCGACCACGCTGGCCACGTCGGGATCCTTCTGTAGGATCGCGACGTATTGGATCATCTTCTGGCGCATCGCTTGGAAGGAGATGCTCTGATCGGCCACGACGCTGCCCGTGACCCGCCCTGTATCCTGCTGGGGAAAGAAGCCCTTGGGGACGATGACGTAGAGGTAGAGGTTGAGCCCGAGGGTCGCCAACAGAATGAGCATCACCGTGCCGGCTCGGGACAAGGCCCAGCTAAGCGTTCGCTCATAGCCGCGCAGCAAGGCATTGAATGCGCCTTCGGCCTGGCGGGCGATCCAGCCCGGCTCGCGCTCGCCTTTTCGCACGATCAACCGGGCACAGATCGTCGGTGTAGCGGTCAACGAAATCACGAGCGACACCAGTACGGCGACCGACAAAGTAATCGCGAATTCGCGGAAGAGGCGCCCGACGATGCCGCCCATCAGGATGATGGGCAGGAAGACGGCGATCAGGGACAGGCTCATGGAAACCACTGTGAAACCGACTTCGCGGGCGCCGAGCAAGGCCGCCTCGAAACGCGACATGCCGGCTTCGACATGGCGGGTGATGTTTTCCAGGACGACGATGGCGTCGTCGACGACAAACCCCGTCGCCACGGTCAGCGCCATCAGCGACAGATTGTCTAGGCTGTAGCCCAGGAGATACATGACTCCGAATGTGCCGATGAGCGAAACGGGAACGGCGACGCTTGGGATCAGGGTCGCCCGGATGTTGCGCAGGAAGGCGAAGACCACGAGGGTTACGAGGCCGATGGAGATCAGCAGAGTGCGCTCGACGTCGTGGAGCGAGGCACGGATCGTCACCGAACGATCGTTGGCGACGGCGATGTTGATATCCTTGCCGACCGATGCCTCGAGCTGCGGCAGCGCAAGCATCACGCGGTCGATCGTGGCGATGATGTTGGCGCCGGGCTGGGAAAATAGAATTACCAGCACTGAGGGCTTGCCATTGGCAAGACCAGCATTGCGCAGGTTTTCGACCGAATCGACCACCTCTCCCACGTCCGATAATCGCACCGCAGCACCATTGCGATAGGCGATCACCAGAGAGCGATATTGGTCGGCCGCGCGGGCCTGGTCGTTGGCATAGATCTGGAAGCGCTGGTTTTCGTCCTCAATCGTACCCTTCGGGCTATGGGCATTGGCAGCCGCCAATGCCGCGCGAACATCTTCGAGGCCGATGCCGTATTTGAAGAGGGCCCGCGGATTGAGTTCGGCGCGGACGGCGGGCAGCGAGCTGCCGCCGACCGTGACCTGGCCGATGCCCTCGATCTGGGAAAGCCTTTGTGCGAGCACCGTGCTCGCCGCGTCATAGACCTTGCCCTGGCTCAAAGTGTCCGACGTCAGCGCCAGAATCATGATCGGCGCATCAGCCGGATTGACCTTGCGATAGGTGGGATTGCTCCGCAGGCTGGCTGGCAGATCGACGCGTGCTGCGTTGATCGCCGCCTGGACGTCGCGCGCCGCGCCGTCGATGTCGCGGTCAAGCCCGAATTGCAGGGTGACCCGCGCCGAGCTCACATTGCTTGCCGACGTCATCTCGGTCACATCGGCAATCTGGCCCAGATGACGCTCCAATGGCGTTGCCACGCTGCTCGCCATGATCTCCGGGCTGGCGCCAGGCAATTGCGCCTGTACCGATATGGTAGGGAAATCGACCTGGGGCAGAGGGGCGACCGGCAATAGGAAGTAGGACACACCTCCGGCAAGGGCGATGCCGAGGGTCAGGAGGGTCGTCGCCACCGGCCGGCGAATGAAAATCTCCGACGGGTTCATGACGCCGGGCTCTCGGTTGGGCTTTCCCCTGGGCCTTCATCGCTGCCGAACCGGCGCCGCAGGCGGGTGGCAATCCGGTCGAAGGCCAGATAGATCACCGGCGTGGTGAAAAGCGTCAAAACCTGACTGACGACGAGGCCGCCTACGATGGCGATGCCGAGCGGATGGCGCAGTTCCGAACCGGTGCCAGTGCCCAGCATCAGCGGCAGAGCGCCCAGAATGGCCGCCATGGTCGTCATCAGAATCGGGCGCAGGCGCAGCAGACAGGCCTGATGGATGGCCTCGCGCGGCGATTTGCCCTCGACGCGCTCGGCGTCGAGCGCAAAATCGATCATCATGATGGCGTTTTTCTTGACGATGCCGATCAGGAGCACGATCCCGATGATGGCGATAATGTCGAGATCGTGTCCCGAGACGATCAGTGCCAGGAGGGCGCCGATCCCTGCCGAGGGCAGCGTCGAGAGGATCGTCACCGGATGGACGAAACTCTCGTATAGGACGCCGAGCACGATGTAGACCGTGACCACGGCCGCCAGGATCAGGAACAGCTCGTTCTTCAGCGAGGACTGGAAACTGAGCGCCGCGCCCTGAAAGCTGGTGAGAATGCTCGCCGGCAAGGCGATGTCGTGCTCGACCTGCGTGACCGCGGCGACTGCGGCGCCCAACGAGGCGCCCGGCGCTAGATTGAAGGACACCGTCGTCGACGGAAATTGGCCGAGATGGCTGATTTGCAACGGGGCCGTCTGCTCGCTGACTTTGGCGACGGCCGAGAGCGGCACCTGGCCCCCGGCCGCTCTCGCCGCCGGCAGATAGATCGCATTCAGGGAATCGAGCGAGCGCTGCAGCGAGGGATCGACTTCGATGATGATGCGGTACTGGTTCGTCTGGGTGAAGATGGTCGAGATGATGCGCTGACCGAACGCATCGTAGAGCGCGTTGTCGATCGTCGCCGGGGTGATGCCAAATCGTCCGGCCGTATCCCGATCGATGGTGATATAGGCCGAGAGGCCGTTCTGCTGCAGATCGCTGGAGACGTCTTGAATCTGCGGTTGTTCGCCGAGGGCGGCCACCAGCTTGGGTGTCCAGCTTGCCAGTTCATCCGGGTTCGCATCCTCCAGTACGAACTGGTACTGGGTGCGGCTGACGCTGGTATCGATAGTCAGATCTTGAACAGGCTGAAGATAGAGGGTGACGCCCGACACGCCGGCCACTTCCTGCTGCAGCCGGCGGATGACGTCACCTACGGCGTCGGCGCGTTCGTTGTTCGGCTTCAGATTGATCAGGAAGCGGCCGCTGTTGAGCGTTGGGTTGGTCCCATCGACGCCGATGAACGAGGTCAGGCTGACGACGTCTTGATCCTTGAGAATGACCGCAGCCAAGGCCTCTTGCGTGCGCGCCATGGCGACATAGGAGACGGAGGGCCCGGCCTCGGATATGCCCTGGATGACGCCGGTATCCTGGACTGGGAAAAAGCCTTTCGGGATGGCGACATAAAGCAAGCCCGTCACGACCAGTGTCGCGAAAGCGACCAGCAAGGTAAACGCTTGCCGGTCGAGCACCCAGCCCAATGCGGAATCGTAGAGTCGGACGAGGGCATCGAACCATTCCCGGCTGCGCCGCGCAAAGCCGGTTTCCGTCGCCTCGTCGTGGCGGCGCAGAATCTTGGCGCAGAGCATGGGCACCAGGGTCAGCGAGACCGCCGCCGAGAACAGAATGGTGACGGCGAGCGTGATGGCAAATTCGCGAAAGAGCCGGCCCACTACGTCGCCCATGAACAACAGTGGAATGAGAACGGCGATGAGTGAAACTGTCAGCGACACGATGGTGAAGCCGACTTGTTCGGATCCCTTGAGCGCTGCCCGAAGCGGCGACAGGCCTTCCTCGAGATATCGGGAGATGTTTTCGATCATGACGATGGCGTCATCGACCACGAACCCGGTGGCGATGGTCAGGGCCATCAACGACAGATTGTCGATGCTGAAGCCCAGCAGGTACATGGCGCCCAGCGTGCCGATCAGCGAAAGCGGGACGGAAAGACTGGGAATTATGGTCGCCCTCAGGTTCCTGAGGAACACGAAGATCACCAGAACGACCAGAATGACCGCCAGCGCCAGTTCGAATTCGACATCGCGGACCGAGGCACGGATCGTCACGGTCCGATCGGTCATGATGGCGATATCGACCGAGGCAGGAATCGCGGTTTGCAGGGTGGGCAGCAGCGCCTTGATGCGGTCGACCACCTCGATGACATTGGCGCCGGGCTGGCGCTGTATGTTGAGGATGACCGCCGGCACGGTATTCATCCAGGCGCCGAGCTTGTTGTTTTCGGCGCTGTCGGCGACCTGAGCCACGTCGGAGAGGTGCACCGGCGCGCCGTTCCTGAAGGCGATGACCAGATCGCGGTACTGGTCGGCGCTCTGCAGCTGATCGTTGGCGTTGATGGTATAGGCGCGCGAGGGCCCGTCGAAGCCGCCCTTGGGCGTGTTGACGTTGGCGTTGGCGATGGTGCTGCGCAGATCGTCGAGGTTGAGGCCATAGGCGGCAAGCGCGCGCGGATTGGCCCGCACGCGCACGGCCGGGCGCTGTCCCCCGCTGATGCTGACCAGACCGACGCCGGCAACCTGCGAGATCTTCTGGGCCAGGCGGGTATTGGCGAAATTCTCGATCTGGGGCAAGGGCAACGTCTTGGAGGTCAGGGCCAATGTGAGGATTGGCGCGTCGGCGGGATTTACCTTGGCGTAGATGGGGGGTGCCGGCAGATCGGCGGGCAGCAGATTTCCCGCCGCGTTGATGGCTGCCTGCACCTCCTGCTCGGCGATATCCAGGCTGATGTCGAGGCTGAATTGCAGGGTGATGATCGAGGCGCCGGCGGAACTGGTGGACGCCATCTGCACCAGGCTCGGCATTTGGCCCAGCTGGACTTCCAGCGGCGCCGTGACCGAGGAGGTCATCACATCGGGGCTGGCGCCGGGAAAGAACGTCTGCACCTGGATTGTCGGATAATCGACCTCCGGCAATGCTGCCAGCGGCAGGAACTGATAGGCGACGATGCCGGTCAGCGTGATTGCCGCCATCAGCAAAGAGGTTGCCACGGGCCGAAGGATGAAGGGCCGCGAGGGATTCACCGCCGGCCGGCCCTACCTTGGCGAGCAGCAGGGCGCGATCATGGCGCGGTCGCCGCTGTCGTGCGGGACTTGTGCGTCCTGCCCCCCGCGGTCGGCTCCGTGGCGGCAGAAGCGGTCGAACCTGCCGTGTTCCCGGCCGATCCGACGACGACCGACGAGCCATCCTTCAGCTTGTCGGCGCCTTCGACGACCACACGGTCGCCGACGGCGAGGCCGGATTCAATGGCGACCCTCTCGCCGTCGGCAGGCCCGAGTTTGACCGTCCGCACGGCCACCTTGCCGTCGGCGCCCAGCAGAAAGACGAAATCGCCCGGCGCGCCGTGTTGAACCGCCGCCGCGGGAACGACGACCGCGTCATGCAGGGTATCGACCAGAAGCTGGGCATTGACGAACTGGTTGGGAAACAGGCTCTCGTCCTGATTGTCGAACGCCGCCTTGAGCTTCACTTGGCCGGTGGTGGTGTCGATCTGGTTGTCGAGCGTGGCAAGCGTTCCGCTGGCGAGCTTGGTCGTCTGGCTGCGATCGAAGGCGATGACGGGAAGCACCGCGCCGGTCTGGCGCCGTTTCATGATCGCGGGCAGATCGTCCTCCGGCAGGGTGAAGAGCACGGTGATCGGCTGCAATTGCGTGACGATGACGATACCGTTCGGTTCGGACGGCGTCACAAAGTTGCCCAGATCCACCTGGCGCAGCCCGACCCGTCCGTCGACGGGCGCGATGACATGGCAGTAAATGAGATTGAGCTTGGCCGTGTCGATCTGGGCCTGGTCCAACTGGACCGTCGCCTTGTCCTGCTGAACGAGGGAGACCTGGGTGTCGTAGACTTGGCGCGCAACCGAGTTCTGGGCGATCAGTTTCTCGAAGCGGGCGAGATCGAGTTCCGCATTCCGCAGCAATGCTTTATCGCGGGCGAATTGTGCCTGTGCCAGCTCCAGGGCAATGGCAAAGGGGCGGGTATCGATGACCACCAGAAGATCGCCTTTCTTGACGATCTGGCCCTCCTGGAAATCGATTTCGGTGAGAACGCCGCTGACCTGCGCCTGCACCGTGACCGTCGCCAGCGGCACCACCGTGCCCAGCCCGTTGAGCCTGATGGGGATATCGCCTTTCTGCGCCGTGGCTAGTACAACGGAGGCCGGGGTTCGGCCGGTTCCCGGTTTGCCGGCGCCCGGGGCTGCGCCGGGGCCGCCATGAAACCAGAGAGCCAGTTCGATGAGGGCGAGCACCCAGAGAATGATCCAGTCGATCCGCCACCAGATCGACCGGCGGCGGGTTTGTGAGTGCGATTGGGGGGTCAAATCATCCACTTCGGTCGGATCGAGAACGACATCGCTTGGCAGCAAAATATAAATCCTGCGGCCCGCGCCCCCCGGTGCGCGCCGCAGAAGGGTGGGCCGCCGGCCTATCGGGGGCCGGCGGTCCGGTCTTCCATGAAATCACCGAAGAGGTACACGGCGACGGCCGGCGAATCCTGCGCGAACTTTCGAAGCCGGTGCCAAGAATTCCGGCCCTGCCGGGTTATGGCCGACAGGCGTCTGACGACGATATAGTGGTTTCGGCCAAAAGGATTAGCCGAAGGCGCTCAAGAATCGGATGAATGGGATTTCAGGTCAGCCGACGAACCGCCCTTTGTCTTTGGCGACCGATCTGCCTGGATTCAGGGCAGGGGCAGCAGATAACCGATCATCCCGCCAATCGAAAGAACAACCACGGCTGCAACGAGAAAAGTGAAGCGGACCATGGCCTTGCTCCCATATTGGAGTACCGTCTTCAGCTTACGCGACCACCGTACGATATGAGTAAGAGCGGTATCTTGTGCCGTGATAAAAATGGGGCCGTCCCGGCCAAGATTGACGGCAAACCTTCGATTGCCTCGCGCTACCGGCGGATACAACTCTTTTTCCTCTCCGCGCTTCAGGGGAGAGAGTAGCGTGACCGCAGCGATGACCTTGCGGTCGTGATGACCAGACAAAAATCGCGGGCCGGCCGGCCTGCAAGAAAAATCACCATCGTGGCCAGCGATATAATTCGTATAGTGGCGCCAAGGCGAGGGCGTCGATCGATCCCGGTTAGCAGCGAGCATGTACCACAACGCCATCGCCGAGCGCCTGATGAATCTCTCGCCCGAGCAGCTGCGGCGGGATCTGTTCGCCTCAGCCGCCAGCCGCAGCAGCTATGCCGATGTGCGCGAGGGCATGCTGGCCTATGCCGCATGGCTGACCGAGGGGGAGGGAATCCGGCCCGGCGATCGCGTCGCGCTTTGCCTGCCCAAGAACCTCGAAACGGTCACGGCGATCTACGGCATCCTTTGCGCCGGGGCGACCTATGCGGCCTTGCAGTTCCAGGGCCCGCCGGCCCGGCTGCATCTGATCCTCGCTTCGCTGCGGCCGAGGCTGCTGATCACCACAAAAGACATGGCGGCCCGACTTCGGGATACGGGCGATCCATCGTCGGCGCCGGTTCGCACGGTCGAAATCGTCAATGACGATGGGGCTCTGGCCGCCCTTCGGCGGGGCATCGCGCCGCGGCGGACGATCGCCGAGGTAGCGCCGGAGGATCTCGCCACCATCTTCTTCACGTCCGGCTCGACGGGCGAACCCAAGGGAGTGATGTGGTCGCAGCGCGGCATGGCGGCCTCGGTTTCCGCATTGCCCCGTTGGCGACAGCAAACCGCAGACGATCGGTTGATCAGCGTCTCGGGGCTGCACTATTCGGCCTCCTGCGAGATCTTTTATCCGGTCGTCTCATCGGCCAGCGTCTACCTCTGCGGCGATCACGAGATGATGTTCGCCGACCGCCTGGCCGATGTGCTGGAGCACGAGGGAACCACGGTTTGGTCGTCCACGGCGACGGCGCTGCGGATGTTGGTGGAGGCCGGCAATCTGCCCGCGAGGGACCTGCGTGCCCTGCGGCGGATGGAAGTCTTCGGCGAGCGCATGCAGATTGCGGCGCTTCGCGCGGCGATGGCCGCGGTACCCCATGCCGAATTCCATAATCTTTATGCAGCCACCGAAGCCTTCGACATGATCGAATACCAGGTGCCGCGACCGCTTGGCGCCGATGTAACGGAACTCCCCCTCGGGCGCCCGAGTCCGATCTACGAGCTGAGCCTGCGCGATGACACCGGCCGCGAGGTGCGGTCCGAAGAAATCGGAGAGATCTGTGTCGTCGGACCCTCCGTTACGGCAGGCTACTGGAACGACCCCGCCCTCAGCGAGGCCAAGCGGATAGCCGGCCGGCCGGATAGCTATCGAACCGGCGATCTCGCTATCCGGGGCGAGGATGGGCTGCTGAAACTCATCGGCCGCAGGGACCATGTGGTCAAGCTGCGCGGCCATCGCTTCGACCTGGGCGAAATAGAGGCGGCGGCGAAGGCACAGCCTCGGGTGCGCGACGCTGTCGCCTCTACTATGGAGAGGCCGAGGAAAGAGGTTGAGATCGTCCTCGCCGTCCTCGCCGATGGGGCGAGCGATCACCACACCGACCTCGAGCGCGAGCTGCACCGGCTTTGCCTGGAGCGGCTGCCGAGTTTCGCGCGCCCCAGTCGAATCGTCATATTCAATGAATTTCCGCTGCTTTCGAGCGGCAAAATCGACCGTCGCGCGCTGGAGAAACGCCTCGCGGCGAGGTGACGCGAGCGGCCGCGATGCGGTGGCGGGCCCAAGAATATGGCTGCGGCCCCGCCCGGACTGATGTAAGAGCAGTTTACATGAGCTGGTCGAAGCACGGGCCCGAGGCGGGCCGCCGGGGATATCATCACGGCAATCTGCGCGAGGCCTTGATCCGCGCCGCCCTTTCCTTGATCGCGGAGAAGGGTCCCTCGGGCTTCACCTTCGCCGAGGCGGCGCGCTCCGCCGGCGTCAGTCCCGCCGCTCCCTATCGTCATTTCCGCGATCGCGACGAACTCATGGCCGATGTGGCCCGGCGCGGCTTCGAGCGTTTCGAGGCCGATCTCTCCGCGGCGTGGAACGGGGGGTTGCCCGATCCGCTGCGCGCCTTCGAGAATCTGGGTCGCGCATACCTCGCCTTCGCACGCAACGAGCCCGCCTATTATTCCGCCATGTTCGAGGCGGGGCTTCCCCTGGATACGGATCCGGGACTGTTGCAGGCGAGTGAACGCGCGTTTGCAGTCCTGCGTGCGGCCTCCGAGGTGCTTGCCGCCCGCCTGCCGAAGGAATCCCGCCCGCCCTCGCTGATGATGGCCTTGCATATCTGGGCGCTTTCCCACGGCGTCGCCTCGCTTTTCGGTCGGGGCGACGGTGCCAGGCGCAAGCTCCCCATGTTGCCGGAAGAACTGCTTGAGGCCGGCGTGCTGATATATCTGCAGGGTTTGGGACTGGGCACGACAGCGAAGAACCGCTGACATGCTTTCCCGTATGGGAAGGAAGTTCGCCGCAGAAACGCAGACGCGCAAGAGAGGCCGAACGGATGGCGCGGGCAGGACGAAAGAGAAACTCGGTTCGAAAAAAAATTCTTCTCTGTCCTCAGTGGTTTTCGCAAAATCTTTGGAGACCGTCTTGACAGATTCGCGGCGCACCCCAATTATGTGAATGTAAGTAACATTAACATGGGATCTACGATGAGCATCGCAGCCAAACTGGATGATTTGGGCAAGCCGGCGTGGATCGGCCTGATGATCCTCAGTTTCATGGCCTATTGGCCGGCCGGGCTTGCGGTCCTGGCCTATCTAATATGGAGCGGAAGAATGAGATCTTGGAAGCAGGGCGGCTTCGGCCGCTGGCAGCAGGCTGGCATGGATCGCATGCAGGGCGCCCGCGACAGGTGGTGCGGCGGCGCCCGGCATACGGATACCAGCGGCAACCATGCCTTCGACGAATATCGCAACGAGACGTTGCGCCGCCTCGAGGACGAGCAACGCGAGTTCCTCGCCTTCCTGGAACGCCTGCGGCAAGCGAAGGACAAGGCGGAGTTCGACCAGTTCATGTCCGAGCGCAATCGCCCCTCCCCGGGAGCCGAGGCGCCTTCACCAAGCTGAACCCGATCGCATCCGTTGAATACGTGGGCAAACGCCGGGCACCGATTCGCCCGGCGTTTTGCTGCGGGGCTTCGGATCGCCGATGCCTCGGCCTTGACCGGCATGGAAAAGGCTTTCAGCATGTCCAGGACCGTCGCTTGGGTTTGCTGGCCTGCCCCAACGGGGCTCTGCCGCCGATTTCCTTTATCCGGGGAGCAAGAATCAGATCATGGCCACCTGCGGCGAGTTGCTGGTCCAGCTGCTCGAGGCCTATGGCGTCGAACTGGTGTTCGGGATTCCGGGCGTCCACACGGTGGAGCTCTATCGCGGCCTGCCCAAGACCCGGATCCGCCATGTCACGCCGCGCCATGAGCAAGGCGCCGGTTTCATGGCCGACGGGTATGCCCGGGTCACGGGAAAGCCCGGCGTCTGTTTCATCATCACCGGACCCGGCATGACCAATATCCTGACCGCCATGGGCCAGGCCTATGGCGATTCGGTGCCTATGCTGGTGATTTCCAGCGTCAACCGCCGCGAGCAATTGGGTATGGGCGACG
>WNFQ01006360.1_pt1 | contig 12875 bp, 19 predicted proteins | sample 5400171 | NCBI WGS metagenome assembly WNFQ01 (sample SAMN13153356, study PRJNA577476) | soil metagenome | isolation source: 20 cm soil under Madrone tree | place: USA:California | collected 2016-06-14
CGTCGGCGGTGTGAAGTTGACGGCAAAGGTAAACGCCCGGTATGGGAAGAAGACAGGGGCGTGAAACACAAGGTCCAGGTGGTCTGGAATTTTGCACCACGACCACCGGTTCCACCAATGCAGAAGTTACGGAACGGACAGCTGATTGCTAAGGGCGTGGTGCATGAGCTGCGCCCTGAGGGCATTCCGACCGAGAAGATTTATTGCTACGGGTGTCAAGAGTATTTCAAGTCCTGGCACCATGCGTTGTGGCGTCACGGATTGTGCAAGAAGAAACCGAGAGGAGCATGAAGATGAAAAAGTTTGCTATAGAACTAGAATACTCTCCTGGAATTAGTCAGAAGTTGGACAATTTGTTGATTAAGACTGCCAAGAAGTTTGGTGGTGCTTTGACAGATAGCGGTTGTTTTTTAATCGGAGATAGGTTGAGAGACATGCGATTTGAATTTAAGACTAAAAAATTAGCGAACGATTTCTACGAACAAGTCGAAGTTATCAGAAAGAAGCAAAAAGCTGGGAGGAAGTAAATGAGATTCCGTATGACGATAAAGAAGGGACTTGTTACAAAGGTACAGGTCAAAGGTATTTGTGATGTTGATGAGATGTCTGTGGCCGAGGCAGAAAAGATAATAGAGGTAGAACAATTTTTGGAAAAGTTGCTTGGCTTGCGAGTCCATATCGAGGAGATACAGTAATGGGCTTCTATCAAAAGATGGCGGATGAGAGAAAGAAAAAGATGATGGGAGCGGATCCGAAGTATCGAGTCCTCCAGGTCGACATGCTCAAGCCGGCTGACCGGGAGGCTGCTGCCGCGATCATATCCTTCGTTCAGTCCGATGCGGATGCTTACAAACTGGCGGGCCACGACGGGTATGCGTACAAGGATTTGGATATGAGGCGCCGAGTTGGGGTGGTCACCTACAAGGGTGTAGAGGTGGCACTTCTATTCAAGCGGGAGATCATCGAGCGCGAACCGGGTCCTGCCGATCCGGTTCCTGAGAATGTAATAAAGGATCCGGCCGGTGCCTGGATTCAGGTCGACCTATTGAGCGCGGACGCGGTTGAGAGAAGGAAAGGGATCGGCGATCGGTTGAGTCAATCGTTGGCTCAAGCATCGAGACTACAGATTTTGTGGCAGGATGAGAAGGGCCTTCGTCAAAGGGCGGAAGCTGAGTTGGAGAAGCTACAGAAAGATAAGGAGGCGCTGAAGGTTCTTCGGGAGAAGGTTGCGTTGATGGAGACGGAAAGGAAAGCGACGGATTTGGAAATTGAAAGACTTCGACGCGACTTACAAAAACAAAAAGATGCGCGCAGGGATGACAAGCTGGAAATCGTTCGGCAGATGTTCCCGGTATTCAGTACCGTGTGGCTTGCCGGCGTGCACAGGGTTGGCGATTCGTTGTACAGGATTCTTCGTCAGCAGTTGACGGAGGCACTCGGGAAGATCGGGGTCAAGTTTGTGGAACCGAATATCGGCGATACATTCGATCCAAGTTTTCATCAGGCTGTACATGCTCAGTCGTTTCCGGAGGGATCTAAAGAAATCGGTTCCGTAGTCTCAGTGTCCAGAGTTGGTTGGCAGTTGGGTGATGTGGTAATCGAGGCGGCCGATGTTGCTGTTGGTGTGGAGCAGAAAGTTTCGTCCGAGGAGGTAAACAAGAATGGAGCAAACGATATTGGATCTGCTGACCAGAAGGCATCCTGAGATGGTCAGGATGTGGGATGGGTGGAATTACAAAGTAACCGGTCCGATGTCACTGGATGATGTTGCGGTAGTGACGGTGGTGTTGGAGAACAAGACCGGAAAATTTTCTGCCATCGGTTTGCCTTTGGCAGAGAAATAAAAAGCACGGAGGGGAGCATGGCTTTACTCACCGCAGAGGAAAAAGCAAAACTAGCTCAGGAGGGTCTATGGGTTAAAGAAAAATGCGACTGCTGTGGCAAACCAATTTTGTCTCCGTTGTCGTATATCAAGAAGAATCAGGTGTTGTGCTCGATTTGTGCAAAGGGCCAGGATTTGACGGTAGTAAATATGAAAGAGGAGAATAAAATGGCAATTAAGAAAGCCGAAAAGAAAGAAAAGGTTGGTACATCAAAGAAAGTGGGTGGCGTTCTCAATTCCGGATCGGCAATTGCTGATTTGTATGAGTTGCTGAGCGACGGGAAGCGGCATTCATTTTCGGAAGGGAACAAGATCTGCGCAAAGCACAAGAAGGATCTGAAAGGTCGACTCGGGAATCTTCGTCGTGTTGGCGAGCGGAAGAGATCTTGGGGTCTGATCGTCGACGATGATGCCAAGACGATCCAGATGAAGCTGGGTGCTCCTGGTAAGTCTTCGACGAATCATTTGCCGGCGAAGAAAGTAACAGCAAAAAAAGAGCATGAGCCTGAAGAGAAGGAAGCCGTACCCTCGAAGGCTCTCAAAGCGACTGCGGCCTTGGTTCGTCGGACCCTGAAGACGAGGAAAGACTGGACTAAGAACAAACTGATCGAGCATTTGAAAGAAGAACATGACCAGGACTCCAAGCGTGTGGAAGCCGCGTTGAAGGAAGAAATCAAGGCCGGCGGAATCACGGTGGAAGATGGAGTTCTTGTTTTGTCGTAAAGGTTTCCGGACGGTAAGGGGACACCCGTTTGGAAAAAGGGAGAGGATAGGGACGGACCTTATCCTCTTCTGATTTTTGCTTCGGAGGGAATTCAATGCGAGTGTTGGTTTGCGGCGACAGGAACTGGTCGGATTATGAGTTGGTTCTTGAAAAGCTGCGAGAAGTTTGTGAGACGGTGATCGCCGAGAAATTGAAGCATCATTACGGGATGATCGATCCGGTAGATTTTAGAAAAGATATTTTAGTAATCGATGGCGAAGCGCCAGGAGCAGATAGTAAAGGTCATAAAGCGGCCTCGTCTTTGGGTTGTCGAACCAAAAGGTTTACAGCGGACTGGGCGAAATATGGAAAGGCTGCCGGCCCAATCCGGAATCAGCAGATGCTGGATGAAGGAAAACCGGATTTGGCTTTGGCTTTCCACGACGATTTGAAAAATAGTAAGGGCACGAAGGACATGATCAAGCGTGCCGAGAAAGCTGGAGTAAAGGTTGTAAAGATTCATCATTAGTACGAAGGTGAGGAGTTGAATCGGATTTATGGGAGTTTGGTTATGTCGGATAAAAGAACAGCAAAGAAAGCATCGGCGTTGTTGTCGTCAACGGGTTACCTGAGATTGTCTTCGGATTTGGTACCGCCGGATGCCAAAGAAAAGAATTTGAAGTTCATCGTAACACCACTGCCGGCACAGAAGCAGCTGGTGTTGCGGATAGTTACAAACGGATCTGGTGATCATTTGGCAAAGAGGAATGCGCTGTATTCGAACGCATCGTCTCGGTGTCCACTTGTGACGGTGAAGTCTGCAATGAGATTTATGGGAATCAGACTTCCCAAGAAGTCGATCGAGTTTCCGGTCACGAAAAAGAAAGGCACATTGACCGTCCAGTTTTGAGGCGTGGTGAGGTCAGCTATGGTGGGGTTAGGTTAGCTAAGGCGTGGTATGGTGTGGTCCGGTGAGGCCAGCTATGGTGAGGTGGTGTGGTGTGTGGTATGGCGAGGTATGGTGTCGGTAAGGTGAAGTGTGGAAAGGTTTGGTAAGGTGCGGTGGGGCGCGGTGGTGTTTGGTGAGCTGCGGTAAGGTCCGGTTTGGTCTGGTGTGGTTTGGTTTGGTAAGGATTTAAGAAATGGATCATGTAGCTCATCGGATTGAGCGTGCTCGCGACGGTATCCAATCCGCTCCAGGGCGAGGCAGCTGGTTCGACTCCAGTCATGATCCATCAGACTAGAAAGGAAAAAAGAACGATGGGCTATATGAGACATCATACGATCGTGGTTACCGGAATACATTATGAGTGGGACGAGCGTTTGTCGATAAAGGCGGTGCATGAGAAAGCAAAAAGTATTTTCAAGTGGGTCAGTCCTCTCAGTCCGGGGCTGATGAACGGTTTCATCAGCTTTTTTGTTCCTCCGGATGGTAGCAAGGAAGGTTGGTCAGAGTCCGACGAAGGAAATGCGGAACGGGAAAAGTTTATTCAATACTTGGAATCAATTGCTTATGAAGATGGCAGTAGTCCGGTGGACTGGGTGGAAGTACAATTCGGGGACGACGAGCTGGAGACAAGAGTAGTTCGAGACAACGATGCGAGAAGACGAGGGGCTAAGTATGGGGAGAAGAACGATGGATGATTCCGATAGGTCATTAGCAGTTAGACGGACATTGTCAAAGAGATTTGGTTGGGTTTGTTGGTACTGTGGTGTGAAGTTATACAAAGACGGTGGTCATCAGGATCACATTGTTCCTAAGTGTGATGGTGGTACTGATCATTTTGAAAATTTGGCTTTGTCGTGTTGTTTTTGTAACATGGCGAAAGCAAGATTTCAATTTCGAAGCCTCCATTTGTTGGAAATCGTTCGTCTCAGGTGATTGGTTTCAAACAAAAGGTATTGTTTGATGAAAAGATGTTGAAGGTTGCCGGAAAGACTTTAGAATTGGATGGACTTATTAATCACTACAAGAAATTGATTTTGCTGATTAGAGGTTTGAGTTCTGTTCGTCGTGTTGAGCAGGAAGAGAAGTCTGAAGACATTTCTGGAAGAGTTGCTAGAAAGAATAGAAGAACTCTTGGTCCTCGACCAGGTTTGTATACGAAGATTGTGGTTTGTGGTTTTTGTAAGAAGAAATTTATTACAGGCGTGGGTGCTACCCTGTGTCGTGGATGTCGTTAGAAGTACTCCTAAGTAGTTCATTCTAAACAACTTGAAAGTACTTGTTTTCATGGCTTTACAGGTATAGAGTACCTTATTCTCCCCTACACGGGCTTTATCAGGGCCCTTAATCCTCTTTTACCATCCAGTCTGTGATAATCGCTCCTGACCCGGTTTCTGTCGTAAATCCGACCCCTTATTCTTGGTCCTCTGAGTAGCTTTCTCTCCTGTTTAGTTTTTTCTTCTATTTTCGTGTGCAACAAAAAGTTTCGGTAAGACGTGGAAGAATTGGAAATCGGACGAGCATACTCTTTGGCATGGGAAGTTTGTGGAATGGTCTCAGAGGTTTGCACCAGACATTGGTAGCTCGTGCTGTTCGATATTTCCGGGCGAGGGAAGTGGTAAAAGTATTGGTCCCGCTTCATGCCAGGGAGTTGTCGGAGACACCGGTAAACCAGTGGGTGCAGAAGAAGTCGGAACAGGCGAAGGAAATTGCTGCGGTAAAGTCGGGTCAGTTCTCCATCATCGATCGTCGTAGTTGGCAGTACCCCTACATCCCCGAAGCACTCCACAGATTGAACCAACCGATTCTAAAGAACACGCCCTACAATCTTCGCCGGTTTTCTGAGACTCCCATTCCACGCCGTGCTGTAAATCTGGTTAAGAATGCTCTGCTCGGTTTGCGTTGGAAGGTTTCTATTGATGACGAGAACTACGACGATGAAGATCCAGAGCTGCTGAAGAAAGTAAAGATCTCTGAAGATTGTTTGAAGAAACCAAATTTGCAGGATAGTTACCGGACACTCTTCGAAGCGGTCATCGAAGATTTTCTGATGGGCGGTTACGGTTGTATAGAGCCGCAGCTAACTCCGGACTACCGGCGACCGATCAAGATGTGGGCGGTGGATGGTTCGACGATTAGAATTTACGCCGATTGGACCGAAGCGACACCAGATCGACCTCACTATGCTCAGTTGACTGGATTGAAAGGGGAGCGCGGCATAATTTCGTTCTTGGATGATGAACTGGTTTACATCCGGGATAACGTTCGGTCTTCGACACCATTTGGTCTTGGAAAGATGGAAGTTTGCTTTCTAACGATCAATGCTTTCCTTGGTGCGCAGGATATGTCATCGAGGGCAGCTGCGGATCAGATTCATAAGACGTGGTTGTGGTGGACGACAAATCTTCCGCCGGGGCAGTTCGAAACAATTCAAAGACATATTCAGAATGAGGCAGAGGGTCAGGCAAAGGTTTCGCTTTCGACCGGTATGCCAAAGCCGGAAGTTATAGAAGTAAATCCGGTAACGCCGGAAGATTTGCTGATGGAGTGGCAAACACTTTTAATCAGAATTATTGCGGCTGGTTTTGATCTATCACCAATGTCGCTTGGGTTGGAGCGGGATGTAAACAGATCGACAGCTGCGGTAATGTCGGAGCAGGATTTCAATTCCGCTATCGTTCCTGCAGCAAGAAAATTGGAAGAGTCGATAACCCGTTTTATTTTGCATAGGACATTGGGTTGGAAAGAACTGAAGTTCGAGTATATCGGTCTGGATGATCCGGACGAGATAATTCAAGCAAAGCTGGTGGGGCAGTTGTACACGTCGAATTCGATTACGCCTGATGAAATCCGGGAACGGATGCAGATCGGACCTCCGCTCCGAGGTGGTTGGGGAAAGTTGAATTCATCACAAATGCAACTTATCGTTCAGGCGGCCGTTGGCAAAGGTGGCGGTGCTGGTGGAGCTTCGATGGGTGGTGGTAGTGGTATGGGCGGTGGCGGAGGAATGGGAATGGGTTCCTCTTCCGTCGGTACGTTGGGTATGTCAGCTGATCGAAAAACACCACAGATTGTTGCTTCGTTGAACGACAGCCCTTTCTCTGCCGAAGATCTGTCGCAGATGGATCCACAGGAATTGGAGCAGTTCAGACAGGCAGGCGTCATTCCTTATGATCCGAATGACCTACAACAGCAGATGGAAGCTCAATCGCCCGGAATTCTCCAGACGTTGTCGGAGGAGCTGCAAGAGTACTTCGAATGGTTGGAACAGGAAGAAGACGCAGAGAAGCCCCAGCCAGCCAAGATTTCGAACAAGGATCAGAAAGAACAGAAAGAAAAGTTTGGACAACGTCAGCGTCGGATTGATGAGGTTGAGAGAGCGCAGAGAACTTCCGAGAAGTTCAGAACTGGATACGAGACTAGGAACTATCGTGGTCCGTTTCCGAAGAAGGCTGTCTTTCCAAAGGGTCTTGGAAAGAAAAGAAGTACACCGAAGAACTACACGGGGCGGATTAGGTGAAACCAACAACGTTAAATTCGATCAATTGTCCGACCGGAAATTGTCATACCGAAGCCTCGTTGTGGGCGCAGAAGTCTGTTGACATTACCGATTTGGATATTCAGGATGGCGATCATCCAAATTTGTCTCCGTTCAAAGGGACGTTGCTAATGTTGGACGAACCTTCGAACCAGCCGCCACACGGAAGTGATGGCCATTCCATTTTCGTACCGACGAGAGTGGCTGAGAAGCGGTTGGATACTTTGCCTGGCATGGGGATTAACTATCAGAACGATCTAGAGGGACACAATCCGGCGAAGAAGATAGGGGTGATAACGAAATCATGGGTGGAAGGAAAAAAGGTCAAGGTCGAAGGCGTGATTTGGAAAAAGGATTTTCCTGAGGCGTTGAAGACATTCCGGATGAACAGGGGAAGGCTCGGGATGTCAATGGAATTAGGTGATGTATATGTGAGAGATAAGGATGAAGACGTGTGGCACCTGGAAGATTTCCATTTTACGGGTGCAACGATTTTGCGGAAGGACCATGCGGCGTATGAGAATACGGAACTTGCTGCCTCAAGACAGCATTTTGTGAACGCTCTGGCGGCTGCACGGTCGGCAGTTGCAGTAATCCAACGAAAGGGAGGAAAGCCAGCAATGGCCGATGACAAAAAGAAGAAAAAAAATCAGTCGTCAGGGCAGGCATTGGTTGTAGCAATTTCTGCTGCGGTATCGAAGGGGATTGAGACTTCGCTAAAGGTCTTCGTCGATGAGCAGAAGAAAACCAATGAAACAATGTCCAAGGCACTGGAAAATATCAGCGCTTCACAAGAAGAGCTGGTGAAGGGCCTTCATGAACTAGCGGCTAGCGGTATCGACGCAGCGTCGGAGGTCGATGAGGAAGACAACGAAGTGATCGATGTTGAAGCCGAAGCATCAAATCCGTCGGATGCAACAATGACGTCTGCGGGTGGGGATGCATCGGATGCAACCGATTCGTCAGATGCAACCGACGCGACAGATGCAACAGACGCGACCGATGTTGACGCTGGGATTGACCCGACGAGCTACGACGCATCGGAGTATGGCGATGATGCGGAACCTGGAAACCTAAACAAAAAGTCGAGTGCAAACTACCGGGAGCAGTCGAAGGGGCCTGCCTCTTCGAGAATTCAGAAGACCGGTAAGGACGGACCAAGCCGCGGTATAGCCGCATCGAGAGAGAAGAACAAGAAGAACAACGGAGGTGTACTGGTGGCGAAGTCGCTGGCGGCTGCAAGGGTAATCAGGACACTGACCGTGGAGAACAAGGGCCTGAAAGAGCAAAACAAGCGTTTCCAGAATCGCGTTACGGCTTTGGAAGCGTCTGTGGAACGGTATGCGGATCGTGTCGAGCGCAGAACAATTACGCCCGAGATTGCTTCGCTGCTGGAGAAATCTGGACATGACGTCCGTGAACTGATGGCCTCGAAGACGAGGTTGACGGTTGCGGAAGTGGACGATCTGTTTCTGAAGAGCAATGTTCAGCTCGAGCCAGCGATGAGGGCGGCATTCAAGAATCAGTTGTTGCAGGCGGGGCTGATGGAGCAGGGTGAAATCAGACGTTACAACTAGCACGGCGGCAGAGTAGTAACAAAAAACTGAAAGGGAGGACTATAAAAAGATGGGTGCTGGGAATTTGAAACCGGCAGTATTCGTAGGAGACATCTCTGCCGCTGCGGATTATCTGGCACCGGGTGCGATTGAGATCAATCGGTATCAAGCGGAAATTTTCGACTTGGTCCGGAGGCGTTTCGTACTCGGTCAGAGAATCAATCAGGTACCTGCGACAGGGCAACCGTCACGGTACTTCGAGCAGTTGGCAATTCCAACGGCAGCGTTCGTGGATCCGAGAAACATTTCGGCAACCGCGACTCAGCCACAGCGCGTCGAGAGGGTGGTTACTCTGAAGGCCTTGGTGGCCCAGATTAACTATTCGATTTTCGACGTTGAAGTAAACCAGCAGCAAGGACAGTTCGCGTATCTGGAAGCAAAGGATTTGACGGATACGGTCGACTCGGTTCTCAAGCTGCACGACACGGCCCTGTGGAACGGAAGCGACACCAATTTGGTCGTTCCGACTACGACACAGTACTTCGGCATATCTGGTCAGATTTCGACTGCAGCGACGGTCGGATCGTTCGGACCGATCACAACGATCGCTGCGGCTGGGTCATTGGTGGATGGGTTCAAGACGAGCGTGGCGGAAATGATTACAAGGCAGGACTATGAAGTCCGGCCGAGTGCGATCTATCTGAATCCGCTCTTTTCGGATCTGTTCGATCAGGAAGCAAAAACGGTCCAGTTGTATTTCAACGAAGTGGAAGTGGTGCCTGGAACGATTGTGAAGGCACTACCGACACAGGCTGGTGTATTGCCGTTGGTACCGGACGCCGGGTTGGGAACGATCTCGGGTGTCGGTGCAACGAAGCAGTATGCCGGCTTTGTTCTGTCGGAGGAGTTCGTTGAGTACCATTGGTTGACAAGTCCGGTGCCAAGAGTCTTCCAGTTGGGACTCGTTGGCAATTTGGCTGGGCAATTCGTCGTGCTGAAGTTCGGCGCTGTGGTTGTGAAAGGGCCGGGCTACGCACATCGACTGATCGTAACACAGAGGTAAAGTCGAATGGGTGTAAACCCATACCAGCCGAGGTTCATTAGTGAGGCGGATCTAATCTCCTACGGGCTGCCGAATTCGACTCAGCAGCCCGATATCCTCACTGTCGTGGATCGGGCTTCGACGTTGATTGACGAGTTCTGTGCAAGGGCGGATGTGGATGGTCAAGGGTCCCTTGCTTGGACGACGTATACCGAAAGGTTGTTTCTGCCGGTTGGAAGAAATATCTTCCGAGTGTCGTTCAGACCCTTGGCTGTAGTAGATGTTAGTACGGTGGCACAGTTGTCGGCTTCCGGTTCTGTATCCGGTGAGCCGAATAATTACTACACCGGAGTACAGCCTTCGCCAATTGTGACGATGGCGAACGTAGCGTCACCAATCATTAGCTGCTCTGGAAGATATGGATATGCCAGACGTGGTCAGCAGCAAGTGTATCCGGATCTGAATTATGCGGCAAACGTTTTGCAGATCGCCTCGTTCTTCGGAGGTCCACCGCAGTTTACGAATATCGATGTGAAGTCGATAGACTTTGACTCGAGAACGGGAGAGATGTGGGTGCCGGCAGGGTTGTATCTGAGTCAGTACACGGAAGTGGTCATTCAGTACAATTCTGGTTTCGATCCTAGACGGATGCCACCGGCAATAAAGCATGCGACTGCTTCGTTAGTTAGGAATCTTTTGAGTCGCGGCGGAGGAGCCACAGGTTTAAAATCTTTTCAGGCCGGAAGAATACGAGCAGAGTTTACGGATGATCTGATCGACGTAAACATCCAGAATATGTTGCAGGCGTATCGAACAGCAAGGGCAAGTTGATATGGGTGGAGCATCTGCATGGGGATTAAGAAGTTTGGCAGATACGTTTTTTCGCTACTTTCAGCCCGGCTTGTCCTGTTTTTTGAGAATGCAGACGGTGGATGCGGCGGGGGTTCCATATGGGCAGATAGGATTTATGCCTGCGGTAACGGGAGCGTTGTCTGGGTTTCAAGATATACCGGTTGATCCTCCGCCGGATGTGCAGGAAGTATCATTGCACAATATCGGCATTATGGGCGGTAAGTTACAGTTTGGGGCGAGGAGATTTCTGATCTCGAATTTGTTTGTGTTGAATCAGATGGAGATTAGAAATCTAACCGATCCATACCAGGTGTTCAGAGATCCGTTGGTAATCGGGCTGTATTACAATTCGAGGTTATTCTCGATTGAGTCGATTACCCACGAGGATGTTGGTGGGGAGACGACGTTGTGGAGTTTGGTGGCGAACAGTTCGGAGATGTCTTCGCCTTCTCAATAAGGAGATAACGATGGCGGATGAAATCAAGAAAGATGACCAGGTAATGGTCAAAAGAAAAATGCGGAACGGGAATTTGGTCCGGTTCGGGTCTGTGTTGTCGGTGGATGCGGAAAAGGCCAGGGTATTTTTTCCAATCGATCACACGCAGGTCGTGGTGCCGGTAAGTCAGCTGGAAAAGACAAGTACGAGGTTTGGTAACTATGCCCGCGTACAGCCGAGCGCGGTGCGTCGTTCGTTTACAAATCGGTAAAAAAGAAAAGGAGAATGACAAGTGGCGAATTCAACTGCGATTATCACTGACTTGAACACGATCATTGCGGCCGGACCTTCGGCGACGACTGCGGCGAATGCCGTCAATCCTGCCGGTCAGACCGTGACTGGTGGTGCTGGTGGATTGACGAGCGGTTCTGGAATCTATGCTTCCGGTACGTACTACGGCGGCATCATGGACTACGTCGGAAATATGAAGCTTGTGCTGTTGAAGGCACAAGAGATAGCTGTGCTGCTGTCAAGGATCGCGGCGGTTACAGACTCGGGAGATGGTCAACAGGCCAACATCATTAAAGTATTGAACGACTTTCAGTAAGGGCCATGTTTGCCCTAAATGTTCCTTTGCCTGGGTTTGATGATGCGACGACAAAGGAACTAAAGAAATGGCTCGCCGGCTATGAGCGGGCAGCCGATGAAGGTCCGGTGAGGGGCGGTGTCGTCTCGGATGGCGATGCCGCCGCTTACGCGTTGGTCTGGGAATGGGGTAACGCCAGACAGACGAAGGAAGGACCGAAGACAGTAAAAGGAATGAATCCGGATGGCGAAGAAGTTTGGTTGTCAATACAGGCGCCATTTGGTTACATTAGAATCCACGAACCGGACTTCATCAGGATCATCGAAGAGAAGTTAGGGGCAATTGATTTCTCCAAAGCGATTTCAGCTAAGGAGGTCCGCGATGAGATGAAAAAGGCATCATCGTCTGCGGCAGAGATGATTGCCGAGATCATCCGGGAAACGGCTCCGATAGACAGTGGGGATTTGAGAGAATCTATTCAGGCCGCAGATCCAGAAGATCCGGATTTGGCAGTGGAGGATGAGGACATTGAGCTTGGAGAGTCATCGTTTGGTCACGAGATCAGGAGAACGATGCGTAAGTTGAAAGGATGAGGGAATGTCAAACGGTAGGACGACAGAGAAGGAAGGAAAAGTTTTCATCAATAGAAAATTCTACGACACCGATTTCTCCAGTCGTGATTTGACCCATGCAGATTTTAGAGGATCGACGGTGGTGAGTTGTAACTTCGATAATGCCGATCTTAGTTATGCGAACTTCGAAGGAGCGAATTGCTACAGAAGTTCGTTTCGTCAGAGCAAGCTTTATCACACATCGTTCAAAGACGCGGTGTTGGCTGAGACGAAGATGGACCCGAGGGATATGTTCGGGATGACCGTATCGGTTAGCTGCGATACGTTTGATCGAATCGAGCTTGGACCAATCTGGTTGGCGTCTTGGATATTTCTACCGACTCTCGGTGAGTTGCAGCCTGGTTTGAAGGATGAGTTGCAGAGTGTTCTGAAAAAGATGTTGGGCGAGGAAAGATTCAAAGCGTTGGAAAGAATCTTCGCGAATCGGCAGATTTGAGGGAGGCCGAAAATTTTAGATGCCATTGATAGCTACTTCTCGTATATTACGGGAAATCTGGCAACGATAAATCCGAATCGGAAAGTAATCGGGGTGGCGGACGCTTTGGATTGGCCACCAAAGAACGTGATCTTGGAATCGTTCTATCTGTTGGTGTTGGGTTCGAGAGGTATTACAGGAAAAAGTTTTTGGTCTTCAGCGGTGCCGGTGCAGGTGCATACGCTGCAGTGGACGTGGATACTTGCCGGGTCAGATCTGACTCAGGG
>WNFQ01002679.1_pt1 | contig 12870 bp, 4 predicted proteins | sample 5400171 | NCBI WGS metagenome assembly WNFQ01 (sample SAMN13153356, study PRJNA577476) | soil metagenome | isolation source: 20 cm soil under Madrone tree | place: USA:California | collected 2016-06-14
ACACAGCACAAGAGTCTAGCCCGACAAAGACGATCGTGCTTCTCTTCGATACCTCTCTTTCGATGCAGTGGGAGAAATTAGAGCGCAGCTATCAGGCTCTGGAAACGTTGCTTCGCACGCTGCGACCCTCGGCTAGTTTCAATCTGATCTTGTTTAACCAGCAGACGCAACTGTTTCAGCCGGCGCCCGTACGCGCGGATAATGCGTCCATTCAGCGCGCTCTGGATTTTGTTCGTGGCAGCCGGCTGCGCGGCGGCACTGATGTGCAGCATGTGTTGGACGAAGGTTTAAAGCAATGCGCTGGAGGTGGAAACGGTAGTCGTTATCTCGTTCTGCTCAGTGATGGCGGAGCCACACGCGGGCCCATCCAGAATGGCAAGATTGCGGCGTGGTACGAGACCGCCTGGAAAAAGCTTCCCGCAGCGCAGCGCCCGAAGACATACATCTTTGGCATTGGCGACGACGCGAACCTGCCGCTCTTGCGTTTGCTATCGCGAGAAGACGGAATACTCGAGCAAGTTCTTTCGACCGAACCGATGGGGTTCAAGCTCAATTCCTTCCTCTCCAAAATCGGAAGAAGCCCTGTGGGCCAGTTGCGGCTGGATGTTCCGTCGGACGCCGGCATCGACTCCGTCTATCCTTTGCAGGACTCCTCTTTTTCAAGCTCCCTGGCAGCATGGGTGGGGCGTTACCAGAAGCCGAAGCAGGATGCGGGTTTTGAAGTTCACGGCGTGAGGGAAGGCACTCCTCTGGAAATTTCCGCAAAGGCCAGCCTGCCGCGCGAGTCCCTGGAGCACGCGCAGTTGCCGAGGCTATGGGCGCGCGCGCGCGTCGATGCGCTGCTGGAGAAGATTCAACGCGAAGGTGAAGATCAGGCAACCATAGACGAAATCATTCGCCTCGCGCGGCAGTATAAATTCGTCACGCCTTACACATCGTTTCTCGCCGTGCCTCGCGCGCTGCTGCGCCCCAGGGTGATCCGTCCTGGCGACCCGGTGCTGCGCGTCAGGACTGACGAATCGATTGTCTCTGTGGTCGCGCTGTTTCCGTTCGGCCTGGTGCGGCAGCTTCGCTATCTCTCCGGCGAAGATATCTGGCAGACGCGATTCTTTGCGCCGGGCGACATGCAGGACGGCACCTACAACGTGCGCTTGATTCTGCGTGACAAGGCCGGGCACACCTACCGCGAATCGAAGAGCTTCGTGATCGCCAGCAAACCGCCAGTCATTCAAATCCGGCTGGACCAGAAGCGTTACCGCCGGGGCCAAGTGCTGGAGTTAAAGGTTTCGGCATCGCACAGCACACGAACGCTGCTCGCGCGGCTCGAAGGAGTCGCTCCTGTTGGTCTGAGATGGGATGCACGCGCAGGCGCAAACGCGGGGCAACTTATGATTCCGGAGCAGATGATTCCCGGCATATACAGATTGACGGTGACCGGCGAAGACGTAGCGCACAACATCGGCTCACAGGGGGTGGACCTTGAAATCATTCCATAAAAATTCTCGCAAACCCCTGATTGCTCTCGTTGCGGCTACGTTCACGATTTTTGCCGCGGGGTGGGTGGCCACAGCAAGCGGTGCTCTTCCCGCGTGGATTCGAAATATCGAAGGACGCACGGCGATCGAAGCCGCATTTTTCCGGTTGATGGCGCTTCCGGGCGGCGAAGTGCTTTTCCGCAGGCCTCCGAGTGAGACGCGACCGGCTCTGGGAGATCTGCTCAAGAAGCAGCCTGGAGATGCGGAATTGTACTCGCTGCGCGCGCTCGAAGACGAGCAGCAGCTAGATTTTACCGCTGCCGAGGCGGACTGGAAAAGCTTCGAGGAAAAATCCGCGGATAAGTCCGCCGCCCTGCTTTCCCTTGCGGACTTTTATCATCGCCGGCTGCAGCCGCTCGAGGAGATCAAGGCGCTTTCTGCTGCCGCGACTGCTCCGCCGGGCGCTTTGGAAAAACTCACGCCTGCCTCCGAGCAGCGCTCCTGGCGTGCGTTCGAACGCATTTTCGGCGTGATCCGCTCGCAGGGACTGCCGGCGGAAGTTTCCGTGGCGCAGTACCGCAGTTGGCTGGCGCGATACCCGCAAGAGTCTTCGCTCTACTCGCGTTTTCTCGAGTACTTGATCTCAGTCAAGGATTTTTCCGCCGCGACGCAACTCATCGCCCAGTATCATGAAAAATTTCCCACCGACGAGATTCTTCCTGTAAAAGCGCGGGCGCTCGTCGAATACCGGCAGGGATCGCTTCAGCAGGGGCTCGCCGTCTATGAAAAAGCGTTCCAGCCGCTGTGGGCGCCGGAGCTGATCAAGAGCTATTTCGATCTGCTGACTCAGACGCACAGCCTGCGAAAATTCCTGGATGAAGCGAAAGCTGGGCAACAGGCAAATCCCGAGGACCTCAACGCAACGGCGCGTATCTTCTACTACTACCAGCAGCAAGGCAAGCTCGACACGGCTCAGGAAACCATAACCAAATTCCGGTTGCGAAAGGACGCTTCCGGATCCGCGTGGAGCACGCAGGAATTGTACGTCTGCGCACGGCTACTGGAGGAGATTCACGCGTACCCGGAATCTGCGCGCTTCTACTTCGCGCTCTACAACAGCAAAGGGATGAACGACGCGCAAGAACGCGCGCTCGGCGGGCTGGCCAATCTCTTGCTCACTGCTCCGGAAACGCCGATCCGATTCGGCGCCGGTGAGCTCTCGATGTATCGCGACATCGCAACGATGGATCAAGGGCCAGGCTATTTGAATGGCATCCTGTCCTTGCTTCTCAATACCACGTCCCCGGCGAGCGAATTCTCCGGAGAAGAGGACCGCGCCGTCTCTTATTTTCATCGCTCGCACGCGGCAGGGCTCGTCGCACTTCTTGACGCCAAGTTTCCCAATTCGCCCCGTCGAGCCGAACTTCACGCCGCAATTTTGGAGTTCTTTGCCGCCTCCGGTGAAAGTGAGGCGGTGATCAAGGGAGGCAAAGAGTTTCTCGCTAACTTTCCCAATGCATCGCAGCGCACCGCGGTTGCGCTTCTGATGTCCGATGCCTATTCGCGGACGGGAAAGCCCCTGGAAGAGTTTGCAATCTATGATTCCGTTTTGCGGGAATTGGCAGCGAGGGCGGACAGAATCCCGCTGGGAGCGCGCAATTCGGAGGCAGAAATTTATTCACCCGTAGGAAACAGGGTCGAGGAGGGCGAAGAATCGGAAGGGGGAGCTACACAGAATGGCGCAATGCCCCGCAGATCACCCGGACAACAGAACTCGGCATTCCAAGTGAATGCGGCGTCAGCATCGGCGCAGGCCGGTGCGCGTTCCCCGGAATATGCGCGTGTACTCGAACGATATCTGGCCCGGCTAGTCGAACTAAAGGAAGTTCCGCAGGCGCTTGGGGTTCTTCGGCGCGAGTTGGACCACAACCCTGATGATCCCGGGCTATACGAGCGGTTGGCAGTTTTTCTGGATCAGAACCGCCTCGGTGTAGAGCAGGAGGAAATTTACCGCCGCGCGATGGCGCGCTTTTCGGACCGCTCCTGGTATCACAAGCTGGCGCGTCTTTATTTGCGCCAGAAAAAGACTGCCGAATTCGAGAAGCTGACGCAGGACGCCGTCCGGATCTTCCAGGGCAGCGAGCTGGAACACTACTTCCAGTCGCTCGTCGGCGGTACTGCCGAGATGTATCTTCGCTTAAACCTTTATGCGAACCGCCGATTCCCCCACAATCCGGTCTTTGTGCGCAATCTTCTTACGGCTTACATGCGAGTCGAAACCCACGACGAAGCGGCCTGGGAAGCGGTTCTGCGGCAGCACTGGTTCGAGGAACCGGATTTGCGTAATCGCTTCTTCGAATTGCTCACACAAACTGGAAGGCTCGATGCCGAAATCACGTCGCTGCAGCAGGGTGTTCCCTCGGAGGGAAAAGGACGTTGGAGCGAGTTCGTGGAGCGGAATCCCGCTGTGGGGCAATACCTGGCGCAGGCCTATCTCTGGCGCTCCCATTTTGAAGAGAGCGCGCCCGTGTTGCAGTCTCTAGTAGAAGAGTACCCTGCCGATGTCGATCTAGGGCAGACGGCCTCTTCCGTTTTTCGTTCGCTGGCGTATCTTGATCCCGCGGCAACCGCCACGGCTGTCAAGATCGAAGACCATCTCCTCGCCGCAAATCCTGGGAACACCCAGAATCTGGCGCGCGTTGGGGACATTTACGCGGACCGCCAGCTCCTTACCAAGGCCGCTGCCTATTGGGAGCGAATCCCGCGGGTCTCTCCTGGCGAGGCAGGGGGATACCTCGAAGCCGCGACCATTTATTGGGATTATTTTGATTTTGACAATGCCATGCGGTTGCTCACGGAGGGCCGCAATAAATTCGCCGACGACACTCTCTATTCCTACGAGGCCGGGGCTATTTATGAAGGAAAGCGCGACTATCCCCGCGCCGTGCAAGAGTACGTGAAAGGTGCGCTGGCTGCGGGCGGCGAATCACCGGCGGAGTCTCGCCTCCTGGCGCTCGCCACGCGGGCGAAGTTCCGCGACCTTGTCGATCGCGAAACGCAGAAGCCGGCGGCCGGTCCTGGCGCTCCCATGGCGGCTGTTCTCTTGCGCGTGCGTGTCCTCGATGTACAGAACCGCAAGCAGGAGCTGGTGAGCTTTCTGGATTCCGTGGTTAGCGGCGCCTCTACCATCGAGCAGGCTGCCGAAATCGAAAATCTCGCACAGAAAAAATCCCTGGAAGCTGTGAGGCAACACGCCCTGGAAAGGCAGGCAGCCCTGGCTACGGACCCTGTTACGCGACTGCAGTTGCGCTACACGCTCGCTCGTTTGTACGAGAGTCGCAAGGATTTTGCCGCCGCGCAGAGAAATGTGGAGTCTCTCTATCACGATAATCCGAAGATACTCGGTGTGGTGCGCTCCACGGCGGACTTTTATTGGCGCATGAAGCTCTATCCTCAAGCTATTGCCGTGGTCCAGCAGGCCGCGAAGGACGCCTACCCCGAACTTGGCAGGCAATTCGCTTTTGAAGCCGCACGCAAGTCGACCGAAACACACGTCTTTCCTCAAGCGCGGGAAATCCTCGCACAGCTCTTGAAGGATTCTCCCTACGACAGCCAATACCTCGCCGCGATGGCGGACACTTACGCTCAGGCAGGTGATCAGCAAGGGCTGAAGCAGTTCTATCTCGACAAGATCGCCTTGTTTCGAAATGCGCCACTCTCTGCCGACGACCGCAAAGCGCGCATCGCCCTACTTCGTCGTGGATTAATTCCGGCGCTCACTCGCCTCGACGGCTACGCTGGAGCCGTAGACCAGTACATCGAGATCATCAACGTTTTCCCCGAGGACGAAAACGTAGTGACCGAAGCCGCACTCTACACGGCGCGGTACAAGCGCCAGCGGCAGCTCGTGGACTACTACGCCAAGACCATTCAGCAATCGCCGCGCGACTACCGCTGGTCCATGGTTCTCGCTCGCATCCAGACCAGCCTTGAAGACTTCCCCGGCGCCATTGAGACCTACGCGAAGGCCATCGCCATTCGTCCGGACCGCGCCGACCTGCGAATCGCCCGCGCCGGTTTGGCCGAACGTATGATGCTCTTCGATGAGGCCATCGGCGAATACGACCGCGTTTACCAGCTGGCGTACAAAGATCCGAAGTGGATGGAAAAGATCGCAGAGATTCGCGCCAGGCAGGGAAAGCCGGACGATGCGGTCGCGGCGCTCAAGACGGCGCTGATCGACGGCCGCCCGGAAAAGGCGGAGAACTCCTTCGAAGCCGCGCGGCGCCTGGAATCGTGGGGGCTGCTGACGCAAGCGCGCCGATTCGCCGAGCAGGGCGTCGCCTCCGCCGGAGCCGAGCTCCTGGCTTCCACGAACAACCACGCAGGTGCAAAGCTTTACACGCGCATTCTGACGCGGCTTCGCGAGCAGGAGACCGCTTACACGACTTTGCAGAACGCCAATTCCGGCGCGGCTTCGTCTTTGCCGGTGATCAAGGAACAGATCGCCAAGGAAGGCATCGCTGCGGCAAAGGACAGCGAATGGCGCCAGCGTCAGAAGGAAATCCGCATAGAAAATGCGCGCGAAGGGATGCACGCGTCCTTGGTGGAAATGGGAAGCGTCGCAGCGCGCTACTTTACACCGGAGGAAAAGGTTTCCTTCGCTGAATTCGCGCAGAAGCTGCGTACTTCGATGGCTGCTCCCGATGTAGTAGAGAGCTTCGCAATTCCCTTGGTGCAGAGGGCGGGCCTTGCAGAAAAAGAAGCTGCTTGGCGATACGAACTCTTGATGGGTGAGAACAAGCCGCCTCAACAATTAATCATCGATATGAACGCCTACGTCGAACTCCAGCGGCGAAGGTTGACCCTGGCGGACCTCGGTCCACAGTTGGAACGCTTCTCTTCACGCTTAAACGGAGGCAACCGGTCCGTGGCGTTTATTGCCGCGGCGCAGGCTTATCGCGCTGTGGGCGCCGAAGAAAACGAGCTGCGCGTATTGGCTTCCGTGGGCCCAGACTATCTGGGTGGTGAAAATCAGAAGCGATTGTTCTCCCTGTTGTTGACCTATAGGCCGGAGCAGCTCGCGCAGATTGCTGCGAATTGGACTCCTTGGGGCCAACAGGCTGCCGACTTTGTTGTCGCCAATGGTGACACGCGGCTCGTCCATGCGGTGGTCGCCGCGCGCGGCCGGTTGCGTCCGCCCGTGTGGTCCAAAGCCTACGGCGCATTGACCGGTCTTTACTTTGCCGAGCCTTCGGCCGAAGTAAATAATGTCTTTCTCGCGGCGCTGGGGGACAACACAATCGCCGAGCGGCTGGGAAAACCGGTGGACCGTAATGCGCAGCTTGCCGGTGACATTTGGTTCTATTACGGTTCGCGATATGGAGAATATCTCGGCGTAATGAAACAGGGTACTCCGGAGGATTATCTCCCTGCGCTTCTCGAGCAAAGCCCCGCTACGGCGGCAGGCTACCTGGCTCTCGCGGACTACTACTTTGAGAGCGGCAACTCCCGCGTTGCAATAAGCGATTACAGCCATACACTCGAACTTACGCCCGGCCGCGCCGATGTGCTGGACCGCCTGGCCCTGGCCTATTACAAGCAGGGTTCCCGATCGGAAGCTCTGGCGCAGTGGAAACTCGCACTGTCCTCGCTCACGCGGCAGATCGATTCTGCCCGTGCTCCGGAGAGTTTTTGGGCGGACTTTGCGCACATTTGCGATCATCTGCACACGCGCCGCCAATTCGCAGCATTGAAGGCGGACGCCGACGCGCTTCTACGTGCCTATCTCCGCCGCAACGGAGACTATCGTTCCAATGCTCCACTCCGAAGTACCTATCTCGCCGCCGGCGACCCCGCTGCGGCCACTTCATGGCTGCTTGATTTGGCTTCGGTTGCTCCGGACCCGACGCAGGTTCTTGCTGATCTTGCAGATGCCCCGTGGATTCCGCTCACGCAACGCGCGCCGATTTACCAGCGCATCCTGGAAAACAAACAGAACGCTCTCTCCCGCGCCGAAGGGTTCCAGAAAGAAAGTACGCAAGAAGAGCTGCGCTCGTGGCAAGTCCGCTGGATAAAATATCTCATTCAAACTAAACAGCTCACTCAGGCCGCTGATTACCTGGCCGCGCTCCCCATCGAAACGCAACACGCTCGCGCAGCCTCGCTCGTTCCATTCGAATTGCAATCTGCCGCACAACTGGGGACCCTCGACGCGAAGATCGCTGGCTACCGCGCCGATTCTTCCTCCGCACCTTCACCCGAGATTCTTCGAGCGGCAGCGCGCCAACTTTTTGACGCGGGCGACAAACAGTCCGCTCGCAAGCTCATTGAATTTGTCTTTGCTCGTGAAATCGAAAATCACCAGCTCGTGGCCACGAACTTCCTGGGGCTCGCCGAGATTCGCGTCGTGGCTGGTGATACTCCGGGTGCGCTCGAGTTATTGCGGCGCTTGGTCGTTGTCGTTGGCAATCCTTACGAGAATCTCGATCCCGCCGCGGCGCTTCTCGAAAAAACCGGCCATCCTGCCGAGGCTGTCGAATTCCTCGACCAGCTTGTGAAGTCCGTTCCGTGGGAGGCTTCCTACCTCTTGCGCCTCGCGAAGGCCCGGCTGGCCGCGAAGGACGCGAATTCTTCTGTGGATGCTCTGGTTAAAATTGCATCCAGTTCGGAGGCTGCCTACAGCATTCGCGTCGAAGCTGCGATCGCGCTTTCCGGCGCCCAGGCGGCCGCGGAGCTTGGGAGCGCAGAATTGAAACTCCTGTCGGGTGGGCTGCATTCTATCTCCCCCGCTGCGGCCGACCGGGCATTCTTCTACGACGCCCGGCTGAAGTCTGCCGAGAATGTCGCCGATGCCCACGCAAAATTGCGGCCGCTTAGCAAGGCTCTTGCCGACACCCCAGCGCGTGGCGATGCTCGGATCCCACTTTTCAAGGTGGCGGAGAACATCCATTCGGATGAGATCGCGCTGTTGGCCATCGAGTCATTGCTGCGCGAACAGTTGCTGCAACGCGCTTCGCGTGACGAAAGCAACGAAGAAGAAATTGTGAGCTCTAGCGATACGGAAACGGAAGCGGGGGACCAGGAAACCCCTGCGCAAGCATGCGCTGCGGCAAAGTTATCGCCCGCCGAGCAGGCACAGATCTCATTGGCTGTGGCCAATGCCCTGGTCCGGCTGCATCGATGGAGCGAAGCCCCGCCTTATCTGCAGGCCGCCCAAAAGCTGGAAAAGGCACCCGCGCGCCGGAAAGAAATCGCCGTCAAGCTCGCCGAGGTAAAAACAGTACTTCGGCGCGAACGGCTGAATCTCGCGCGGCAGCCGATTCTCCATCAGGAACTCGAACAAGACCGAGTCGTTCGCCCGCGTCTCGTCGAGCGCGCTGCTGCGCCCGCCAAGGCCAGTTCAACGGGAGGTGAATAACCATGAAACGTGCCGCCATTCTTCTGCTTGTGAGTATCGCTTCCATCGGCGCGAGCTGGGCCGCATTCCGAGCTCTCGCTCCCGATGAGCCTCCTATTTCTCGCTACCTTCCCGCGGGCTCTTTGCTTTATCTGCAGGCCAGCGATTTCTCCGCGCTAGTCGGCAACTGGAATGCGTCGCCGCAAAAAGCAAGCTGGATAAAGAGCAAAAACTACGAAGTCTATTCCCGCTCTCGCCTTTTCCTGCGCCTGCAGGGTGCTGGCGAGCAGTTCGCCGCCGCGGCCAGCCTGCCTCCGGACATGAATTTTCTGACGCAGGTAGCAGGTACGCAGAGCGCCCTGGCGATCTACGACATCGGGAAGCTGGAGTTTCTCTACATTACGAAGCTGCCTTCGGCTGGCTCGATGCAATCCGCGCTTTGGCAGACGCGCGCGAAATTCGAGACACGCAACGCCGCTGGTGTCACCTTTTACGTTCGACGCGATCCCGAGTCCGAGCGTGAAGTGGCCTTCGCCGTCAACGGCGATTATCTGATTCTCACCACGCGAGAGGATCTCCTTGCCGGCGCACTCCAGCTCATGGCCGGTAGCAAGGGCCGCACCATCGAAGGCGAGCAATGGTGGTCCCAATCCGTGGCCGCTGCAGGCCCTATGGGCGATTTGCGCATGATCCTCAATCTCGAAAAGATCGTGCCCAGCCCCTATTTCCGTTCCTACTGGATTCAGCGCAACATCACGGACATGAAACAATACCGCGCCGCCGTTTCTGATCTTTTCCGTTCCGGCAAGGAGTACCGCGAAGAACGTGTTTTGCTGAAGAAATCCGCGGCCGCTGGCAATGCAAGCACTGATGATGCTGCAACAGCCGTTGCTGATCTGGTTCGGCTCGTCCCCACCGATACCGGCACTTACGAAGTAAGGGCCGCCCCTTCGGCCGTGGATTGCCTCAACGTGCTCGAGACCAAGATTCTTGCGCCTCACAAAGGCCCGGCCGTAGCCCAGCAGACCGCTCCGGACGTTCAACTCTCTTCCGGCGATACAGGCAGCAGCTCCGACCTCGAAACGCGTATCGATCAAGCTCCGTTGAGAACGCCGGGCTCCTCGGATGCCTCCGGCTCGCTGAAGGACCTATTCCAAAAAAGCCAGGTGCGTGCTGTCCTCCAGGTTCAGGCTACAGAACGAGACAAAGACGGTGTGTTCGTCCGCATCCATTCCGGCGTCGCGTTCATCGCCGCCACCGACTGGCCGGAAAATACCGTACGATCCGCCCTTGTCGATTTCTTGCGGCCTTCTTTAACGACAGGCAATCTCGGCTTGCAATGGCAGTCCAAGTCCGGCTATCAAGAGCTCGATGGTCTCTGGAGTTTTGCCGTCGCCGTTCGAGGAAAGTATCTGCTGGTTTCGGATGATTCCTCGCTCCTTAAAAACATGTTTGCAAACATAAATCAGAAGCCGGCACAAAAGCCTGCAGTGCTGGTCGCGGGTTTCCATCACGCACGAGAACGCGAAAACTTCGCCCGTCTCACTGGGCTCCTCGACCGCTCAAACGCAAACCCCGGCGGCGCTGGGGCATCGGAAGCCTATCCGCAGTTCTTCTCCGACAATCTCGCGAGCTTCAGCTCTGCGCTCGCGGGTGTTACTTCGCAAACCATTGTGATTCGTGAGGCGAGGGATAGAGTCTTGCAGACGGTCACCTACGAATGGTCCCGCTGAGAATAGCCGCAGGTCTGGTCATCGCGGGACTCGCGATGACATCCGTACTCTCCGGGCGTCCTGACATAACGTCATCCGCAGCCCAGGATTCCACCGCACCGGCGAAGTCTCTTTTTAGCCAGTCCGCTGTTCTTGTTCTTGAGCGGGAGTTCTCAAGCGGCGACATCTCGCATCTTCTCTTAGATGCCCGCACCGGCACACTCTTGTCGTCCCGTTGGGACGACCCCGCCAAGCCCATCCCACTCGGTTCACTCGTCAAACCATTCACCGCGCTCGCCTACGGGGAAACTCATGAGAATCAGTTTCCAAGTCATATTTGCCGGGGCGAGGCCAGCGGTTGCTGGCAAGTGCAACCACACGGAAAACTAGATCTCGTTACTGCCATTTCGGTCTCGTGCAATTCCTATTTCCGCGCGTTGGCGGAGAATCTGACGGGCGAACAATTGATTCCCATAGCAAACCGCTTTGCACTCGATCCTCCCGATACTACTTTGTCCGGACCGCCTCTGATGGGCCTTGGTGATCGCTGGCCCATCGCCCCTATCAGAATGGCTCGCGCCTACCTCGAGCTGTATCACCGCCGAGATCAGCCCGTCGTTCGCGAAATACTTGCCGGAATGGCGCAGTCGGCCCGCAACGGTACCGGGAAGGGAGTCGGCGAGGCGCTGAATCATGCGGATGCTCTTGTGAAGACGGGGACGGCGCCGTGCACCCATTCGCACGCCGCTCCCGGTGACGGGTTCGTCGTCGCCATGGTCCCCGCGAACCAGCCCGAGCTGTTGCTCCTTGTCCGCGTTCACTCGGTACCGGGAGCCACCGCTGCACTCACCGCGGGCCAGATGCTCCACCGTTTGGAGGAATAGCTGCGTGCTGGCCAGAGTTGTTCTTCTCCTGCTCCTCGCGCTGATCTCTAATCCCCGCGCAATCGCCAAGGATGTTCGCATCGGCGTCCTCGGTCTTTTTCATCCTCGGCAACTCACGCTGCAGGCATCGCGCAAGGAGACCGTCATCCTTCAAGCTGAAGGCCAAACATTCATCCTCGAGCCAGATTCGCGTATGACCGCCTCCTTTTACATCTCCGAAGACTTGCTGCTCCTCGATTTTGGCGGCCGTGTGCTTCGGACCACGGAGATCCACGCAGCAGCCCGCAATCATGGCGCAGTTCCCTTTCTTCTTTCCGTTCCCGGAAAGGTCACTCGCGCTTATCGCGGCACGCTCGATATAAAGGTCTCGCGCGGAGAAGTAGTTCCCATCATCACAATGGATCTGGAAACCGCGGTTGCCTCCGCCGTTGCGGCCGAGTCCGGCTCGGATACGCCGCCCGAAGCCTTAAAGGCCCAGGCGGTCGTCGCGCGTTCTTACTTTGTGGCCGGAGGAGGGAGGCACCGTGACTTTGATTTTTGTGATCTCACTCATTGCCAGTTCCTCCGCGAGCCGCCGACTCAGGACAGCCCCTCAGCGATGGCCACCCATGAAACGCGCGGAATCGTCCTCAACTTTGAGGCAAAGCCCTTCGCGGCTATGTTCTCGCGTAGTTGCGGCGGGCATACGCGCACTCCCGCCGAGCTCGGTCTTCCCGGAAGCGGGTATCCCTATTTTTCAGTCTTGTGCGAATTCTGCTACCAGAGTCCGTTTCGTTGGACCCGTCGGCTGTCGCAACAGGACGCCGCACTACTTGGAAAGGGCGAATCTGGAAGACTTGCCGTGGACCGGCGTCTCGGCTGGAATGTTGTACCCAGCAATAACTTCACCTCGCGCCAAGAAGGCGAGCAAGTGATTCTCGAAGGTGCCGGCCAGGGACACGGCATCGGCCTCTGTCAGCGCGGCGCAAAGGCCATGGCTGAAGAGGGCAGCAGTTTCCGACAGATTCTCAACCACTATTTCCCCAACACCACGCTTACTTTGTTTGAGTACATGATGCCAGCAACGCGCTGAACGAGCGACTATTACCACCCGATTCTTTGAATTTGGGCCGCGCTGAAATGCGCCGACTCTTTGCAACTGAATGAGTGGAAAGGCGAGAACTCCTGCATCGAGGAAGAGTTTGTAAGTTTCAAAGACCACGAGGGGAGCAGCTCGCTAGCTGACTGAAAAGGTTGGCTCCCCGGGCTAGATTCGAACTAGCAACCCTTCGGTTAACAGCCACTAACTCTGTTTAATCACGATTTGCCGGAGCGGGGGTTTTCCGAGGAGAATCAGCAACTTGTGATGAAACGTGGTGAGCCAACTTCCCTTCATTATTCACCTTTTGTTCGCAATTCAT